>OLIT01001761.1_pt1 | contig 17653 bp, 6 predicted proteins | sample 1601341 | NCBI WGS metagenome assembly OLIT01 (sample SAMEA2452121, study PRJEB22498) | human gut metagenome | biome: human feces; feature: human gut; material: feces | place: Australia | collected 2012
TGTACGTCACTTTGATTGCTACCATATGCATTTGCTGGTACTAAACGAAGACCATCTGTTGAATTCCCCGGTCCTTTCGCTATATCAGTAGGAATTGTAAATAATAGTGATAAATTGTACTTGTACATTCCTTCATCTATCATATTACGATATATTCCCAGAAGTACATTTTGTGCTTCTGATGCATCCTTCATATAATTATCTTTTCCTACTTCTGTATAATTGGTTTCATCTAAAGAACAAGATGTAAAACCTAATATACAAGCTAATGTGAGAATATAATATTTAAGATTTTTCATTGTCTTTGCTTTTATTTAAAATTGAACTTCGACACCAAATGTAAAAGCTTTGCTCTTAGGATAAGCTCCCCAGTCGAATCCGGGCATTAACGGACTGTTTTTCATGTTGACTTCCGGATCGTATCCTGTATATTTGGTGATACAGAATAGGTTTTGTGCGGTAGTATAAACACGTACACGGTTGATATATGCTTTTTTCGTCCATTTCGCAGGTAAAGTATATCCTAATGTTATGTTTTTTAATCGCAGGAATGAACCATCTTCTATGAAGCGTGAATACAGTTCATACTTAACATATCCATCAAGGGCAGGTACGCGGTTAGAAGCATGTGTCGGAGTCCACCGGTCTGCTACTTCTTTCAGTTGGTTGGCACGTTCGTCTTGTGATTGAGTACTGAACATACGTGTTGCGTTATACACATCGTTACCATAACTGAATTGGAATAAGAAGCTAAAATCGACTCCTTTATATTTGAAAGTGTTGGTAATACCACCATACCATTTAGGTTGACCATTACCGATAACCGTACGGTCATTCTCTGTTATTACACCATCACCATCTATATCCTTATATTTTACCATTCCGGGGCGAACGGCTTCACCTGCATGATTACTGATATCCGTGATTCCAGGTTTCAATACCATTCCACTTGGTGTTTGGTTAAAATCAGAATTCTGATACACTCCGTCAAATACATATCCATACATCTGACCTAATGATTGACCTACATATGAGACATAGTCGTATCCTTTGAAGTTTGTATTAAATTTCGTTGCAGAAAGTATCTCTGATGCTCCTTCCTGCAAAGACTTAACTTTATTTCTTACAAAAGAAATATTGAAGTCTGTTTGCCAATTGAAATCACGGGTCTGTATGTTGGTAGTATTTAAACTTAATTCAATACCTTTATTTTGAACTTTACCGACATTTTTCCATTGTTGACCAAATCCACTAACATAAGCTAATTCCTGTGCCAGTAATAAGTCTTTTGTGTTTTTTATAAAAAAGTCGGCAGTTACACTAACACGGTTATTGAAAAGGCCTAAATCAATACCTAAATTCGTGGTTGTTGAGCCTTCCCATCTCAAATCTTTATTTGCGAGTTGTTTAGGATAAAGTACAGTCGTTTGTTTATTGCCTATACCATATTTCCCCATGGTATATAAATCCATAGAAAGATAGTTGGCAATACGGTCGTTACCTACTGTACCCCATCCGAGACGCAATTTCAGATTGGAAACAGGCGTGATGTTCTTCATAAATTTCTCTTCAGATATACGCCATGCAGCAGAGAATGCAGGAAATACACCCCATTTGTTGTTTGTTGAGAATACAGTCGAACCATCTGCACGGATAGTAGCAGTTAATAAATAGCGATTGTTCAGATTGTATTGTCCACGGGCAAAGAAAGACAATCGTTTGTTTTCTTCTTTATATGTTGTTACTATACTAGGCGTAGCTCCCATTCCTAAATTGTCATTTCCTAAATTGACCGGGAAATCTCTGGCTTCACCTTTTAAATACTCGTTACTTCTATATGAGAACTCATGTCCAAGCATGACATCAAGGGCATGGATTTTATTAATTTTCTTTTTGTATGTCAGTGTATTACTACTTTGCCAACGAAGGTCTTTTTGCATTTGAGTATTTCCATAAACTCCACCTGTTCTGTAAGCTTGACTTGAATCTTCACCGTAGAATACATCTCTTCGGGTATTGGTTGTATTATAAGTAGCGGAGGTTTTGAATACGAGATCTTTTGTTAGTTTTATATTAACAGCTGCGTTTGCACCCCATAACTCAACTAATCTATGATCAGTTACTGCTTCTGATTGTTTGATAGGGTTGATTTGGCTACTTGACGGGTCTAATTCTATTTCAAGTGGGTCAAATGCTGAATTTAAAAGTTGCTCATTGGTATATTTATTACCACCGGTAGGGCGTGCACGTAACAAATTGGCAAGTACATTAAGAGAACCGGAAGTACCTGAGGTACCAATACCATCTCTGACCATGTTGGAATAGTTGATTGTGGCATTGAACGAAATAGCTTTTGTCAGTGTTTGGTCAATGCGTAATTTTCCAGTTGTTTTCTTAAAACCACTATTAGAGAAAATACCATTTTCATTGTAATGAGAGAAAGATGCAGCATATTTGCTCTCTTTTGTTCCACCCATAATACTTATACTATGGTCTTGTGACCATGTAGGCTTGAATGCTTCATCTTGCCAGTCTATTCCAGGCTCGGTTAAATAGTCTTCAATTGTTTGGTAACGATAAGGTTCTCCTGTTGCAGGATCAGTACCTGCTTGATAGTAAGTCTTTTCGTATCTTTCTTTATTTTTATCGACCTGTAATTGCACGAATTCGTATGGACTGATCAAATCTAATTGTTTGGCAATAACACGATAACTAGCAGAACCGTTGTAAGTAATTACAGGTTTTCCTTCTTTTCCAGACTTAGTTGTTACCAATACGACACCATTAGCGGCACGTGCACCATAGATGGCTGCGGCTGATGCATCTTTCAATACATCGATTTTTTCAATGTCGGAGTTAGCTAGATAGTCAATATTGGCTACTTCAAAACCGTCTACAATAAATAATGGGGCAGAGTCTCCATTTACAGTTCCGACACCACGAATTTTAATATCAAAGCTGGAACCCGGGGTACCATCTGATTGAGTGATTTGAACACCTGCAATCTGACCTCCTAATGTTTCTACTACAGAACCGGTTTTGAAGCCTTCGATTGCTTTAGCTGCAACAGAAGAAACAGATCCTGTCAAGTCGCCTTTCTTCATGCTTCCATAACCTACTACCACTACTTCGTCCAGTGTTTTATTGTCTGGCACTAGTTTAATGGAAATTTGCGTTTTTCCTTGTAGCTTTACTTCTTGTGTCAAATAACCGATATAACTAATAGTAAGTACTGAATTTTTAGCAGCTTTAATAGTAAAGTTACCATCTAAGTCAGTTGCAGCTCCTGCTTGTCCACCTTTTACTTGGACGGTCGCACCAATAAGGGGCATATTTGTTTCATCGTAAACTACTCCCTTTACAGTCACATTTTGAGCAAATGTGATTATTGAGATTAGGAGAGCTAAGAGGGTAGTGTACCCTCTTTTGCTCAGTGTATGATTTGTTGATTTATACATAATTGTTTATTTTCTATTTTATTAGATTAAAAGTTCTCGTCAAGCCAGATGAATACAGGAAAGACTCCAATACCAGCATTAAGTTCTGCGTCACCAGTGTTTCCATCAGTTCTATATTTGATTTGGGCCATTACAGCTCCATTTGCATACTCCTCGTCATTACCTATCCATTTATTGGGATTAACTGTTATTTGGCGGGTAGTAGGATTAATGTATGCTGGTTTGGATGCAATCTTTTCTTGTTCTGTATAATAAGACATTGGTGCTCTTGAACCTAACCCTATATTATTTTGGTACTTTTTCCATATTTGATACATTAATAATTTAGGATTATCTGCAACTTTTCCACTACCATGATTGGGATTATCGCTAAAATTGTAGAATGCTTGGTCTGCTCTATAATCTAAAACTAAGTTTGTTATATCCTTGTAACCTAAGAACTTTTTACTATTCCAGCCTATAACTTTACACTCTGCTGAACTACTTATTCCTGTACGTGGGTTAGCTTTTACGACAATTGGAGTGTAAATCATGGTTTCATTACTTGCATCTTTTTTAGGAGTACTGAAAAATACAGGGATTTTTTTAGATATTGTAGGAGCTCCTTGACCCGATGCTGTTACTTTTATCAAAAGAATACCTCCTTCGTATGTACTTTTAGTAAAAGGATCACTCCCTAGTGTAATGGTACCATTATTGGGATTTATTTCTGTATTTGCAAACTTACCTACATTCTCCGGATATTTTTTAATTATTTCAAATGTTTTAGTTGCATTTTCAGGTAAATCATGATACATAACTTCTAATGTGTTTTGGAAGTTCGTTCTATTGATAAATCTGAACTGGTTTCGGTTGTCTGCGTTTGTCTCTTGAACCTGTTTGGTATTTATTTCTTGACCTTCTTCAGGCATTGGATGTTCAATATTTGTTCCATAGCTAACAACGCTAAAGTCATTCGGGTTAGGAACTATAGTAAGTTTGAATATTGTAGTAGCTACTACTGGTTTACTATTTGTTACTTTTATGTTAATATCATATGTTTCAGGTTTTAGAGTATTCTTCGAACTGATAGTAATAGCACCTGTTTCATTATCAATAGTAATGTTTTCCTTTTGTATTTGATATTGTATTTCTTCGCTATTGTTTTCGTCAAAATCAAAATGTGGGCTACCACCAACAAAACCATCTTTTATATTTTGAGTTTCTTCTCCTCCTTTATAGATACTGAGTGTATTATAAGCAAATGTTTCAGGTTTTATAGGTTCTGTGTATTTAACGATTTTTACATTGTATGCTTTGGGGAATTCAGTACTTCCATAAGCGTTGCTGACAGTAATGTCAATAACGAATGGCGTCTCACTTATTTCTAAATTATTGTTTTCAGATAATCGAATTTTACCAGTTGTTTCATCAATTGTAAATGCATTGGTAACTGGAGTTACAGCCGTGATGCTATATTTCAAATCTTCCATTGAACCTTGAATGGTAGGAAGTTCTGATTCGTGCGCAAACCCTTTATCTACTTCTACGGTTTTAGGTGAATATGATAAGTTACGTGGTTTGGATATTACTTTAAAAGTTACAGCATCTGGATAGAGATGCTCACCAGCATTGGTAGTCAGTTTCAAACTCAAAGTATATTCTTGTCCTGGAATTAGTTTATCTTGATGTTTGGAGTTAATTGTTATCTTACCTGTTCCTGAAATGCTGAAGTATTCTAAGTATTCTTTGCTTTCATCCTGTGCGATTGAATAACCTGTGATGGATACATGTTCTGCTCCAGTAGTTGTAACTTGTGCGTTTGCTGCTCCAATCCAATTTGCTTCATCTAAGTTGACAACAACTTCTTCTGGTGTGACGACAACTCCTTCTGGAACGGCTAATAGCATATTGATTTGTACTGCATTCTTGAATTCATAGTATTTTCCATTAGAATAACAAGATATATTTAATTTGTATGTTCCAGTTGCTAAGTTTGCTGTGTTTTTAATACTAATAGCACCTGTTGTTTCGTTAATAATAAAGCTTTCAGTGGAACAGGCTTCATCGTTTAATGTGATATTAGTGATGGCAAAATCATAAGGTGCACCACCAATATAACTAGGCTCTTTTAATTCGAAATTCATGGAAGGGCCAATATCTGTGACTCCATAATAGTATAGCGCGAAATTGGACGAATCGGTTTCTTCCGTATCCGTACAAGATACTGCCAAATGTCCTAGCAAGCTTATTGCAAGGAACATCAAACATTTGGTAAATAAATCTTTAAGGTTCATTTCTGTTTTATTTTAGAATTAAAATTTATTTTATTGTGTAAGATAGTTCATACGGTGTACCATCTATGTTTACAGTAATATTTGATACTCCGTTAGGATTATATGCCTTATCCATACTACCTGTGATATTTATATTTTCAGTAGGGTTTGATGTCGGATAAATAACGGTAAGGAAGCGGGCAGCGTTTCTATCACCTTTCGCCATGGAAAGATGGTAAGCCGGACGTGAGAATGTATATTCAGCTACAGTATTATAAGACACGGCTCCGTAAGTGTCTTTGGTAATTGTTGTATTAGCATCATCGTTGGTATATACAGTACGAACAAGTATATTTTTATTGTCGCTAAAATTAGTGCGTGCACCTTTTTTATCTGTTTCTATAATCACTTCGTTGTCACTGCCATCGCATAAATTGAAATGAAGTTGTACATCTTCTTCTTTTGTGCCTTCACCTATTCCTTCATCTACTATAACAAAGAATTTCTGTTCGACAAAAAAGACATATCTGCGATGTGTCAGGTTTGAATATCCTGCATTTTCGAATACTACAACTTCAGCATTATTTGTTTTACCTGAACTAATGTATTGTCCTTTAGTGGTAGTGAAATTTTTTCCGGCTAAAGTCAATGTGTTGTGCATTTTACTTTGGCGGAAAGTTGCGCGTCTTTTATTAGGCTCTGCCGCACTCCAACTATAATAGTCACGTACACCGGAATCCGGGAAGAAGTTACGTTCGTTGTAATATAGTTCGAATGTGCCATTGTCCGGTTGGTTATGTGACCATGCTTGAAGCTTGGCATCTCCTGAATTGTTATTACTTAAGATCATCATAGTTGAACCTTTAGTCCAACCATTACGGAAAATGTAATAACCAGAGTTGCTAAAGATTTTTGTTTCAATGTCAGGACAGGTTCCACCCGATTTCCCATAACCTGCCATGTATTTAAATTCTTCATTATTTGGGAAAAGGTCATAGAAAGTGTTGAAGTTTCTATTTAGTACACTTCTATTCCATGAAGTCTGACGTGTGTCATTGAATCCGGGGACATAAAAATTTCTATAGGTATAATCAGAAGTACTGAAATTTTTGCCTTCAAAATAATTAGGATATGTGAATTGTACAATTACATTTCCTGCTTTTTCTAATGAACTCTTAATATTTGATGCAAATTGATTATTTAGATTATTGGCATCTATAAGTTTGATGAGGTCACAGCATGTGTTGACAACGTCGATATGATAGCTTAAGTCTAACTCTTCATGCATACCATCATCTAAGAATTGATTGCCAATATAACTGAAACCTGTTTCTGCCCATTTCTGAGAGTTCTTAAACTCCGGATATAAAGTTCCTGCAAATACTAATGCCCTGCCTTGAGTTGCCAGAACATTTCCCCCTTCACTATATCGGTATTGAGTAAGGTAGTCACAATGATCTGCAAAACTACTCAAAAATATAGATAACCAGTCTGGAGTGAAGTTTTTTGAGTTTTTATAGTATTCAAACAGTTCTACTTGATCTGCCAGACGAGAAGCGGTTTGTAATTGCCACCAAGGTTTGATGTCTTTAACTTCCTCCTCTGGTTTGGGATTTTGAAGTATCCAATCGCTATATACTTCTATCCATGACTGAACATATTTCTCATCATTTGAAGTACGATAAACTTTTGCTTGTGGAATAAACCATTGATGGCGATGGAGTTGTTTTGGATATTCATCACTTACACCGGAAGGGCGGTTATCCCAGTTTAATTTACCATCCTGTTTATTTAATTTATAAGGAAGTCCATCTGTGTCAGTGAAGTTTCTTACGTAAAAACGATATTCTAAAGCTTGATCGGCTTTCTTTTTATCATCCTCTGTTGAGGTGACATTCATTAGATTCAGAAGTGGGTTGGTAGGGACATTTGTCCTCGTTTGATAGTATTTGAGCAAGGCGTCTGCTGCATAATACAAATTTCCATCTTCATAATGAGCTTTGACTTTTTCCAATCCTGGATAATCGAGGTTGATTACATCAAAAAGTCTTTCGTTGATAAGACTGTTAGGCTTTTGCTGTGGATATACATAATCCCCACCATCGCCAATAGTGAGATCATTCTCGTCATCCGAGCAAGCCCCAAGTGTAAATAGAGCGAGTGAACAAATAAAGAAGATGTTCTTCATACTTTATTAGGTTTTAATTATTAAAAGTTATATTTTACTGTTTGCAAATGTAATCTGTTTATTTCTAATCGCTAAGCTGTGTTGTTCAAGCTTTGTTCAAAAATGATTTTTTTGATATTAAATTTGTTGAATCATATATTACTTCTGTTTAAAAAGCCTGCTATAACTCTGATAACAGGCTTATTATGTGCCATAATGTAATTTATGCCTATTATACTTACAAGATTGCTATTGTACATTTTTAGATGTCTTATTGGATGATTTTTAATCCAAAATAGTTTTTGGAAGTATGGGGAATTGGGGAGATGACAAACTCCGGTTCTTCTCCTTTTGGGGAAATGAACACCTCTTCTCCTTTCTTTAAATCAATCTGGTAAGTATTGTTTTCGAGTGCCTGTATTGTGAAGTCTCTTTCTCCTTTAAAGATAGGATTAACTATATCAGTCGTTATAATACAAGGCTCTCCTGCTAGGCTTTTGATATGGATAAATTGTGTCTTTCCCTTTTTTCTGCTGGCAGATACTTTGAACGCCCCTTCCGTACGCAGACCGGAATATGCTATGTCTTTCCATGCATCCGGAATAGCTGGGAAAATACGTATTTTCCCACCCCAGCTTTGAAGTAACATATCATGAATACTTTGAGCACCGGATAGAGGCGTCTCAATAACCGGGCCGCTTTCCTTGTACATGGTAGTAGGGCTAAGGAACTTGCCGAATAATTTGTTCAAATAAGCTAGTGCGTCATTTCCTTTTCCAATAGCAGAAGATATGGAAGAAGCACCTGTACATGAGTAGCCTAGGAGAGCCTTGGGCTTACTTTGCCAAAAAGCGAGTGATTTCTCAATCGTTTCAATATCGCCCGGCTGCTCTTTATTGATAAGATATAGGGGATAGATGGCAAGTAAGTGTGAATAATGCCTGTGCGAGAAGGCATATGGCATGTCCTTCCCAATAAGCAATCCATTTGCATCCATAGGGTAAGGAGTGAGATTCTGAAGAACGTCTTCCCAAGTTTTAGCCAATGGGTCTTGAATATTCAAGCGTTGGGCTGATTCCAGTAATGTTTGGCATCCCCAACGTAAGAGTGCAAGGTCAAAATTACAATCTTCCGTAGTGTCGTACTCGGGAGAATAGGTTGCCGGAAGATGAAATTTTCCATCTTTTCCTTTTTTAAGGAAGTGCAGGTAGTAGTTGATTGACTCTTTCAATAGAGGGAATAATTTATTCCGTAGAATATCATCGTCCATTTTATGGCGATAAATAAGCCAGAGATTATGGCAAGCCCAAGGTAACAGACCTACCTGTGCTTTACCTTTTCCGGGAATACCGACCTCTGTAGTCATACATTCCAAATTGGATGCGACTCCTATTCCTAATGAATTATGGCGATAGCTAGGATGAATATTGAGACGTAACTGGTCTATATGATTGTAAAGCGCATTTTCTAAAGAGGCTGCGAGGTCTAAATGGTCGGAAGCGTTCAGTGCCCAGTAGGTGAGTTGTACATTGAGATTCCACCAGGCATTTGGCCAGGGAGTCTCAGTCAGCCACGGACCAGTATTGTCTATTAGGGCACGGTCGCCACGGGTAGCAGAAGCCAGTTTGTACATTTGAATCCAATAAAAGTTTTCTTTTTGTGCTTCCGGCAATGTAATGAAACTGTTAGGATAAAAAGAGTTCCACCATTTGCGATGTGTCCTTTGCATGGATGGATAGCCTTCACGTATAGCTTTTCGGATTTCAGCTTTACATATTTCATCCGAATTGTTTTGGGGATATGTATGTGTGAGGTTTATCCATAAAGTACGCTCTTTTTTAGCCGACTGAGTTTCTTTCCAGCCTACTGTTGTCTCACCGCCTGCCGATAACTTCTGAATTGATAAATTGATATCTCCTTTTCGGTTGATTACCGGTGCGGGATTGAGTGTATAGTCTTTAGGGATTTTATTGGTTTGTCCCCGCCTTTTAAATAGAAGATAGCGTGGACTGTTAGCTTCTGCGGCTATCCATTCCCATTTGAAATCATGTTCTTCTCCTTCTGTTGTTGTTTTGACTACTATTACCATATCGTCAGCGTGGACAAAAGTTTGTAGATGTATAACCCCTTTGGTGGTGATAATATCTGTTGATGCCTCGGCATTCCAAAGGTCAAGGCGCATTTTGCCGCTGATAATTTCTCCTTTGGGCTGCAGGGCAAAGTATCCCGTAAGTAGTCGGGGAATTCCGAATACATCTCTTTTGGCACGATGGTCATGTACATCACAATTGCCGGTTTCCAGGCGCAAATAATTTTCTCCGGGTTCTTTATAAATCATTAATCCTAATCTGCCGTTACCCAGATAAGCCGATTCATACCAGTATTCAGGTAGTTTCTCCCATATCATATCTTGTCGGCTCATAAACTCAGCCCACATAATATCTTGTTTAAGGGTTATCGGATGAGCATCTATACTGAAAGAATAGATTAAAAATAAAAGGAGGCAATTAAAATATCTGTATCGAACGTTCATAATGTTGTTTTTATATTAATTTTTGAGTTGGTAATCCAGATTATATGTTTCATTATCAATAGTCACTTCAATAGAGACATTATCTGAATTTGAAGGATTATCTGTAAATGTAGCATTAATCTTGTGATTGGAAGCAGTAGTTACCGGATATAATATAGTTATATATCGTACGGGAGCATTTTTCTTCTTCTCCATGATGAGCGAATAGGTTTTTCTGACAGAGTATTTTCTATCTGTTTGATAAGAGATTCGTCCTTCAAAAGGTTTTAATGTAATGTCCTGATTTCCAAAACTACGGATAATCAGGTTGTTGTTATCTTCAAAAGTGGTGTGCGCACCTGCCTCTTGAATATCCAGATTCACGTTGTTGGTTGATGTCTCATCACAAAGGTGGAAATATAATTTGGAATATCCGGTAGCTGTTCCGAATCCTTCATCTATGAAAGCGAAGAACTCGACAGGTCTTTTCACATAGAAGATGGCACGGCGATGCTTGAAGTTGCCATATCCTTGATTTTCCGTTACTATCAGTTGTTGGTTATCGTTTTCTTCCGATAATACTAATTTTCCTTGTGCCTTGTTGATGTTTTCGCTTCCGGTAGCTTCATGTTCTTCTGATTGTCCCAGAACCATCGTGTTGTGTGCCTTGGTTTGGCGGAACCATCTGCGTAGTTCCATTACTTCCGTATCATTTTCTTTCATATACGAACAAACCCCGGAATCCGGAAAGAAATTACGACCGTTGTGGTATAATTCGAATGTTCCGTTATCGAGCTGGTTGTGACTTGAGTCTTCTAACTTGGAAGATATATTGTTGCTGTGTACCAACATCGTAGATTGGGGAGTCCAGCCATTGCGTAGTACATAAAATCCTGAATATTCGAATGTTTTGATTTTGCTGTCGGGCGGAGTTCCTTTTCCATATGTCTTCATGTAGTTAAGTTCTGAATCATCTGGGTACATTTCAGCGTATTTTACGAAATTCTTATTCAAGACACTTCGTGTTTTTATCCACGAATCATTGAATGCGGGACTGCAATTCTTACTTCCTTTTGTGAAGTAACTGGGGTACGTAAAATGCATGACGACTTTCGTTGCTTTCAGCAGGACGTTGTCAAGTTCCGGAGAAAGCAGATTGTCCGGTAACTTGTTCAATTGGATGAGTCTTTTTAAATCGTATAGGCCGTCCACTATGCCTATATGATAATGGAGTGAGAGGTCATTCGTCATTCCATCTTTTAAAAATAGCTTTGTGGTCTGTTCATTTATGATGTCGCACCCCGTTTTTTGCCACTGCGGGGCATTTTTAAGTTCGGGAAACAGAGTCCCTGCAAATACTAATGCTACTGCCTGGCTCAGTAGAATATTGTTTTCTCCGGCATATTTGTACAAGGACAAATAGTCGGCGTGTTCTGCAAAGTGTATGAGGAAAAAAGAAAGCCATTCAGAAGTAAAGTTAGGAGAGGACTTGAAATACTCGAATGACTCTGTTTGCCCCATGATACGTGTAGATACCTGAAGTTGATACCATTTGAATTTGTCCGGTTTTCCATCCGGTTTGGGGTTCTTGGTAATCCAGTCGGTATACACTTCTTTCCAAGAGAGAACATACTTCTCATCATGTGAGTTTTGGTAAGCTTTCCCTTGAAGAGGTATCCAATTGTGACGATGCAATTGTTTCTGATATTCGTTATCAGCACCTTTTGGAGCGAATTCCCAATTGATTGTTTTATCATTGTTCTGCAATGAATAAGGAATCTTTCTGGTTTTATCTTCCAGATAATTGTCATTGACGTAAAAACGATATTCGTTTATCGCATAGTCGGCATAACCCTGTTCCGTTTCGTTGAGGGTGGCAGATAGATTCGGATTTAGAATCTCAGTTCGGTTTTGGTAATAGGCAAGCAGTTTTTGCATGGCTGCATCGTTATCACCGGCTTTATACAAAGCCTTCACTTCTTCTAATCCGGAATAATCAAGATTGAGAATATCAAATAAAGATTCTTCAGCATCTTCTTTTGGGGGTGTCGGTTCCTCTTTCGGCGGAATGTCATTATTTTCTTTTTGTGGAATATCATTATCTGTACATCCTGCGAATGTAATGATAAGAAACAGCCATATATTAATTCGGAATCTGTTTTTGCAATTCATAGTATAAACTTTAGTTTGGATGGATTTTGATTTTATATTTGAGATGGTTACTAACTCTATGCAAATATATGGGAGAAAGTAGCCTTGTTGTTAATAGTTTTATCGAATAGTATATCAAATTTGTGTAATGATACTGTTTGATATGTATAAAGGACTGTATTCTTTCTCCAAATTATGCGGAAGTTTTAATGACTTCATCTAATTGAATTGTACAAATCATGCTATCCTTTTAGTGATTTCTCCTAATAGAGTTAATCTGTTGCAGTTGAGTAACTCATGAGTTGCACTTGTATATCTACTCGGAAGGACAAGTGCAACTTGGTGATTGCACAACTGCAATTCACTAATGGTAAAAAATAGACGGTAATTGTAGGTAATATGTTGACAAATAGGATATTATGATAAAAGTGCAGTTTTTCGTCAGAAAAAAGCAAAATCATCCTATTGTTTTTTGTAAACTAATCTTGATTTAGTACTGTTTTTAGTCTTAAAGTGTTGATTATGAACTCTGCGACATTTTTGTATTTCCCCTTATAAAACTTAGAATAAATACAAAAATGTCACAGGGAATGGAATTATTAGTTCTTGGAATTATCCTTTAGCCTTTTTGATATATTCCGTAGGCAGGCATCCGAAATACTTCTTGAAACTTGTAGCGAAGTAAGACGGCGTATTGAATCCTACCATTGTGCTGACTTCCGCAACTGTATAGCGACCATCTTTCAATAGTTTGGCAGCTTCATTAAAGCGAATCTTACGTATAAAGTCGATAGTAGATTCACCTGTGATGGCTTTTAACTTCAGGTGCAGATTGGAACGACTCATATTCATTTCCCTGGCAAACTCGTCGGTAGAGAATTCTATATTGTCCATATTCTTTTCTACAATAGCCACGGCACGTTTCAGCAGCGCTTCATCCATAGCATTGAACGTAATCTTCTCCGGTTCCACTTCCAACGATTTGGAGTAACGCTCGAGCATACGTCTGCGGGTACGCATCATGTTCTGAATCTTCGTTGTCAGTATGGCAAGAGAGAATGGTTTGGGGATATAATCATCCGCGCCCATTTGCAGACCTTCCATCTGATCCTTGATTTCGCTTTTGGCTGACAGGATAATAACCGGGATATGACAGGTACGTATATTCTGCTTCACGTTCTTACATAGTTTGATACCATCCATTACGGGCATCATAACATCCGTAACAATAATATCGACTTCATTGTCTTTCAGTTTCTCCAGAGCTTCCTCACCGTTTCCGGCTTCCAGTGTATTAAACAGCTCGGAAAGTCCGCTGCTGAGGTAATGCCGGATTTCATTATTGTCTTCTACGATAAGAATTGTTCCCCGTTTCTTGTCACCTGATTCTATAGCTTCATTTTCCACTTTTTCCGTATCAATGAAATACATCTCCTTGGAATTAGTGGAATATACCTGTTCTTCTTCATTCTTGCTATCATTGGAAGCTAATTCAGATGGCTTGTAGGTATTTATATCCTGCGGAAGATATACAGAGAACGTGCTGCCTTTACCCTCTTCGCTATCCAGTTCAATGCGGCCGTGATGTAATTCTACCAGACGTTGTACCAATGAAAGACCGATACCGCTTCCCACATGCTCGCTTTCAACCTGATAAAACCGTTCGAATATCTTCCCCTGCTTGTTGATGGGAATACCGATACCTGTATCACTGACTTGCAGTACCAGCCAATTATTTTCCTCTTTCAGGGTTACAGTGATGCTTTGCCCGCTTTCCGTATATTTGAAAGCATTTGAAAGCAGGTTGTTGACAATCAGTTCCAGATAATTAGGATCGAAAAGTTCCTCTTTGTCTTCCAGTTCGGAATGGAGAGTATAGGTTATCTTCTTGTGACGTGCCAGCTTATCATAGAACAGGAAATTGTCCTGTATCAATTGATGGGCATTTTCTTTCTTGACTTTCAATTCGAATACTCCAAGCTCGGCACGGCGGTAATCCATCAACTGATTGACAAGATGTAACAGACGATTGGCATTTCGTTGGATATATTCCAGTTGATTGCGTGTCCAGCGGTCGCTTATCTTATTGATGATTTCCTGTAAAGGAGCTAAGATGAGAGTCAGTGGAGTACGCAACTCGTGAGAAATATTGATGAAGAAGCGCATCTTCATCTGGTTGATTTCTTCCTGATGCTCTTTGTCCCTGCGTTCTATTTCCAGTTCCGCTTCCATGCTTTTACGCATCCAGAAGAAACGGAAAACAAAAGTGATAAAGCCGATGAAGGTAGCGAGGAAAAGAAGTATAGCCCACCAAGTTTTGTACCATATGGGAAGAACGATGATTTCGAGGGCGGTAGGAGTCATGTTCCATTTCCCGTCACTGTTGGCGGCTTTTACTAAGAAATGATATGTTCCTTGTGGTAGGTTGGAGTAGGAGACAGAGCGTTTGTCTGTCAGATAATACCATTCTTTATCATATCCTTCCAGTTTGTAAGCAAACGTATTGTGTTGTCCTGAAATATAGTTGGATACAACGAACTCGATAGTAAAAGCGGTTTGCCATGATTTCAGAGTGATGCTTTCCGTTTCATTGATATTTTTGGTCAAAATACCAGTCTCGTCATCCGGACGAACGGTTCTGTTGAACAGTTGCAGTTTGGTTATTACTACTGGCGGAGTATAAGGATTGTCAAGTAGTAATTCCGGTCGGAAAGTTGTGATACCGTTGATACCGCCGAAGTACATTTGTCCGCTGGAAGTGCGGCAGTACGAGGAAGTATTAAACTGATTGCTTTGCAAACCATCTGATTCCGTAAAGTTACGGAACTTTTCAGTCTCCGGGTTGAAGCAGGAAATTCCCCGGTTCGTACTCAGCCAAAGTCGTCCGAAAGTATCTTCCAGAATACCATAGACTACATTATTAGGCAAACCATTGGCAGTAGTATATCTTTTGATTTTCTTTTCTTTCTCATTAAAGCAATAAACTCCTTCGCGTGTACCTACCCAAACAATACCGTTATTCGCTTCATAAATACAGTTGGTGAACATCTTGGTGACAGGAGACGCGGGAAGGATAGAGGCCCTTTGTATATCCAGTCCTTGTTGTTGAAAGACTGATACCCCTTCTTCACCACCAATCCAGAGCCGTTTGCGTGAGTCTCTGAATAAAGTCGTGATTTGCTGTGAAGTGAATGGAGTACCATCTTTTTCTTTATCTATGGTAGTAAAACTTTGTTTTTCAGGATTGAAACAGACTAAAGCGCTCAGTGTTCCTAAGAGGAGATTCCCCCCTTCGTCGGGAAGAATGGCATATACGTTCTCATTAACCAGTTGGCTGTTAATTTGGTTGAAACTTTCCATTCGTCCACTGTTGCGGTGGAGGACAGACAATCCGCCGGCATGCGTACCTATGTAAACAAGTGATTTCCGCTCGTCTACATACACCGCCTTGATGTTATTGGAGCCGATTCCTATTTCTCGTTCATTTTCCTGTAACGCATAATGTGTAAACTGCTGCGTTTTAGTGTTGTATAGATTCAGACCACCGTCATTTGTTCCTATCCACAGGTTCTTGTCCTTGTCTTCTACAATGCAACTTACCACATTGTCACTTAATGAGTTCTTATAAGGAATGCGTTGAATATTCTTGAACCGGTTCCGGATGGGATGATAATAGTTCAGTCCGCCGAAGTAAGTCCCGAGCCACATACCTCCTTGGGAATCCATAAAGATACTACGTACCGAACGTTGCGACAGGCTGCCTCTTTCTACCGGGCTGCTACTATATGAAATAAACGAATCACTTGCCTCGCGATAAATATTCAAATCATTGAATGTGCCTATCCACAAACGGTTTTGCGAGTCCAGTGCCAAAGAGCGGATATAATTGGAACTGATACTTTTCGGATTGGAAGAAGAATGGAGATAGGTCTTGACTTCTTTAGTTTTCGGGTTGAGCAGAAGCAGGCCGGCTCCTTCGGTAGCTATCCATATACGGGTAGGGGATTGTTGCAGAATAGACTGGATTCGTTTAGTATCCAATATAGGAGTTACCTTTTCCAGGCTCTTTTGGGGGATGGAGTAGCTATAAAGCCCGTTCTCCATTGTACCGATATAGATTACATCGCCATGTCTGTAAAGGGCGGTAGCTATAATCTTATGCATGGCCGTACTAAAAGAATCCTCCACAAATTTGGATTCTTTTATGTCGAACATAATCAGACCTTCCTGTGTACTTATAAGCAACTGTTCCGGTGATATTTCAGCGATACCATTAATCTGTTGTCGCTTGCCTTTCTTCTCGTAGAAAAAGTTCTTGAATTGGTCTTTTTCTTCATCATACCATGACAATCCGTCCCGCGTACCTATCCAGACCCGTCCCTGACTATCTGTCTTTACGATTCGTGAGATGTCATTGGCGATACTGTTAGGATCGTCTTCATTATGCTGGTAAACCGTAAATGCATATCCGTCATATTTGTTCACTCCATCGTAGGTGGCAAACCACATATTGCCACGCTTGTCCTGATCAATGGCGAATACGGTACTTTGCGACAGTCCTTCATTGATGGAAATATAGGAGAAGTTAATTTGTTCCGGAATTTCGGAAAAAGCGGAATTCGTTCCTATGCATAGAAAGAACAGACTGGTTATTATATATTTTAGATAGCTCATTATTAGGTCATAAGATTAATAACGGCATCAAAGATAATAAAATCTTTTCTATACAGTATTATGAGGTATGGAAAAAATAAGCCCGGAACTGCTTCCGGGCTCTCTTGTATAGTTTGATTTCGAAATCGGGAGGATTATTTGGCCAAGTCGCCTATTTCATCCAAATTCTTCTGAATATCTTCATCTGTCAATGAATAGTTGACCAAGTCACCCGCCAGGTATTTATCGTAAGAAGCCATATCAATCAAACCATGGCCGGACAGGTTGAACAGGATAACTTTTTCTTCTCCTGTCTCTTTGCATTTGTTTGCTTCGCGGATAGCTGCCGCAATAGCGTGGCTGGATTCGGGAGCCGGAATAATACCTTCAGACTGTGCAAACAGGCAACCGGCTTCGAAAGATTCCAATTGCTGTATATCTACCGCTTCCATCAGGT
>OLIT01001762.1_pt1 | contig 17634 bp, 9 predicted proteins | sample 1601341 | NCBI WGS metagenome assembly OLIT01 (sample SAMEA2452121, study PRJEB22498) | human gut metagenome | biome: human feces; feature: human gut; material: feces | place: Australia | collected 2012
CGGGTGCAAATATACTGACTTTTTTTGAAACTGCAAGTTTTACACAAACTTTTTTTGAAGAAAATTATTCGATGAAACGGTAATTAAACAGTTGCCAGCCGATACTCAACCCCACATTCCACTCCCTTCTCGGTGAGCTATAATGATTTACATAAGCAGAGATCGCTCCAAAAGGTAATTGGCAAATAACAGAAACTTCTCCCATATATTCTACCTTTGAGAAAGCTTTTCCATAAAATGCTTTGTTTTGCGTATTCTTCTCGATAGGGAAAATAGGCATAAATCCATAAAATTCTCCTCTCAGATGAAACATATCATTGAAAATAAACATAGGCTTGATACCGGCAGCCAGAAACTGATTAGCGCGGAAAGCCTCATTATACATCAGCTTACTATGCGGAGTCGGCGAAAACTCTGCAGCCTGCATCATTGTCGCCGTAAAATTCTCCGAGAAATTCCTCGATGAATACAGCGCTTCCGCCATCCATCCCAAAACAAATTTAGGCGCCATACTATGATATGCTTCTTTCATATAAGAAATCTGTAACCATGATTGCCGTTCCTGTGTAACAGGCTGTTCTGCCGGATTTCCAGGCTTATATCTTTCTTTTCCCGTAAAAATCTGGGCTATCAATTTCTCGTTATACCCTTTTGTAGCGTATTGACGGGAATTCAGTGTACTTCCATAAAAGCTAATAGAACCGCCTATAAGCCTGTATAAACTCCTGTCCGAACGGTCTTCTTCAAAGTTTATCACACTAGATTGAAAATAGTTATCTTGCAATTTTCCAATACCAAAGCCAAATTCAGCCCGTTTATTCGCTAAGAACGGTAAAGCGATAATCAACTTTAGAAATCGTTCATCCTTTGAATTAAAGGAAGGTTTATCGTTTTTAGAGAACAGTTTCTCTTTCTTGTAATAATCAAAAGTACTGATAGACGCAATAAGCCGATATGAAGTAGGAATATGAGTAGGCAAATCTATACGCGCCATCAGTTGGGCATTATTATAAACTTTACCCAATTGACCATCAAACGTAAACTCTTTGGCATAATAATTTAAGTTCTGATAGCCCAGTCCCAGATATATCTGATTGGAACTCGTCGTAGACACACTACCCCCCAAGCGGACAGAGAAATTATCCTCCATCTTTACTTTCAGATGCAAATCGTACATATCGGTTTCCTCATTGAATACCGCCTTCGGAATGATTTCCGATATCATGTTATCCGCAAGTAAACGGAAATATCCACGCTTCAGATCTTCGTAGGTGAATGGTTCATCTTCTTCATCATGAAATTCCTTCTGAATATAAGCCTGTTGCTGGGAGTTAGCTCCATCAATATAAATTTTCTGGAAATAGAGCTGCGGCAGATTACTGCGATAAACCAGACGGCGTAAACGCACATTATCTGCATTCACCCTACGATGAATACGCCCCTTTATAGAATCCATCAGACTAAGAGTGCGATTGTAACCTATATCATGGAGTTCCTGAAGACGGTCGAAATCAAGTAAGTTCACATCATCATACTTGAATGTCATGAGGATGCCGACAGAATCCGGAATAGAATAGTCCGTCTTCTGCATCACCATGTTCTCAATCTGACTCATAAGGTCATTTTCTTTAGGCTTGGATGGATTGGCGGCCACCACACTACCAATGATAATATCCGGATGAAAATCATCCCGCATTACATCCGTTGGAAAGTTATTGTAAATACCACCATCATAAGCCAGCACACTATCTATCTCAATAGGCTTAAAAACAAACGGGAAACTCATAGAAGCACGGACAGCATCTCCCAAGTCACCTTTCCCTAACACTATTTGCCGTTTATTGTATACATCAGAAGCGATACAGCGGAAAGGAACAAACAGCCTATCAAAATCACCGTCACAAGCAGCTGTAGCACGGGCAAACAGCTCCACAAACACCAGATTCATTTGGATGGGGTTAACCATACTGGTCGGCAATTGCGGTTTGACATTCAAGGAGTCCTTAAAATCAAAGCGGATATTAAAAAACTCCGGTGTGGGAATACTTTTCTTGAAATAATAGGCATATTTAGGTTCTACTTTTCCCGAATACCAGCGTTTAAAGTCTTCTGAACGCAGCAAAGCCTCCATATCATCGGGAGAGTATCCCATGGCATACAACGAACCGATAATGGCTCCCATGGATGTACCGGTAATATAATCTATAGGGATATTGTTTTCTTCCAAAGCCCGAATGATGCCGATATGCGTCATACCTTTCGCACCACCACCACTCAATACAAGTCCAACTTTTTGGGCATGCAACATGGGCAGCAACAAGAAACAAAACGATAAAAGCAAAAGAATTCTTTTCATACTTCAAAGCTCCGAGCTGAAAATATATTATTATCAAAGTTCAAATATATGCAATTGTTTCGAAATTGGACGTATCCAACGCTAAAAAACAAGCGTTCCCACACAAAATATACGAAAAAAGGAGCATTACAACTCTTATAAAAGTTGCAATGCTCCCGGCATATAGATTGTGAATAAAGGGCGTATTTAGATTAGCTCGATGCTTCTCTTCACAAAGTTATTCAAAGCTTCACCTTTCAGCATGCCATTTTGCAGCAATGCCAGGTCAATCAACTGGCGGACAACTTTATTTTTAGCTGCATATCCGGCAAATACTTCGTCTTTCTTTGTTTTCAGTTCTTCCCACTTCTGATCCAATCCGTTCACTTCGTCCTTTTCAGCAGTAGAAATTTCTTCGTCTTTCTTACCTTTTTGTTTATCTTTCAGCTCATTACGACGTTTGTCTACGTCATTCATTTCTTGCTGAATAGGAGCTACAACAGAGTCGCATTCTTTTTCTTCGTCTGCAAGAACTTCTTTCACCAGTTTATGATCTGAATTCAGCACAAGGTTGAACATATCGGGCATTTCTCCATAGAAACTCATACCTGCCTGAATATTAGCCATTTCTTTCATACGGCGCATATATTCGCTTTGAGTAATCATCACAGGAGAAGAGTTTTCACCCAAAGCCTGCGCAGTGATATTAAACTCAACCTTTTCCAGCTTAGGCAACTGGCTCTTGAACACAGCAGAAAGAGCTTCTTGTTTGCCTGTTTCCAGAGTTTCACCTTTCTTATCTTCTTTGATAATCAGATTATCGATAACATCACTATCTACACGGGTAAAGCGAGATTTCTCAAACTTTTGCTCCAACATGCTTACTACAGCAATGTCCAGTTGACCATCCATCAGCAACACATTGTATCCCTTATTCTTAGCAGCCTCGATATAGCTGAATTGCTCATCTTTATGATTAGCATACAGATAGATCAAATTGCCATCTTTATCAGTCTGATTATCTTTGATCAGCTTCTGATACTCTTCAAATGTATAGCATTTACCATCCGTATCGGTGAAAAGGGCAAAATCTTTTGCTCTGTCATAGAAGTCTTCCTGAGTAAGCATTCCGTAATTGATGAAAATCTTCAGGTCATTCCACTTTTCCTCGAACTGTTTGCGATCATTTTTAAAGATAGATTGCAGACGATCAGATACTTTCTTCGTGATATATGTCGAAATCTTCTTCACGTTAGAGTCGCTCTGTAGATAAGAACGGGATACATTCAACGGAATATCCGGAGAATCGAGCACACCATGCAACAGTGTCAGAAAGTCAGGTACGATACCTTCTACTGAATCCGTAACGTATACTTGGTTGCTATAAAGCTGTATCTTATTCTTATTCAGTTCGATATTGCTCTTTACTTTCGGGAAGTAGAGGATACCTGTCAGATGGAACGGATAATCTACATTCAGATGTATCCAGAACAGAGGTTCATCAGACATCGGATACAGGTCACGATAGAACTTCTTATAATCTTCATCCTTCAGTTCGCTGGGTTTCAATGTCCACAACGGATTACTGTCATTGATGATATTATCTTCGTCTGTTTCAACCTGTTTTCCATCTTTCCAGTCTTTCTTCTTACCAAAAGCAATAGGTATGGGAAGGAAACTACAATATTTCTTCAACAGAGAAGAAATGCGGGCCTCTTCCAGGAATTCTTTACTTTCATCGTCAATGTAAAGTACTATATCTGTACCACGGTCAGCCTTATCAATGTTCTCAATGGTGAACTCCGGACTGCCATCGCAACTCCATTTCACAGCTTGAGCACCTTCCTTATGGGATTTCGTGATTATTTCCACTTTCTTAGCCACCATGAAAGCTGAATAAAAGCCCAAACCAAAGTGTCCAATAATTGCATTAGCATCATTCTTATACTTCTCCAGGAAGTCGTTGGCACCTGAAAAGGCAATCTGGTTGATATATTTGTCGATTTCTTCGGCAGTCAAGCCAATACCACGGTCTGAAACAGTAATTGTATCTTTTCCTAAAGACACATGTACGGTCAAATCGCCAACCTCACCTTTAAACTCACCAATAGAGGCTAAGGTTTTCAACTTCTGCGTAGCATCTACGGCATTAGAAACCAACTCGCGGAGAAAAATTTCATGATCGCTGTACAAGAACTTTTTGATAACGGGGAAAATGTTTTCGGTAGTTACCCCAATATTTCCTTTTTGCATACTACTTATGATTTATATTTTTAAGTTTATATATTTAATCGTTTGGCAAGTGTAATGCAAAAAAAATGCCAGCCCATAAGGACTGACATTTTGACTGTTTATCATCTTCTAAGAAGACTTCATTTTTATGCTTTCTTGATGTCCAGTTCTCCTTTTTCTTCGTTCAAAGAGACAGAAATCGTATCGCCCGTCTGCAATTCGGAAGAAATAATCAATTCCGAAAGTCCATCTTCCAGATAAGTCTGGATAGCACGCTTCAACGGGCGGGCACCAAACTGCACATCATATCCTTTAGATGCCATGAATGTCTTGGCTTTAGCATCAATAACAAGCTTATATCCAAGAGATTCCACACGCTCATACAAGCCTTTCAACTCGATATCGATAATCTTTTCGATAGCATCCAGCGAAAGCTGGTCGAAAGTAATAATCTCGTCGACACGATTCAGAAACTCAGGGGCAAACGACTTATTCAAAGCCTTTTGTATCACGCCGCGTGAATATTCTTTATCATCCGTACGATTCTGGGCGGCAAAACCTACACCACGACCGAAGTCTTTCAATTGACGTGTACCGATGTTTGAAGTCATGATAACCACTGTATTCTTGAAGTCTACAGTTCTGCCATAACTGTCAGTCAGACGACCTTCATCCATCAGTTGTAACAAGATGTTGAATACATCCGGATGGGCTTTCTCAATCTCGTCCAACAATACGATAGAGTAAGGTTTACGACGCACTTTCTCTGTCAACTGTCCGCCTTCTTCGTATCCTACGTATCCCGGAGGTGCACCAACAAGACGAGAAACGGTAAACTTCTCCATATATTCACTCATATCCACACGTATCAGCGCATCGGCAGAACCAAACATATATTTCGCCAACTGTTTCGCCAAGTGAGTTTTACCCACACCCGTAGGCCCCAAGAACAAGAATGTTCCGATAGGACGGTTAGGATCTTTCAATCCTACACGACTACGCAGAATTGCTTTCGTCACCTTTTCAATAGCCGGATCCTGAGCTATAACTTTAGCTTGCAACTCTTCTTTCATACCCGCCAACTTAATACCTTCAGCCTGCGCCATACGCTGTACAGGCACACCGGACATCATAGAAACCACATTCGCAATTTCCTCCTCACCAACGATCTGGCGATCATCTTTTAAGCGAGCTTCCCATTCAGCCTTCATTTCTTCCAGACGAGCAGAAAACTCTTTCTCATGATCACGGAAGCTGGCAGCAAGTTCGAAATTCTGCGATTTCACCGCATCCGCCTTTTGTTGACGGGCTTCTTCAATCAGTTTCTCCTGTTCTTCAATCTCTTTCGGAACAGTAATGTTTGTCAGATGGACGCGCGAACCGGCTTCGTCCAGAGCATCAATAGCCTTATCCGGGAAATTACGGTCAGTAATGTAGCGGTCTGTCAACTTGACACATGCTTCCAGCGCTTCATCCGTATAAGTCACATTATGATGGTCTTCGTACTTCTCTTTAATATTCTTCAATATCTGGAGCGTTTCCTCAGCAGTGGTCGGTTCAACAATCACTTTCTGGAAACGGCGTTCCAAAGCACCGTCTTTTTCTATATTCTTCCGGTATTCATCAAGGGTAGTGGCACCTATACATTGTATTTCACGACGTGCCAATGCAGGTTTCAACATATTGGCAGCATCCATAGAACCGGCAGCTGCTCCGGCACCCACAATCGTGTGAATCTCGTCAATAAACAGAATTACATTCGGATTCTTCTGCAACTCATTAATGATAGAACGAATACGTTCCTCAAACTGTCCGCGATACTTGGTTCCGGCTACTACAGAAGCCATATCAAGCATTACCACACGTTTATCAAACAGAATACGGGATACTTTCTTCTGAACAATACGTAATGCTAATCCCTCTACAATAGCTGATTTACCTACACCAGGTTCACCTATCAATACCGGGTTATTCTTCTTACGACGGCTCAATATCTGAGCCAACCGCTCGATTTCACGTTCACGACCTACCACAGGATCCAGTCTACCTTCTTCCGCAGCCCGGGTCATATCCATACCAAAGTTATCCAATACCGGAGTATCATTGGATGGTTTCTTAGACGCAGTTTGCGTAGAAGACTGTGAACTACCACTTTGAGAAGAGCGTGAAGACATATTCATTTCATCTTCTTCCTCGTCATCATCCTCCGTAAATCCCATACCTGCGTTAGGGCTGGCTTTCATAGAAAGCTGTTCGAACACTGACTTATAGTCTATATTATTTTCTTCCAATACCGTAGCGGCCAAATTATTACCGTCTTTCAAGATAGCCAGCAATACATGTTCAGTATCAGCAGTGGCACTCTTCAGCAGACGAGCCTCGAGTATACACATTTTCAATATCTTAGCTGCCATCGGAGACAATGGAATGTCTGCATCGGGCAACAAGTTATCATCTTCAATCTCTTTTAAAAAACCTTCCAGCCGTTTCTTAACCCTGTTTAGGTCTATATCCAGTTTCTGCAATATTTCTATAGCTTTCCCTCCGCCGTCTCGCAACATGCCGAGTAGAAGATGCTCCGGACCGATATATCTATTTTTCAGCCGGTTAGCTTCCTCCTTGCTGTAAGTGATAATGTCAGAAACTCTTTGTGAAAACTGATTATTCATACTTAATATTCTCCTTCCTTATTCTAAGGTGTTACTTAATACAAAGATACGCATTTATAATTTCCAGTACGTATTTCATCGTTTTATTTATTATTTATATACAAAACCCGTGCCACAGTTTAATATCCGTTCACCAGTATCATACTAAAGTGCTTTCATTCTTGGGAAAAAGCTCCTTATTAATACCTTATTTATATATTATAAGAACAAAGTAGGTGAGAGAATAGTTCTGAAATAAAGTTTATGGGCGAAAACTTTTGTATATCGTAAAAAAGCAGTACTTTAGCGTGGTTTTTCATGAACCAAAGTATGTATAATTAATAATCTTTTTAAATGCTTGAACAAGACAGAATTATAAAGATTAACATCGAGGAGGAAATGAAGTCATCGTACATTGACTACTCCATGTCGGTCATCGTTTCGCGTGCCCTTCCGGATGTTAGAGATGGTTTTAAGCCTGTCCACCGTAGAATTCTCTTCGGAATGATGGGACTGGGAAATACGTCTGATAAACCTTATAAAAAATCAGCCAGAGTTGTAGGTGAAGTATTGGGTAAGTATCACCCGCATGGTGACTCTTCCGTTTACGGTGCATTAGTTCGTATGGCACAGCCTTGGGCAATGCGTTACATGGTGGTAGATGGCCAGGGTAACTATGGTTCGGTAGACGGCGATAGCGCAGCAGCTATGCGTTACACCGAGTGTCGCTTGCGCAAGATTGGTGAAGATATGATGCAAGACCTCGACAAAGAAACCGTTGATATGCAGAGCAACTTCGACGATTCTTTGCAGGAGCCTACCGTTATGCCTACCCGTATTCCAAACCTTTTGGTAAACGGTGCATCTGGTATTGCTGTAGGTATGGCAACCAATATGCCTACCCACAACCTTTCAGAGGTTATTGATGCTTGCATCGCATACATCGAGAACAACGATATCGAGATAGAGGAGTTGATGAACTATGTGAAAGCTCCCGATTTCCCAACAGGAGGATATATATATGGTATGAGTGGCGTACGCGAGGCATATCTTACAGGTCGCGGTCGCGTTATCATGCGTGCAAGAGCAGAAATTGAAACCAGTTCTACACATGACAAAATTGTCATCACGGAAATCCCGTATGGTGTCAATAAGGCGGAACTGATCAAGAATATCGCTGATTTAGCCAATGATAAGAAGATAGAAGGTATCTCCAATGCCAATGATGAGTCTGACCGTGAAGGTATGCGTATTGTAATTGATATCAAACGTGATGCCAACGCCAGCGTAGTCTTGAATAAGCTCTATAAGATGACGTTGTTACAGACTTCTTTCAGTGTGAACAACGTAGCATTGGTACACGGGCGTCCTCGTTTGCTGAATCTGAAAGACATGATTAAGTACTTCGTAGAACATCGCCATGAGGTGGTTATCCGTCGTACTCAATATGACTTACGTAAGGCTAAAGAACGCGCTCATATATTGGAAGGCTTAATCATTGCATCAGATAATATCGATGAAGTAATCCGTATCATCCGTGCCGCAAAGACACCTAATGATGCTATTGCCGGCTTGATAGAACGCTTCCAATTAACAGAAATTCAGTCTCGTGCCATCGTAGAAATGCGTTTGCGCCAATTGACCGGACTGATGCAGGATCAGCTTCATGCTGAATATGAAGAAGTAATGAAGATGATTGCTTATTACGAAGAAATTCTTTCGAATGACGAACTTTGCCGCAAAGTTATTACTGATGAATTAATTGAAGTAAAAGCAAAATACGGAGATGAACGTCGTTCTGAAATTGTTTACTCATCCGAAGAATTCAATCCGGAAGATTTCTATGCAGATGACGAAATGATTATTACCATTTCTCATATGGGCTATATTAAACGTACTCCGTTGAGTGAGTTCCGTGCTCAAAACCGTGGTGGAGTAGGCTCCAAGGGTACAGATACCCGCGATGCAGACTTCATTGAACACATATATCCGGCAACCATGCACAATACCATGATGTTCTTTACTCAAAAGGGTAAGTGCTATTGGCTCAAAGTATATGAAATCCCCGAAGGTACCAAGAATTCCAAGGGACGTGCCATCCAAAACTTGCTGAATATTGATTCAGACGATGCTGTAAATGCATATCTGCGTGTGAAGAACCTTTCTGACACAGACTTCATCAACAGCCATTATGTCTTATTCTGTACCAAGAATGGTGTTATTAAGAAGACATTACTTGAACAGTATTCCCGCCCTCGCCAGAATGGTGTAAACGCTATTACTATCCGTGAGGACGACCGCGTTATCGAAGTACGTATGACTAACGGTGACAACGAAATTATCATTGCCAATCGTAATGGACGTGCTATTCGCTTCCACGAAAGTGCTGTACGCGTTATGGGACGTACTGCAACCGGTGTGCGTGGTATGACGCTTGACGAAGACGGGCAAGATGAAGTTGTTGGAATGATTTGCATCAAAGATCCTGAAGCAGAAACCATTATGGTAGTTTCTGAACAAGGTTATGGCAAACGTTCTGATATCGAAGACTACCGTAAGACTAATCGTGGCGGTAAGGGTGTTAAGACGATGAATATCACCGATAAAACAGGTAAATTGGTAACAATTAAGTCTGTAACAGATGATAATGACTTGATGATTATCAATAAATCTGGTATCACCATTCGTCTGAAAGTTGCTGATGTCCGTATTATGGGTCGTGCTACCCAAGGTGTTCGTCTGATCAATCTTGAAAAGAGAAACGATGAGATCGGTTCAGTATGTAAGGTTACATCAGAAAGTATGGAAGATGAAATTCCTGTTGATGATGAAAATTCCCCGATTCCCACTATAAATGAGGTAGAAGGAGAGGAGGAAGACTATAACTCTGATAATAAAGTCAATAATGAAGATGAAGAATAGACATAATATTAATTTTAATTTTACAACTATCATGAAAAGAGTATTATTTTCAGTGATTTTATTGCTCGCTGCAGGCTTCACTTTCGCTCAAGAAAAGACTGTGAAAGAAGCTAAAAGCATTGCAAATGAAGTGAATCCGGACTTTAATAAGGCCGAGCAGCTCATCAATCAAGCCTTGACTAATCCTGAAACAAAGGATAATGCCGATACTTGGGATGTAGCAGGTTTTATTCAGAAAAGGATTAATGAAAAACAGATGGAAAATGCCTATTTAAGAAAACCTTATGATACTCTTAAGGTATATAATAGCGCATTGAATATGTGCAAATACTACCTTAAGTGCGATGAACTCGCACAGGTTCCAAATGAAAAGGGAAAAATCAAGAACAAGTACAGAAAACCCAATGCTGCTGCTATTGTAGCAGAACGCCCAAACTTGATCAATGGCGGTATTCAATATTATAACTTAGAGAAGAACAAAGAAGCATTAGATTTCTTTGGAACTTATATTGAAATTGCTCAGAATCCGATGTTTGAAAAGGAAAACTTCTTGCAGACAGATACACTCTTAGCTCAGATTGCTTATTATGCAAGCTTGGCAGCAGCAAAGATGGAGGATTATCCCAGTGTTCTGAAATATGCTCCTTATGCACAGAACGACAAAGAAGTAGGTCAGTATGCTATGGAGTTCATCTCTACAGCTTTAAAAGCACAAGGCGATACTGTTAAGTGGATTGCTTCATTAAAAGAAGGTTTGCAAAAATACCCTCAGCATTCATTCTTCTTCGGTCATTTAATTGATTATTATAGCAATAACAATAAATACGATGAAGCCATGCAATTCGCTGATGAAATGTTAGCTAAAGACCCCAATAATACATTCTATCTGTACGTAAAAGGATATCTTTACCACAATATGAAGGATTATGATAAGGCTATTGAATACTACAAAAAGACAATTGAAGTAGATCCTACTTATGCAGAAGCTTATTCCAATTTAGGACTGATCTACTGTCTCCAAGCTCAAGACTTCTCAGAAAAAGCTACTACTGACGTTAATGATCCTAAATATAAAGAAGATCAGATTACTTTGAAAGCTTTCTATGAAAATGCAAAACCTTGCTATGAAAAAGCAAGAGAATTAAAACCTGACCAAAAGGATTTATGGTTGAATGGTCTTTACAGAGTATATTATAATTTAGATATGGGACCAGAATTTGAAGAAATTGAAAAGCTGATGTAAAGTATAAACTTAAAAAACTGCTTTTTGAAGTGAACCCTAAAAGTTAGACAAAAAACTTTTAGGGTTTATTTTATATGATTAAGTACACATACCGTATAAGCCGCACCGCACTTGAGGGCTGGGGACGTTTAACCCGCAATAAAATAAAGGCTACACGCCACTCCGTACACACAGGGGCAGGACCGCCAAAAGATATGGGTAGACCTAAGAAGTTGGCTTTAATTATGCAAGAAGAATATTAGTGCCATATATTAAACATAATCGTTATTATTAATTTGAAATGCTTGCGCTATTTATTTTAGCTTGGGCGTCCATAAATAACTAACAGCGGTGTATCGGAATGAAAAATCATCTTCCGAGCAATACCTGGATTAAATAAGCGAGAGAATATATTACGTTTATAAGTAGTCAACGTAATTATATCAATATGATTAGTTTTTATGTAATTATCTAAGCTGTTCAAGAAATCATCATTCATCACAACATCATAATGAATTTCCAGGTCCGGATACTGTTTTTGAAAATATTCCTTAATACCACCTAATTTAATTTCATTCCAAGTGTCCTTAACATCTGACAGATGAATCAAAGATACAGAGAAATGAAATGGCTTTAAAGCAGCAATCAAAGAATCGAATGCAATTAAATCCCGTTGATCAAAATTGGTGATAAATGCAATACGTTTAGCTTCTGCCAGCTGTTTAAATGGAGTATTCTCCGGAATGGCTAAAACTGGTACGCGGCTTCGCTCAATTACCTCAGCAGTTACACTACCAATTAAATCTATATCTTTCTGATTTTTACCACGAGTCCCCATAATCACAATACGTGGCCGATATTCCTTCGAATAACGAAGAATTTCCTCTTCTGGAATACCTTCACGCAATACACAACTATATTTTACATTCGGGAACTCTCCTGAAGCTACTTTTGCTTTTACCTTGTCAGATAAAGTATTTAAGTCTGCATGAACTTTTTGTAATATGTTTTTTACATTTTCATCGTCTGTTAGCTGATAATTAAAAACGTCTCCATAAGGTAATGACGTGGTATAGATTGGTGTAAAATAAACATGAAGCAACACAACTTCCGCTCCCATATTCTGAGCGAAATTAAAACCAAACTCACATGCCTTCATTGAATAATTAGAAAAGTCTACAGGAATTAAGACCTTATTACTCTCCTTTTCTACTTTGGGCGACTTCCCTCCCACTACCTCTTCAGAAAGCCAAGCAGAGCTCTCAGTTATCTTCAATGCACGCGGTAGATCGCTTTCTTTTATACGTAAGCGCACACCTGAAGACACTACAGGTTGTATTTGATTTACATTATGAATATAGGTTTCAACACCTTCATTTTCAAGCACATTCTTCAATATCTGAGCTTTTGCATAAGTCAGAATAGCTAAGGTTACTAACTTGTCTTCCATAATCAACTGTTTTTACTTTATAAACAAATAAGAAATCCCAATTGTTTGTTTATCAATTGGGATTCATTTATAACTTTCTTTTCTTAAGCTCGAACAGGCTCAGCACTGGCATTCATTTCATCTAGAATTTTTAGAGCCCTGTCAAGGACGGTAGTATCATCCAGCATTACCAAACCACCATCCGGACCAGGCTCTAAATGTATCCCAACACTCTTACCTTCTTTAAAATTGTGACCGCCAAAAAAATTTCTAACTGTATCGACGTTCAATCCGAGCTCATCGGCTATTCTATGCATACTACCAGTAGGTAATGAATCTTTAATTCTGCGAAGTTCATTAAATGTTATTGTTCTCATATTTATAAATTTAATGGTTAATAACTCTGTGAGTTTCACTTATCACGCTATAAACTTAAGGAAAAAAAAAGATAAAACAAACTATTTCGGTGTCTTTTTTACAAAAATAAAGAAGCCTGTCAAAAGGAGATTTGTATTTTCCCTTTCAACAGGCTTCTTTCTATTATTAACTATCTTATTATGAAAGAATTATATCTATCAGATAACTTCAACAGATGACGCAGGTACCCATCCTACTTTACCATCCTCTAAGCGGATTTCTTTCCATTCACGCATGGAGTTATCTTTAATTTCAACCTTCCGTCCCTCATGCAATATGAACAAACTGGTGCCACTTTCACTCGGAGTACTACGTACTGTTACACTTGGAGTTAGTACGATAGCATTGTTACGATTCAATAGCTCATTTTTTTGTTGAAAAGCAAAGACATTCGCTAATAAAACTAACACCAGAAATACTATCCCTGCAATAAATCCTATTTTCTTCCACACGATTTGCTTGGAAAAGAAGAAGAAATAAAGAGATGCAAGCAACAAAAAGAAACAAACGACGCCTACCTTCGCCCAAGCATCCACACTCAAACAATTAATCAATGATTTCGTCCAAGATACAAAGAAAACCTCGGGTACAGGGATCACTTTATCAATCGTTTTTGCACGAGCAATCTCTAAATTAGCCCGAATATCAGCATTGCCTGGCTGTATTAAAAGTGCACGCTCATAATTTAAAATGGCTTTTGCTATATCACCAGCCTTATAGTAGCTATTTCCTAAGTTATAGTATACCTCGGCCGCTTCTCCTTCTTTCAGCAGAGCTTCATATATCTGAATAGCAGAGGCATAATCATTCTTCACATATGCGCTATCTCCTTCTGCTTTTGTCACACTATTCTCTTGCGCAGCAGCCGAGAATTCAGTGTGTGAACCTATTGTTACCGAATCATTCGCTTGTTGTAATGTATCCGATGCAGTCTGTCCAGAAGAGGTCAATGCCATTAACAGGCCAACAAAAGTAAAAAACAGTATTTTTTTCATCATATAACCTCCTAATTAATGTTTAATCGAATTCTCCATTTTACTTATTACTGCTAATGAAGCCGAATAGACTTTATCCATAGCCTGATTATCATCGCCAGGAGCAAAACGGGCAAACTCACAATCATTCAATGCAGCCAGGAATTCTTTAATCAAAGCATCCTCCACTCCATATTTACGAAGTTCCTCTTCAATATTATCTTTTGAAAGTCGAGAAACCGGAATATTCAATTTATCGCTTATATATCCCCAAAGAGCCTTCAAGACTTCGTCATAGAAAACATCTTTTTTATTCTCAGCCAACAACTTACCAGCTAACTTCATACGTTTAACAGCAACCTTGTTTGCCTTTTTCGTACGCATTTTCGCAACATTAGCATTAGCAGCTATCTGCTTACGGTAAATGATAAAGAAAATGATAAACGCAACGCCAGGTACTAAATAGAGCAACCAATATAACATAGAGTCAAAGAAGAAGTCTCCCTTTTGAGAAAGCGTCACATCATTTTGCTTGATGAAGCGAATATCCTCATTCAAGACTTTCAAATCCTCTTTATTCGTAAAGTTAGCAATAGTTTGCGCTGCATTTCCTTCACCTTTCTCTACATGCAATTCATACTCTTCGGTAGTCAATATCTTATAAGTACGGGATTTGATATCAAAATAGCTGAATTTCACCGCTGGTATTTTAAATGTTCCGGCATTGCGTGGAATAGCCAGATATTCAATAACCTTACTACCCGAAAGTCCTGCACTTGTCAGCCTGAATTTATTATCAACTTTAGGGTCATATACCTCGAAGTCATCTGGGAATTTCACCTCAGGATCACCTATTAACTTCAAATTGCCTGTACCGGAAATGACAAGTTTAATAGTTACAGCATCGTTTGTCTTTACATTAGTACTATTAATGGAAGAAGAAATGCTAAACTCTCCCACTCCACCGGAAAAATCAGCAGGTTTATCGCCTGGTAAGGGTTTTACATCTACAGTTAGTTTCGGTGTCATCAATGTCTTTTTGACTTCAATGTAGTTACTTCCACCATTAAAGAAAGCTTCAAATGGATCAGATACTTGAGTAGCTTTAGCAATAGAAGCATCAAAACGTGCCGGATCAATAGTCAAATTACCAGACTGCTGCGGAAACAGCACAAATTGCCGGTAAACGGTAGTTTGATAATTCCGTCCCTTATAATGTTCCAAGCTCCATTTTCTATCACTCGGAAGTTCGACTTCTTGTGAATGAAATCCCTTAAAATCAGGAAGTTTCACATTGTCAAAACCACGAAGGTCAACCAGAGTGTAAATTTTATAAGTCAGCAAGAATGCTTCTTGTTCATACACATTGGCCTTACTAATAGTAGGCAAAATAAAGAGATCCTGATTGGAAACAGAAGTTCCTGAAGAAGCACGACTGGTATTGCCCTGCTGGCTACTATTACCTCCGCCTGAAGAAGCTGCTCCGGCCTGATCCGCTGGCAGAACCTTGATTTGCACAGAATTAGAAACCATCTGATTACCATCGGCTGTAATTGTAGCTCCCGGAATTGTGAAACTACCCTCAGCAGTAGCCATCAGTATATAAGTGAAAGTAATACTGCTGGTTGAGGTCGATACCCCATTAACTATTTGCATACTACTTTGCTGAGAGCGACTGGGGCCCATCAGTACGTCAAACCCCTTAATAGAAGGAGCACGGAAATCTCTCACCTTCTGTGTAGTCACTGTATATGCCAGTCTGAACTGGTCACCCACCGCTACAGCATCAGGAGCTGACGCGGTAAATGACACCTTGTCATTAGCCAAAGCTTGCAGACTGACTACTACCAGTGCTATCCATAAGAAAATTAATTTTCTCATATATTATCGTATCTTTTATTATTTACCAATCCTTTTCCAAACGCCCCCCCTGGATAACTTGCTGTTTCTTCACCTTATCCTGTACATCTTTCTCATCCTGCATCACCGACTTCAAAAGCTGTTCAGCATTTTCCTTTGACATCTGATTTTCTTGTTGCTGAGGAGGTTGCTGCTGTTGATCCTGATTCTGCTGATCTTGTTGATTTTGGTCTTGTTTGTCTTTATCTTGTTCTTTTTCCTGCTCCTTTTTGTCTTGATTCTGATCTTGGTTTTGATCTTGATTCTGCTGATTCTGTTCCTGATCTTTCAGCATTTTCTGAGCCAAAGCCAAGTTATAACGCGTCTCGTTATCTTTCGGATTATTACGTAGTGACTCTTTGTATGCTTCCACAGCTTTGGCATAATCCTTACCGGAGTGGAATATTACCCCCATATTATGATAGATTTGAGCAAGATTACCCTTATCTTTCTCCATTTTAGTGGCAGCAACAAACTGCTCCATAGCCTCCTGCAACTTATTCTGTTGCATAAGTGTATTACCCAGATTATACATGGATATCGCTGACTTCGGATTCACATCAATAGCCTTCCGATAATTCACTTCAGCATTTACATACGTACTATCTTTATAAGCACGGTTTCCCTTACGAATATAGTCGCGTTCCGCTTTCTGTGCAGAAACTGAAATAGCCGTCAGTAGCAGCAAGATAATTCCGATAGTTCTATTTCTCATCATCATACCTTTCTTCCTTTTTAAACAGATGGATATTACGGAATAACGGGTTTTTACGTTCCAAAATCAGCATTTCAGCCAACAACAGTAACAATATAATCCATGCAACAGCCTGGAATTGTTCGTTGAACTCTGTATAAACCTGTGTTTCCACATCCGCTTTCGCCATTTTATTAATCTCCTGAGCAATCACTTTTTGTGCAGCATTTGAGTTGTCTACACGCACATAAATCCCATCTCCTGCCTGAGCTATTTCCTGACACATCTGCTCATTCAAGCGGGTTACAACCACGTTTCCATCACGGTCACGGCGGAAGTCATTGGTTCCTTCTACGGGGATAGGTGCACCATCAGGCATACCCACACCCAGAACACTGACTTGAATACCTTTTTCTGCAGCAGCCTTGGCAGCTTCCACAGCTCCGCCTTCATGGTTTTCACCGTCAGTAATAACGATGACGGCACGCCCTACTCCTTCCTGGGGTGTAAAACTGCGGGTAGCCAGATTAATAGCTGCACCGATAGCCGTACCCTGCTTGGATATCAACGATGGATTAATAGATTCCAAAAACATCTTGGCAGAAATATAATCGCTTGTAATAGGCAACTGTGTAAAGGCATCACCGGCAAACACAATCATACCTACCTTATCATTCTCCATCTTGTCAACCAATTGTGCTACCAGTCTCTTGGCTTTCTCCAGACGACTGGGTTGTACATCTTGTGCCAACATAGAGTTAGAAATATCCAACGCAATCATTACCTCTACTCCCTGACGTTTCACAGTCTCCAACTTAGAGCCAAACTGCGGACGTGCCAGCAATACAGCAAACAGTCCGAT
>OLIT01001779.1_pt1 | contig 17501 bp, 14 predicted proteins | sample 1601341 | NCBI WGS metagenome assembly OLIT01 (sample SAMEA2452121, study PRJEB22498) | human gut metagenome | biome: human feces; feature: human gut; material: feces | place: Australia | collected 2012
GCGCCATTCGTCGGCATCCTCGATCAGAAAATCAGAAGTAAAACAAGTATAGACCAAATTGCCTGACGGAATCTTATACGTCCCATTCTTTTTCTGTTGCAAAGGCAGATCAAACTTTTCCGTCTTTGTCACGACCGAACTATCCTTCCCATATTTACCATCCGTACGGTACACATAGCAATGACGGCACCCCTCACTCAGTTTGTGACAGCCATGCCAAAGATTCCACATTGATGCTTTTTCACCCATTCTCTTTTTTTCGCCAAATGTATGTTTTATCTGTCATATATCCATAAAAAAGAGTGCACCTTTTTTCTATAAAAGAAAAAGGTGCACAAAACACAAACAAAACAAACAATAGAGCGACCTTCACAGGCAGCCGGTCGGTTAAGACCATATCTTTAATCCGCCCATCTCGATGCAGGCAGTTTTTTCTTGCAGTATGCTTTCGTCCAGCTATAGGATTTTCTTTTCCTCAGATAAAGCGTATCTCCACAATGCTTCTTCGCTTCCCAGTCAAAGATAGAATGATGCCTGATCATCCTTTCCCACCAATAAAGAAAATGATATGTACACAAAGGTATTAACATAAACCACCATGAAAGCCACAAGGACAATCCCAAAGCCGGCAATAACGTGAGAAAGAAACACTCTGTATATTGTCTTAAATGAATCCGGTTTTCCATTTCTTCCCAGATTTCCAAATATTTATAGCGAGTAAAACAGAAACCAAATATCATAAAAGAATGTTTCTTCTTACCAAGAAAACACTTCGCCAAACGACTGTTATATAAAATCATTATCCCTAATACTGTTTGTAAGTTCCACTTTGCAAATGTCCATATAATCGCGAAGATGGCAAATTGTATTCATGTCTAAGAGAACAATATCTGTCCGCAAACATGACTAATAGCATAAACTTCAAATTCCAGGCTTCGAAATACATAAAACATTCATCCAAAGATGTACACTTTTGTGTTATTTGCATAATTCGAGGTGTCTACATTCCGATTATCACAACAGAGTAACCACCCCAGTTTAACTGGTCACCGATATCGGAACATATATAATGAATAATATAAGCCCGAACATCTTTAATATTTTCACAAAGATACTATATTTATATGTATTTTATATGAAATATAGATAAAAATCATTCAATGATGCATTAAAATAAAAAGTGCACCCTCTCTCCCACCGGAAAGAAGATGCACAAACAAAACAAACAATAGTCTACCTTCACAGGCAGTTAACGGGTTCACGAACCATCGGTCTGAATCTTCAGACAATGGCAGGGGCATGAACCTTCGGGGAAATGAGGTGCTTCACAGCAGCTCGTTTTGATTATAACTCTATGCAATCAGTCCTCCCATTCCGAAGGTGGAAGTCTCTTTTTTCCATACCACTTCTTCCAGGCACAGGATTTCCGTTTTCTCAAATAAAGGGTATCGCCGCAATGTTCCCGTGCTTCCCAGTCAAAGACGGAATGATTCCATAACACTCTTTCCAACCAATACAACAAGTGATAACTCATTAATACAAGTAACATGAACCACCACGATAACCATACGGACAACACTAATGCCGGAAGCAGTGCCAACAACAAACATTCAAGATATTGTCTTTCATGTATCCGAAGTTCCATATACTCCCAAATCTCAAGATATTTGTATCGGGTGAAACAGCATCCGAAAAACATGAAATAATATTTTCTTCTACCTAAAAGTAGTTTCGCTAATCTGCTATTATATACTATCATACTCGTTTAACAAATAATTGATAACTTCACTTATAGAAGAGGGTTCTTTCAATAATACCAGTTTGTCCTCATCTAATAAATATATCGAAGGAAGAGAACGTAAAGAATACAGTTCTCTTTCAACCAGTACTTTCCTCGCATCATAACCGTTTACCCACGCAGAAGGAAAAGACTGCTGATATTCTTTCCATGTGCCCGTATCGCCTTCCGTGCAAATCGTAATAAGGGCGAGTTGCGGCAAAGCTAATCCGTTATGTAGCAAGCAAGCATTTATTATTGATGCCTCAGATAGTTCCTGTATTGATTTCCGGCAATGCATGCAATCCGGATCATAAAACAACAATAGAGTATATTTAGCAGGAATATTCCATAGATTCTGAAACTCTCCGGTAGGAAGAATGAAATCAAAATCAGCCGCTTTAGTTCCTGCCCGATTCTTTTTAAGCATTTTCAATTGATATAAAGGACGTACACGCATCATTCCATTCAGAGATCCGGAAGCTAATGCCTCCTCCAATACTGAAATATAATAATTATCATTGCGTAGCGGTGAGTCAGGCTCGTACAAATGCCGTTCCATCTGCCGCAGAAACCAATGGTTGACCCTATCATTTACTTTAGTTTTCAACACCAGTTTTCTAAGGCTTTCACAAGCTTTATTTTCTGTCAGCCCTGATAATCGGGAAAGATAATCCAGCAACATTCTTTCAGTTGCAACCGACTTGTTTGCCCACCGGACGGTATCTGTAAAATCGTATGTATTCCAGAAACAATCTACTGATACGCTATCCTTTTGATGTACTGTTGCAGTATCCGGTTTACCACTATTGGCGGAACAAGTGCATAAAAACAAGAACATGCCCGAAATAGTATAAAACTGCAATCTTATTCTCCGCTTACTCATATTCTACTATTTGATATATTCATCCTCATATTTCCTTTCACTCTTGACACTAATTGAATTATCCTTCCTGACGTATCCGAAGTTCAAAATATCCATTTCTGCCAAACAGACGCACTTTTCCTTCACGCGCATTACTTGTATTATTTTCCTTTATATGGACAAAAATATAATCATTAGTAGAGTCTAACAGGGGGTAAAGAATGGCTCCTTCATGTCGCTGTTCAGCTATCCCAATCCAATCAGATAACCCAACGACTTCCCCATAATGCGTATATGGCATGGGAAGCACTGTATATGATTGGTCAATAGAGGGATAGCGTTCAACAGTCACCGTTTTTTGCAGGACTCCATATTGGATAATACTCGTAAAAGAGTATTCCGTACCTGCATTTTCACTCGATTCCGTGAAACATAAGTCCATCTCAACAGGGTTATCAGGAGTATCATTACAAACTGTTTCCCCTGTTATTTCTGTCCCGTTTGCTTTCACTGTTATCAATCTACGCTGAAGATTGGGATAATCCGGGTCAAACATGGTGTAACCTTCCAATGATTCATCCCGGATGCACCGGTAGAAATGACCTAACACAAAAGAGTTCAGGGTTTCATTGCTGTATATGATCCAACGGGAATTTTCAAATCCCATCTGATAGCCATTCCTTAAATAATTCTCTTGATAATCATGGGTACCATCATACTCCAATAACATGAGTGCTTCCATATCATTAGTAAATCCATTCTTTTCCGCATTCTCGAACGAGTTAGCGCCAAATCCCGTGACACTCCGGATATTCAGTTTATAGTAATTATTGCCTACAATTGAAGTCAACGGAACTTTTTTTCCTGTAGCATCATCTATTGTACATAAACGGAGTTTATAGTATCCTTCCCTTTCTGTCCCATCCGCTGCCGTATATTTTCCATGTACAACGATATGAAATCCCTTATGAGCATCCGAACCCATATTCCGAATCTGATACAGATAAATAGGAGTTGACAAAGGAGCAAGATTACTGACAGACAAAGTAGAAGGACTGATATAATCCACGTCTGCCAATACTGAAGCTGATACGGGACAACCCAACCAATCTATTGAAATCAATCTAAAATTGTCGGCTGCCACTTCCACACTGAATTTCGCCACATTCCGTTTTAAACTGAAACCATTGCTGCCGTCACTTTCCATGGCATTACGAATAGTCATCATATTGAGTGATGAAAGAGTAATACGCCTGGTAGCCATTACAAAAGGTGGTTTAACAAGTGCTTCCGTACTTGTGCATATCTTATTTTCCAACTCCTGCAAAGTATGTATTGTCTCTTCTTCCATCGGATAATTGGCTATCAGATACAATGTATGTTCTCCTGTGGCTGAAGATATGTTCACCGTCGTCTTATATTCATTCCTAGTCCATTCCAAATCAGGGTGCTGATGATAAACAATATCTCCCTTATGGTCGAATATCAGGAAGTCCATACTTTCCACCTTCGCTTCATCAGCAGGAACAACTGTCCCCCGCGTATGTATAACAGATTCTTGTTGTACGCTCAGTCTCAAAACCATTTGTTCCTGTACGTCTGTCGTATCGTTGTTCTCCGACATTTCATCACTATTGCAAGCTCCAAAAGAGAAAAGCAATACAAACAGAGCTAATTGAATATATTTCTTTTTTACTATCATATCTGTACCTTTTTATCAAAGAGAGGGATAACGTAGTTTCACACAACGTACCGTATGTTTCTGATTCCGCAGTTCATTAGTCGTATCACTTCCATCCGGATCGCTCATAGTGGCTACTATAAATGTGCCATCATCATTCTTTCCCCAATAGCTGTCCGAGAAAAAATTATTGGGAAGTCCGTTGGTTCCGGCATTCAAGAAAACATAATTCATTTCTTTTCCTGTGGGCAACCGCCAAGCACCACCAGTTAAATTTGCACATACAGAAGATGCGTTTTCTTTCGTGACATTAGTAACATCTGTACTTGAAACAATAAAGTCTGAAAGTTCAGGGGGACGAACATCAAGAGTACAGTTATAGAGATATTTTTCATCTTTATAATTGTCCATGAGGTTAAAGTGTCCGGAACTTACATACGCCTTTCGGGCATTTGCATCATGTTCTTCTATACACCATGATTCGCCTGAATTAATCGCCTGATTTTCGCGTATGGTAGCTAATCTCCAACATCCTTTCCCCCTTGTTGCATGATTCTCACTCACCCCTTCAGGATAATATGCCCTACATCCAGTTTCCCGAGTGGCTCTTTTATAAAACTCATCATTATAAATGCCGACACGCATCCAATTCGCTTCAGACCAATACCCCATGGCTTCAGCCCAAGTAACAAGAGCATTGCCACTACGATACGTTTCCGAACTATAAAGTTGTAGATTAAGCTCAACAGACGCAGTACCTGATTTCAATGTAGTCACATAGGTAATATCATTACCCGTATTCCAGTTTCCACGCCTGAACCCGACACGTCCGCTCTTCTTATTTGCATCATCATATTCTATTGTCATTTGCAGTTGATTACCGATTGTCACCTCATCAGGAAGTTTCACTTCGACCGGAGCATTACAGGCAAAACGCACGTATGAGTAAAAGCGTAGCGATTTTACTTCAACCGTCTTTTTGTTGACAGCAAGAAAACTAGCTCCCGTTATTTCAATTGGGACATTGATTTCCGACCATCCGGAAACGTTGGATTTCATCTCGAGAGACTCTTCCCCATAACCGGTTATTGCTTTAATATTCAAACTGTAATGCCTGTTGCGGGTTATATTCCATTCTGTAGAATGTGAATCAATAGAATTCATAGCGTCACCAATCGGTAGAGTATATACCCGGGTAATTCCTCTAGAGCTTCCTTTAATACGCAATACCATTCTATAATCTTTATCTGTCGGTAAATATTCCGGCAAATAGATTTCACCGGACGACCATGTGAAATGATTTTGTTCCGTGCTGCTATTTCTCAATGAAAACATACGGTTACCTAGAAAACCTTCTTCTATCTTGTACTTACCAGCAATCAAATAACTATATTTCGGGATACGAAGCAGCTCCATAGATTCAAAGTTGACATGTTCACCCGTGGGATTTCCGTTTTCACCAATCTCCGTACTTAGGTCGAACTTGACACTTAGCTTGGCAATCACACGTTGCAACTTTATCTCCAGTTTAGATACAGGCACAGACACCCCCTCTGTATATATCTCATTTTTACTTCGCACATTCACATTAAGCAACTGCCGGAAAAACACAAATCTTGAAGCATTCAAGTTACTTTCCGAATTCATCCGAATACTTTTCAATTCTTCAGGGCTGTTTATTCCCGAAAGATCTACCGGTTCATTTCCTATCACATAAATATCATTGTATCCTATATAGGTAATGGCAACATAATCTTCATTTTTATCTATCAATTGATTGCTGACTAAAACTTTAGGGCCATAAGGATTGGAAGTGCGTGTCGAAAAAATGATAACACGCAATTGTGATATCTCATTTTCATCCCCTGCAACAAGTTTCGGCATGATGCTGACAGGGATTTCCTTCCCTTCTCCCTGACCATTACCATCAGAAGATGCTTCTGTTCCGTCAGTACAAGCAGTGAGCAGATACAATAATGCTACAACAAAGCTATATATATAAACTAATTTCAGTCTCATTCTCTCATTCAATTATAAAAGTGTCACATCTCCGTATCCTGTAATATGATTGTCCATCCGGCAACGGTTATAGCTGTTTGCATATGGGTATCCGTATTACCGTCCAAATCATCTATAAGTGATATTTCTACTTCATAAACATCCTGCCGGTCAAGTTCCGACTGGGTACAGCTATATGGATGCCTCCGGACAAGTTCAAGTAAATCGGAACGGTAGAGTTCCTTTATGGTGCCGTCCTGCATCAGGCGTTCTATTAATAGCGTCAATTTTTCTCCTTCTACCAAGCGCATTAACGAAAAGATACTTGTCAACTGGTTCCAGACATCATTATTGGTGCCCTGATATGGATAATATGTCAATTCGTTGCCCGAAGCAACTACAGAATTATCAAATTTATAAGTCGCCCCTTTAGGGTCAACCACACGGACACGCACGCCATCCGCACAGCGGTGAATACATGGTATTCCGCTTTTTTCAAACCACTTCACATTCAGACGCAAGTGATTCTCATTCTTGATAAATGAAAGAACTTCTGTTCGTTCCTCCATACTGTTTATTTCCACCTGTTTCATGGCATGAAAAACAGGAGTCAATTTATGGTTCACACCACGTTCTTCTGTTGCGTTGAGTGATAATAATGCCTGCTCAAGCGTAGTTTGTCCGGTAATAAAGACCGGTTGCAAAGTGACTTCATCAGTCAGGTTTCCCCATGCCACCAACGTATAGCTACCGGCAGAAAGTTCCGGATCAATCCGAAAATCTTTCGGGAAAGGCTCCCCTTTACGAGTTATGCATTTCAGAAAACATCCGGCTGCATCAAATACATACAAATCTATTTGCTGTACGTCGATGTCGAAACGATCCGGGCAAGTATTGTCCGTGTGATGAACATATTCGAAAGCCACGTGGAAATTTCCCTGCGGACAACCGGAAAAATCTTCATTAACGCATCCGGTAATCAGCCATAATAGCACCGATATGTATGCCATCATCCTTCCTTTCCTATACAATGTATTATTATCCTTGAAGTGCATGTTAAATTGTTCTTGAGGGGGATTTTAGACTCCTTTACCGGGATAACTTCCCGGCAAAGGAATCCGTTAAAATCTATTTTTAATGAACCGGCAAACTAACAATCATTACATTCCCAGTTCTGCATCTTGTTCAACTTTAGTCCATGGTTCTACCGTGATATGTGCCTGCATGTAAGTTTTCTGATTGATAGGATCTGTCGGATCAACAGTGACATCTTCGTCATCAGGATAACCGATTGAAGTAATTCTTGAGATATTTACATTATAGAAACGATTACGCATTACTGAATAGAACAGGTTGTTGGCTTCTGGCTTTCCGTCCATATTATCCTCAACATTCACGCGATAGTAACAAGTTCCTCCGGTGTACTGGAAAATACGTATTGTTCCTTCAACACTCTCCTGATAACCCGGTACTCCTCCATTCTTAGGATGCGAATATTTCTTAATGGTAACAATCGAATAAATACCCTCAGAAGTCGAAAATGAACTTCCATAATATACACTTACAGGATTTTCGATATCACCTTCGTCTACGGCACTATCTTCATCTACAGCATTTAGCCATTTCTGTTTTCCTGCTTTATTCAAATAAGTCTTTAAAATCATGCCCAAGCCATAGGTTGCCAAGTTTCCACCAAAGTCTGCAGGAGCCGTATAAATCTGATTTTCCCATTCCGGAACAATGAAGAATGGTGGAACCTCTGTTCCTCCTGTTGTATAATCAGTATCGTCAAATTTATTGTTGATAGTAAGATTTTCACCTGCTCCTTGCACAGTAACACTATTAATCATGACATCAGCTGCCGGAGCAAATACACCTTTCACTAACACATAGGTAGTATTACCTCTTACCGGTGTCTGATTGGAGTTCTCCGGCAAATATATAGATCGGATAGCTTCTCCATCGGTACTTGCTTTCAAATCCAAATTCGGTTCATTAACTTCGTCATAATATTTAGCGAAATCTTCAAATGTAGAACTAGTGCCAGTCATTGTATAGAATGGTGTAAGGAAACCATTAGCTTGATTATGGAGAAACATATAACTCTGAACCGGCAGGTTACGAACGGTAAATGTCGGAGTAAGCAATTTGCCTAATGTTTTGTTTGCATTATCTTTCAGTGTCAAAGCGTCCGCATTTGCATAAGTAGCCTGCAATTTGGCTGCGGCACGGGATATGGAAACCTCTAAATGATTATTTTGCTCCATTTCCGCAGAACTTCCATACGATGGTTTCGAACAATTCTCTGCAGAAATTCCCGGATATAATGTATATTCGGTTGCAGCCAATACATTCGCCATGAGGAAACCATTAGCCGCCGCATCACTATTACCGGATATTTTATCAAAACTACCGACACGTGATACAGCTTCTGTCTTTTCTGTACCTTTGGTATGGGCAATACGTCCGGCTTTCGTACAATGTGTCAAAGCAATAGCTTCAAATTGGGCGGTTGTAGTGGTAGATGTAATCCACTCATCCTGCATATTGGCTACTACGTACACTTTCTTTTTACCAGAAGTTAACTTCAATGTAGTAGTATGCTCCACCCCATTTCCATCTACAGTAACACCATCTGTCTTTGCCTCAAAACTACCTGATTCACTGAAGATGTAAGCCCGTAGATTCTTAATACTTTTTTCTGCGACTGTACCTTCATGTTCGTCACCTGTTGCACGTGACTTACCACTGTCTTTGCCAAGCTTAAATATAAACTTCGCCCAAGTAGGCTCTCCCTCCACGACTTCGGTACTACCGTTGCCGTTGCTTCTTTCTTCGCCCAGCTTGTCCTCATTGCTACAAGCAACAAACGTCATTGTTGCCAGTGCAAATACTCCGATTAGAAAATCATTCTTTCCCATTTCTTGTTTTACGATTAAAAAATTAATAAAAAAATAAATTATTATATGTTGAGACTTATATGTTTTCACTTTTCATCCGATAATACACCTTGATGTACCCGGCCCGGCGCAGTTGAGGGAAGAAGTGCTCTTTTAGAAAACGGTAGGGCACTCCCCTTTTCAAACGTTGCAACCGTTCCTCACGTCCTTTCATAATTGGAACAGAATCCATAATATCCAATACTTCCTTACGATATTCCATATCAGAGTGTTCCACTTTATAGCGCAATTCCTCCCATCCCTCATCACCATTCACAAGCACAAAACAACTATCCGGCAAAGCAATCCGACCGATTATATATTGCTTCAACGCTTCAGCCCGTTTTCCCGATAATCGCTTATTGAAATCAAAAGCTCCTTCCGGTGAAGAAAGCCCCAGTAGCACCACACGAGCTATCTCTACTTCCGGATCTTCGCTGATACGGCGGGTAACGTCAATGATATGTTCCAGTACCTTCTCGTTGTCCAGATAATTATTATCTATCTCTGCCTTTGCAAGCTTGAAATAGACAATCTGCGCACCTTCCTGCTCACCTGTAAGAAGCCTTTTGCCCGCCAGGTAATTTTCTATCGGTTCTACAAATCTTTCTGTTTCAGCCAGCACTTCTGTGATACATTTATGGGGTAATATTTCCGGTATTTCCACTTTCTCTTTTATTTCCGGCTTGATAATAGAATATTCATCCGTCCGGTTCCATGCAAATAGCTCCACCATATCCAGTTCTTTTTCCATGCAGCAGCTTCTAAGCTGCCGCCGCAACAGTAACTTTGCCTGCCACACCCACAGTTTATTCGCTAACATCGGAGTTGAACAAGTTATTGTATTCCATTGTCGGTTGTCTACCGTATATATTGAGTCTTTCTGCGCTTTTGAAGGATGAAGCACTTCCTGCCTTCGAGCTACTCTCTCCCGTATTTTGCCATTTACACGTATGACAGGGAAAGTAAAAGACTGATTTCCCCTTATATCTACCAATATAGGTGTTAGTGACAATTCGTCATTTGCTTTTGTAATACCGGGAGCGACCAACATACGGAATCTCAAACTCACAGAATCACCTTGTACATTCTTCTCTATAGAAAAATCTTTTATCTTGATAGAATCAATATTTTGAGCGGATGCTGACATAGCCGTTATACTCAGAAAGAAGGAAGATATTATAATCTGAAAACTGTTCATTAGGGATATTATTTAAGTAAATATATGATGGATACAGCGGCACGTGTAGGCCCTAAATAATTACGGTTCTTTACACTAAACCGTTTACCGCACTCTTTACATGGATATTTGTTGTAATGCAAGCGTGCGTAGCCAAGTCCTAGCGTCCCCTCCACACTCCAATGTGGTGAAAGAATCCACTGATACCCATAACTAAATCCGAATCCGGCAAGATTTCCCTGTCTTCTAAAGTCACTTAATCCAAGATAACGGATACCACCTATATTATATTGTCCGTAAAATGTATGCACACCGAAAAAATGCCCGTTAAACGATTCACACAGCCAATATCGAAGTTCAGGTTGAACCACCCAATGCTTCATTTTTCTATTATTCGAACCTTTTCCGTTTTTACTCAGTGGAAACGGATTATAAGCTCCCCATAAATCAATAGTCAGTTTAGGGGAAATGCCCCACTCCATAGCTATATTGGGAGTTTGCATCATACCACCATATAACAAGTTCGTTTTCACAGCTATATCTTGCGCGTTTACCAGTAAGTGTCTTGTCAGGAAAAACATAAAGAAAAGCATGTATATTCTACTTTTTATATATCTATTCATATACTCTGTTTTGTTTTAGACTTTGCTTCATCTCTATTTCATGATAGAGATGAAAAAAAATATATTCATCATAAACCATTAATTATAAATTAATTATGATATATGATAAATATATATTTGTTTCATTATTATATTTTTTTTGATAATGACTGAGTAAACTGAAAATAAAACTCTGGCATTTAATTCATTAAGAATATCAATACTGAAACAATGCTGAAACATACAAGCCAAACAATTTGAATAACTATATTTTATATGACGAAACTTATGCAAAACGAACTACTGTACATTGAGGAGCACCTATCATGCCAAAACTATATGGCAACTGTCAACACCGGATTTAAATACATTGAATTTTCTGAAGATGCTGAATTTGGAGAGGATAACGCAAATAAGAATTATTTGTTGTTTTTCCTCAAAGGAGATTTTACAATCAATTGTAATCAGTTCCATAACAGAATATTTCATGCCGGAGATATGATATTGATTCCACGCTCGGCACATTTCAAAGGGGTAATAAAAGGGAAAGCAAGTATATTATCAATGTTTTTCGATAGTCCCGAATGGTATTGTGACAAACTTGTATTCCAGTCACTGTCAACACTTTGTAATAATGAAGAATACGAATTTGAACCAGTAAAAATACGGTATCCGCTGACTCCTTTTTTAGAATTGCTGACTCACTGCATCAAAAATAAAATGAATTGTCCACATCTGCATGACCTGATGCAACGGGAATTCTTTTTCCTGCTTCGAGGATTTTACCACAAACAGGAAATAGCTATGTTGTTTTATCCCATTATCGGAAAAGAAATGGACTTTAAGGATTTTGTAATGCGCAACTATACCAAGGTCAGCAATATCGAACAACTAATTTCGTTGTCCAATCTAGGAAGAAGCCGCTTCTTTACCAAATTCAACGAAGCATTTGGAATGACTGCCAAACAATGGATGCTGAAACAAAAGAACCAGCAGATTCTGGAGAAAATGACAAAACCCGGCATATATATTAAAGATGTCGTCGAAGAACTGGGATTTGATTCACAGGTTTACTTCAGCCGTTATTGCAAACACCACTTCGGATGCACTCCAAGCCAATTAATGAAGCGTTGTCAGGCTGATAATGAAGCTATTCGACACACAAAATCCTGAATTGTACAAAATGAATAAATTATTGTACTTTTTGATAAATGCTATAATGAAAAAAAGGGCTTACTTTGCAGCAAATTAATCACTGAATAACAGAGTGCTTTAATTCCATCTCTATCATGAAATAGATTACAACGGTGCAAATATATATATAAAATTAATACTATATATTCTTTTTACAAATTATAATACAGAAAAAGCAAATAGCTAGAACAATTTAGTCACCATGCTATTTACTTTATCGAGCAAGGACACATCGAATTCTTTCAAATAAACGCGTGTCATCTCTTCCGAAGTATGTCCCAAGCCGGCACTGATTACAGAAACCGGCGCACCGTAGTCACGGGCAAGGGTAGCCCAGGTATGGCGCGCAGTATAGGTAGTTAAAGGTACTTTGATATCTATCATGGCAGCTATTCTCCTGAGATGCCGGTTGATACGTCCTAATGCCAGGCGATATAACTTGTATTCAGATGAGTCTTGTTTGTTGAGAATAGGAAATATATATTCACCCCCAGTTTTATATTTATCCATTATCTCCTGCATTTGAGGGGTTACGGCAATACGGATCAGTTGCTTTGACTTGTGGCGGGAATAGGTCAGTATGCCATTGCAGATACTGGATTTTTTCAAAAGTACAATATCGACAAAAGCCATTCCCTGAGCATAGAAACTGAATAAATATAAATCACGGGCAAATTCCAGTTCCGGAGTATCTTCTAACATAAGGTTTGCAAGAGATTGAAGATTTCCCCGGGTCAGGGCACGTTTCACTGTCTTGGCCGGGCGGGTTTGCGCCTTGACAAAAGGATATTCACCTAAAGAATGGCAGCCATCCAGCATAGCTTGATTGTACAGAATTCTAAAATTCCGTAAGTAATAACTTACCGTGTTACCGGTAACTCCGGTACTATACAAGAAATCCTCATAGCGCCGTACAAAGCGTAAATCAATTACCGGAATCCGAATATCCGAATTGTTCAGAAACTTGGCCAATGATGAACGTGTACTTTTGTATGCAGCAGCCATCCCTTCTTTCTTTAGAGTTTTTTTCCGTTCTATCTGTGTATCAATGTATCGCAACAAATAAAACTGCTGTCTGACATTTTTATGAACACACGGTACCAAAACATCTTCCACCGTAAAATAATCAGTGGTTCGTTCGAGCTGCCGGATTCTTGCGTTAATTGTACTTCTTATCTTCCTCAGTTCACGATTCATCTTCGTTATATCTGTAACAGAAAAAGTTGAATCCGTACCATTCGCAACAATCCTTTCTTCCTGCTCGTCAAAAGCTTCTTCTTTTATACGATAGCCCGTATATAGCAACTTCTTTCTTCTTTTATGTATCACCTGAAATACCAAAGGGTAACTGCCATTGTTCAATCTTCTAGCCTTATTCAACATGAGTTTTATTGATGTTATCATACCTTTATTTTTTTTGTTACTGTAAAATTACAAAGTTTACACGCAAAACAAGTGGTATATCGAAATGTTTAACTGCCGCACGAAGAAGCAATCATATTGGCAAAAGGCACATCTTATACCAATGCCTTTTGCCAATATTGATCCTATCTCTAGCCTACAATGGTCTTTATATAATCGGAAGGACAGATATTATAGAATTCCTTAAACTTTTTTCCAAAATATTTGGCGTCACAATACCCCAGCATAGTGGCTATTTCAGTATTGCTATATTGCTGGGAAGCCAAGAACTTGCGCGCCTTATCCATTTTAAATGAATAGATATAATTCTCCGGTGATTTTCCGGTTAGTTCTCTCATCTTGCTATAAAATGCCGTGCGACTTTTGCCGATATCAGTACAAAGTTGCTTTATCAAATATCTTTCTGACAAATTTTCTTCGAGGATTGAATTCACCTTTTCCATGAATTCCTGATCTTCTTTCGTTGACTTTTCCTTTGGAGACATTAAAGGAGAAATTGCATCTGACAAAAATTGTTTTATTCGCTCCCGCAAGACTAAATGGTTTTCTATCAGCATACGTATATTTGCCCTGAATTTGCAGATACTTTCAGTTCGCAACTCCAACCGATCCGCTCCACTTCCCAAATGGGACATATAGCTTTCATTATCGAATGACCTTATCAAAAGTACAATCGGCATATTCCCCACTATCTTGTCCGCTTTGATTCGGAAACAAAGAGCATCTCCACTTACTCCATTTACATTATCATCAATAATAACCGCATCAGGATTCAGGTAGATAATGTTTTTTATTAACAGGTCCGGGTTATCAAGAACTGTAATCCGAAAATATCTCGACAAGTCCTTTTTCAAATAATCGCTAAATAACTTATCTCCCATAACTAACAGGATACAAGGCATATCCTTGATTTTAGAATATTGATTATCATCCTCCGGAATCTGAACTGAACTGTCGGAAGCACTTTTTGTTTCGGCTACTTTATGTTTTATAACGGGACATGACTGATTCCGGCAACAACAGTCTGTCGGAATAACAATCCGAAAACGGACTGCCTTACCATATCCGTAACCTGTTATTTTTCCGCCGTGCAAATGAATGATTTTTCTCACAGTCCGCAAATCACTATAACCATATATAGGGAACATAACAGGAATAAGAGGAATTATCATCTTATTCTTGCCTTTCTCCGCAATCCCACAATTACTTACATATAGCTCCCACGAATTTATCGCATGTGTTATCTTTATGGATATGCAACACCCCGGTGCAGAAGTCTGAATCATTTTGTTCAAAAGATGTTGCAATGCCGCTGTCATAATATTCTCATTAATCCTACAACTTACACAATCCGGACATTCATTGACTACCAAACGTATCTGACGGGATTTCGCATACGGACGGCACTGATTCACAATGGAAGTGATATAGGTAAAAAGTTCAAAACTAATTGTGGATGTTTTGGGCTTGATTTTTCCATTCACTTTATCAAGTGTGGCAACATTGTGATTACAGTCTATTATACATTTAGTATACCCCAGTGCCTCTTCTATCTTTGGAGAAAGGGATTCCGGAAGATTATCAGTCCTAATATCTTCCAACTGGTTCTGTAATAATAGTAATGGCGTATGTACCGCATGAATCATATTTACTGTAAGCTTATATTTTTCATGTGACTGTAACCTTGAATTATAGTCCAACAAGAAATACACCAATAGACAAACAAACAGCCCAAGTCCAAGACTCTCCACAGGAACCACATACCCTAATAGAGACATATTGGGTAAAATTACATCAGCAGTTTGCTTACTATCTGCCAAATTGGCTCCGGCACTCAAAAAGAGTGAAGCCTGAAAATCTGATAACAAATTCAGGTAACAATTATTCATACTAGTATCGGATTAAATTAATTAATATTTTACACTTTCAACATAACACGCCTAATTCTTTTTATGCATGCCAAAAGTCGATGCAAGTGTAAACATTTTAACAGCCGCCGTACAGGTGGTTTCCGACATAATAAATGGGTGTTTTTTATCAAATGGTAACAAATTACGCTGTTACCTCAGAAATACAGGACTTAATCGCAATTTTACCGGTTCGGTATAGGCTACAGTCTCCATCCATTCAATCATAAGACTGCTGATATACCACTTTAGAAAAACCGATATGACAATTAATAATGGCAACAATTATAGAAAGACTTCATCATAGGAGGGAATATCTTTAGCATCATAAACATGAGCGACAGCAAATATATCTTCTTTTTTTATTAACAACCAGTCCTTCCCCTTCTCATCCATATTGGTACGTACAAGTGTAAATAATCCTTTGAGCTTATGCCCATGTAACTTAAACTCAAGTAGACCATGTTCGATAGCGGAAGATATGTCATGACTATTGCCGACATATGCGTATGTCCCACTATCCCATATCTCTACTTCACCCGCACCATAGTTACCCTCCGGTATCACTCCTTCAAAGTGGGCATAACTTAAAGGATGATCCTCCACTTGGATAGCCAACCTCTTGTCCTTAGGATTCATAGAAGGTCCCTTGGGCACCGCCCAGCTTTTCAATACTCCGTCTATTTCCAAACGAAAATCAAAATGAAGACGACTTGCCTCATGCTTTTGTACAACAAAAACAGGTATGCGGTTGGGAGTTTCCAACATCTCCGGTGACGGTTCCGAAGTCCTGCCAAATTGTCTTTTTTCCTGGTATTCTTTAAGACTCATATATTTTTAGATTTAAATGATTCAGCTCTATAACATTCCATAGACTTCTTTGTTTGCGGGTTTCATGCATTTTAATGGCTTTAAAAACGTATTTAATTTTACTAACTTAATAATTGCTTTCTTAAATCTGTCTTCTGGAAGTTTATTTGAATGTACTTAAATCAATAGAAATCACATAAACTAATTTCCCTTCAGATTTGTTTTTCAATGAAAAACAATTATTATGAAGAAGAATTTATCTGTTAATCAAGTAGTCATTGGCTGTCTGTTTGTATTCTTGTCTCCTTCTCTTGCAGAAGCCTGCACAGGCATTACTTTAAAAAGCAAAAATGATACTACTATCGTTGCAAGGACGATTGAATGGGGTGGAAGTGACATGAACAGCCAATATATCATTGTTCCAAGAGGTCATACCGAACAATCATTCACTCCGGATGGCATTGACGGAATGTTGTATGCCGCACGATACGGCTATGTAGGACTGGCTGTCGAACAAAAAGAATTCATAGCCGAAGGTCTGAACGAAGCCGGACTGTCAGCAGGATTGTTTTATTTTCCTCATTATGGTGAATATGAAAAATACAATCCGGCAGAGAAAGCAAAAAGTATTTCTGATTTACAACTCGTATCCTGGATTTTGGGAAAATGTAAAACTGTGGATGAAGTAAAAAAAGCAGTTCAGGAAGTACACGTGATTAATTTTATCCCACAAGCATCTACTGTTCATTGGCGTTTTACCGACACTTCCGGTCGCCAGCTGGTTTTGGAGATAGTTCAGGGCATCCCCCATTTTTATGAGAATAAATTGGGAGTACTGACAAATTCTCCCGGTTTTGAATGGCATCTGACGAATCTTAATAATTATGTCAACCTATACCCCGGATCAGCTCCGGCCAAACGTTTGGGTAATATAGAATTAAGTGCTTTCGGCTCCGGAAGCGGCTTTCTAGGTATTCCAGGTGATATAACTCCACCCTCCCGTTTTGTACGTGCCGCTTTTTATCAGGCAACGGCTCCCGTTCTGCCTACTTCTCGGGAGGCGGTCATGCAGACCTTCCGTATTTTGAGCAGTTTTGAGATTCCGATCGGCATTGAGTTTGCGGTC
>OLIT01001781.1_pt1 | contig 17496 bp, 10 predicted proteins | sample 1601341 | NCBI WGS metagenome assembly OLIT01 (sample SAMEA2452121, study PRJEB22498) | human gut metagenome | biome: human feces; feature: human gut; material: feces | place: Australia | collected 2012
CTGCCTTTGGCATAAAGAATTTCTGCCTTGTCTCCTGCAGCCGACCGGATTCCTTCCAGCAATGTGCCATGTCCGGACGGAGTGCAGGTCATGCTCCACATACCACACATATTATTACGTGCATCTGCCATCGGACCTATTAAAGCTATTTTTCCTTTTTCCTCCAGTGGAAGAAGATTCTTTTCATTTTTCAGAAGGACAAACGTCTTTGCTGCAATCTCACGTGCAGCAGCACGATGATCAGCCGTATAAAGTTCTTTTTCTACACGCAGTGTATCGCAATATTTATACGGATCGGCAAATAAGCCCAGCTTATACTTGGCTTCCAACACACGGCGGCAAGCTGTATTAATTTGTGCTTCAGTGACTTTTCCTTCTTTCAGTGATTCTTCCAATGTATTCAGAAAGCCGCAGGAAACCATGTCCATATCCGTTCCCGCCTGCAAAGCGCGGACAGAAGCTTCCTCCAAAGGAGCTACCCCATGAACGGCCATTTCAGCAATGGAATTGTAGTCTGTAACCAAAAGTCCCTGAAATCCCCATTCGTCACGGAGTACATCTGTCAGCAACCATTTATTTGCCGTAGCCGGAATACCATCTACTATATTAAAGGAACTCATCACACTACCGACACCTGCCTCAACAGCAGCCCGGTAAGGAGCAAAATATTCATTATACATGCGCAGATGGCTCATATCGACCGTATTATAATCTTTACCGGCTTCTGAAGCTCCATAAAGAGCGAAATGTTTCACACACGAAAGAATTTCATCTCTTCCCTGCATATTATTCCCTTGATAACCACGCACATAAGCCTTTGCCAACAGTGATCCCAGATAAGGGTCCTCACCGCTTCCTTCGGCAATACGTCCCCAACGAGCATCCCGGCAGATATCTACCATCGGGCTGAATGTCCAGCAAATGCCATCCGCACTGGCTTCAATAGCAGAAATTCGCGCCATCTGCTGAACAGCCAACGTGTCCCAACTGCATGAGAGTGCCAACGGTATCGGAAAAATCGTTTCATAACCATGTATGACGTCCGCTCCGACTATCAAAGGAATCTTCAACCGGGTTTCTTCTACAGCCAGCCGTTGCAGGTCATAAATCTTTTTAACCCCTTTCACATTGAAGAAGCCACCTATTTCCTCTTTGCGAATCATATCGCCAAGCTCGGTATTCATCACAGAGCCTGTCACCAAATCGCCACCGGAAGGAAGGTTCAACTGTCCCAACTTCTCACGAATAGTCATTTTACCCATCAGATCCGTTATAAAACGATCCATTTCCGCATCTTTTCCTCCACCGGACGCCGAACAGGAAAAGAATGTTATGCCACAAAGGGCACCCAACACCAGATTTCTTATTTTCATAAGCTCTTCAAATTATTTATTTACTTTTCTGACTTAACCTTCTGTATAATAATGACTGTACCTGTCAGCAGCATCTATTTCGCCAAAGTTAACACTTCCTTCTAAATAATGAGACATATATTCACAAAATAGATTATTTATCTCTGCCAACTGATTCTATACTATAGACGGTTCAGAAAGAAAAAGCCACATTAATTCAGAGCTACAAATTTTCCATCTTTAATATAAATTGGTGTTATCACCGGATGTTCCGTTTGTGAATTCGGTGCATGGTAAGAAATCATCAACCTGCCTTTCAGGTCTTTGAACACCATCGCGTGTCCGCCATCATCGCTATTTAATGTTTCGGGTTCCTGTACCCAAGGTCCCAGAATGTCACCGGACGCTGATATCGCTTGTCCGATAGCATATTTTCCATCTTGCTTCCGGAAACTGGACCACAACATAATTAGTTTGCCGTCATCCAGGCGATGAATAAAAGGAGCATCCGTAACATAGCCCGTCACTCCGGAACTTGTAATAGTACCTGCCCAGGGAGCTTCTGAAGCTTTGAACAACAAATGCGGATCACCTTCGGTCGTCTTCAGATCTTTCGCCAGCCGTTGAGCATAAATCTCACCATCTACAGCCTCCAGCCACTCACGGCAGAACAGCAACCAGGGATTTCCTTCTTTATCGATATACAAAGAGCCATCCAGACACATCCAGCCGGAAGGAGTTATCGCCTTATTTACAAGCGGGGTAAATGGCCCCTTCGGGCTATCGGAAACCAAAATAGAAGTACCCCGCTTCACTCCTGTATTGCTGAAAGTGGTAAATAAATAATAGCGTCCTTCATATTCATACACATCCGGTGCCCAGAAATCCTGTTGTCCCCAAAAGTCACTTTTCGCTATAAAAGAATAGCCCTCATCTTTCCACGTTGACAAGTCTTTACTTTTATAAACCCTGATTTTCAAGTTATTATTAAAATGAAGGTAATACATCGAAGTTTGCTTGTCGACCAGAATAAACGGGTCTCTCAAACGCAGACTCGATATAGGAATAGTGAAACTTTCTTCCTCCGCTTCACCCGGACCGGCAGAGGAAGTCTCCCCATCATCATTACTACAACTGACAATACATGCTCCCATCAACAGCAAGAGCGAAAGAATAGAATGCTTTAATTTTTTCATATCTCAATGATTAGTTAGTAAAATTCTTATTTACAATCCTATACCGGATAAACCGGGAGCTGAAGCCTGTATGCTTCATCGCTTTGCAGAAAAGCTACCTGCTACAACTCCCTATCTACTTACCTATTGAATACTGATAAATAAATTCATAATCAATAATGAGGATTCTGCTCAATATGAGAATTTTCAATAATGACCGAAGTAGGTATCGGGAACAGGAGATTCTTCTCTGAGAAATTACTGCTGTATTGCTTACCGATTTCTACGTATTTCCCCATTCGAATCAAATCTTCCCTCCGTTTTCCTTCATACCAGAACTCCCAGCCTCTCTCTTTCAGGATCCAGTCTCGCAATGACTCCTTATCCGGAAAATCGGACAATTGCTTCATTACATCCTCTCCTCCTTCAGCAGCCTGTTCCATCGCTGTAAACTCTATCTCATCAATCCAAAGATCATAGCCGCTGCCTGAATTTCCCAAGGCAAGGAACAGGGCACAGTTTTTATCTTCCGTAGCCTTGCCTGTCTGCGTTGAGAATTCCTTAACTTCGCCAGCCTTCAAAGATATAGTTTCCATATGGCTCAATGGTCCTTCAATACGAATTTCAAACTGAACGTCTTTCGAGGCTTTCAGCTTCATCTTTATCGAATACTTGCGTCCTTTTGCCACCAAAGGCTCTGTCCGCATTTGCAAAGTCCAGAATTCCGTACCAGAAGATTCCACCTCCACATGCAAGCAATTTCCATTGTTCAACGTGTTGTTTTTATCCACATTATACTTCCAGGCAGATCCACCGGCCTGATCATAATTATTCATTGAGAATATACCTATTACATCATCGGCAAATTCCCCGTCAAAACTCTCTTTGAAAACGGGAGTCGCAGGCAGAGAAGTGCCGAAACCAAATGCACGTTTCCGGATATCATTAATCAAGTTAACGCTCTCCTGATTAGGACCATTCAGTTCATTCAATGCTTCTGCCTTAAACAACAACACTTCCGCATACCGATCGAGCACTTTGTCATTGCCTGCCCAAGTACCGGTGGCTTCAGGATCAATCCCATATTTCAAAGGCAGAGCTCCTACATCACCGCTTGCCCTCAAATCAATGGTAGCACCGGATTTTGAAGTATATTCGGCTTGTGCCAGAGCTCTTCTGCGATCATTTTCATCAAACGTATCATAGAACTCCCATGGCATCCGGTGTCCGGACCATCCTTCCACAATGTTTCCATGAGGTGAAGCATAGTCTCCCGGCAAGATATTGGCATAAGTATGATTACCATAATCGGCAAGCGGTTCCGCCCTCACGACAAACATCAATTCCTTATTGCCTTCATTCTGGGCAGAAAATATGCTTGCATAATCCTTTTCCAGTTCATAATAATTCAAACCGATTATTTCATTGGCTGTTTCCAAAGCATTCTGCCACAGTTTTTCGTGCATGTAATATTTCAGCAAATAATGAAGCGCAGCTCCTTTTGTGATACGTCCGTATTCAGCTTGTTCTATCGGAAGCGCGTCGGCGGCAGCCCGTAGTTCTGTTGTTATAAAAGTCCCGACTTCCTCTGCCGTCGGTCTATAAGGTTTATAATCCGGGTCCGGATTAATCGCCTGGTCGGCTTCCAGAATCATCGGCATAGGACCATAAAGCCTATATAAATCGAACATAAAAAATGCTCTGAGTGCCCGAACTTCCGCAATATACAAGTCTTTCACCGATTGTGTCACCGGAGACTCCTCCATCTTCGCTATTGTATAAGTGCAACGGGTGATATTAGGTGCCGTCCAATTATAGAATCCTTTCACCATCTGATCGGCATCCGTCCACGTGCCATTCAGAAAAGCAACCCATGACCATTTGGTAGTCCATTCTTCTGTTGAAACTTCGTCCATCACAAAAGAACTTCCATCGCAGAATAAATAAGGTCCCCAGCCTTTTTGGCGCAATTCATAATAAAGAGCAACAGTGGCAGCCGAAAGATCGGCAGGAGTACTAAACGCATTTCCAGTATCTACTACTCCGTACAAGTGAGGTTCCAAATTACCCTCACAGGCTGCAAACTGAATGCTTATAAATAGTAATATTAGTTTTTTGACAAATTTCTTCATGACATTCCAGTTTAAAATTTCACATCAAGCCCAAATGAAAAAGTTTTTTGTTGAGGATACGCCGCCCGATCGTTTTCGACTTCCGGATCAAGTCCTTTATATCCGGTAAACGTCAGCAGATTCTGACCGGAAAAGTAAAATCTTACTTTCAACTTATCAGCTTTAAACAGTCTGCTCAAATCATATCCCAACGTTACGCTCTTCAGACGTAAATATGTATTCTTCTCCCAGTTCGGAGCACCGTAGCTATCATAGCTGTTCACTTCGCCACTAGGCATAGCAGAACTCATGTTGTCGGAAGTCCAACGATTTTTTATATCCGCCAAAAAGTTATTATTGTCTTTCAGCCTCTGGATGCCGTTTCCACCATACACCCCGTGTTCTACCTGAGTGTAAGGATAGGAGTATCCGCCAACCGAAGCATAAAGATAGATATTCAGATCAAATCCTTTGTACCGGAAATCATTCGAAAATCCCATAGTAAACTTCGGTGCACGTGTCCCCAGATATACGACATCTGCCTGATCTATTTTCCCATCAGGCTTTCCTGTCAGATTCCCTTCCTCGTCGAGTCCGTTCACATCTTTATATTTGCGCTGTCCCGGTAACAAGTCCGGCATAGCCGGCGTATCTTCACCTGCCTGCTTTATACCGTCCGGAATCAGCGTATAGATAGCACTTACCGGATCGTTTTCTTTGACATAAGGAGCCAGAATTACTTTCGGATCACGTTCTTTCCATCTGTCACGATAGGAAGTATACGTCAATGTCGATTCCCAATGTAACGGTCCTTCCAGGTTCACTGTATTCAGCGTCAGTTCAAAACCGGTACTTTTTGTTTTTCCAATGTTGGACCATATACCAGTAGTGACAGCTGTATGCGGCAGCGAACGCCAGCTCAGCAGGTCTTTTACCTCTTTAAAGAAAACATCTACACTACCATTGATACGATTCCGGAAGAAACCGAAATCCAGTCCGAAGTTAACTTCTGTAGTCGTTTCCCACTTTAAATCAGGATTACCGAACTTTCCCAGATTTACTCCTCTCTTTTCTGTATCTCCCAGATAATAATTTCTGCCGTCAAAGGCAAAGTACTCGGAAGCAGCATCGTTAGGCAGATTTTCATTACCCACCTGTCCCATGCTGACACGTAACTTGGCATCGGAGAGCCAGTTGACATCTTTCAGAAAATCTTCCTGATTCATTCTCCACGCAAATGCTCCCGAAGGAAAAAAGGCATAACGATTGTTCTTGCCGAAACGGTCGCTGCCATCAATGCGAGCTGTAAAAGTGAACAAATACTTGTCCTTGAAAGAATATTGAGCACGACCGAAATAAGAAGCCAGCACGTGTTTATTCTTGTAAGAACTGACAACCGGACGCGTTTCACCTGCCTGTAGTTTGTAATACATCAGTGCATCAGACATAAATCCCATAGCACGTGCATACGCTCCGTCATCATTCTGCACCTGATACGAATATCCCAGTAATGCAAGAAGTTTATGTCTCTCCTTGAAAGTCTTCTGAAAATTGAAAACCATATCTGCCACATAGTCTTCACGGTTGGCGGAATTGATATTCGCATCTCCATTCACACTACTTCCATATTTTGTAGTCATCGGATAATAACTATGCCGCACTCCGTCGCGAATATCCGCCCCGGCAGACAGTTTCAGCCAGAACACATCTTTTATAAAATAAAAATTCGTAAATGCTGTTGCCAGAAAGCGCTTGGTCTTTGTCTCATCCTCAATGTCCAGATAGGACAAGGGATGATTGAGTAATGCCTGTTTAGGGTCTTCAATCCATTTGCCGGTTGTAGGGTCTCTTTCTGCCTTCACTGTCGGGCTATAACTTAAAGCCGATTCAATAATACCTGCCGTACTGTCATATCCTCCCCCTAATGTCGCATTTTGATCGACTACATAAGAGGCTGTAGCAGAGATACCATAATCCCACCATTTAGTTATTTTATGATCCAGGTTATAGCGAAAACTGTAACGCTTGTAACCGGATGTCTTCACAACCCCTTTCTGGTCGAAGTAGTTCAAGGAAATCAATGATTTCATTTTCTCATTACCATAAGTGACTGTCAGGTTATGTTGCTGGATAAGCCCGGTACGGGTAATCATATCATACCAGTTCGTCCCTTTACCTGCTTTTGCTATTTCTTCATCTGTGTACACAGGTACATAAGGACTGACAGCACTCGGATCAGTATTTCCATAAGGATACACAAGGTTCTGCATTAAATACTGCTCTTTATAGTAACTGTTCTGAGTTGCCATCAACTCTCCTGCTGTCAACAATTCGGGACGTTTATTTATTGTCTGAAAAGACATATTCATATTATACTCAACTTTCGTATCCTGAGTACCTCTTTTTGTCGTAATCAATACAACTCCATTAGCACCCCGCGCACCATAAATGGCAGTTGCCGAAGCATCCTTCAAGATTTCAATGGATTCGATATCGTTAGGATTAATACTGCTCAAAGGACTGTTATTTCCGGCTGTCCACTGATTGCCGCTTCCCGGATTGACCCCTGCATTCACTATGGGAAAGCCATCGACAACATACAATGGATCGTTGCCGGCACCGGTGGAAGCCGCACCACGAATTAATACTTCCAGACCACCACCAGGCTGTGCACTTCCTTGTTTTACAGTAAGTCCTGCCGCACGCCCCATCAACATTTCCGAGAAGTTAGGTGAAGCTGTTTTATTGAGTTTCTCCGACTTTACAGAAACAATCGATGCATTCAGATCGCTCTTTTTCATAGTACCGTATCCCACTACTACCACTTCATCCAGCAGTTCCTGCTTTTCATACAAAACAATGGATAAATCGGTTTGATTTCCAATCTTCACCTCCAAAGGCTGATAGCCGATATAAGATAGTTCCAATACTGCTCCCGGCGATACTTCCAACGTAAACTTCGCATTCACATCTGATACAGTTCCGTTATTCGTCCCTTTTTCTTTTATAGTAACACCAATAATAGGCTCACCGTTCACATCGTTCACTGTCCCTGTTATCTTACGTTTTTTACCGTCTTTTGAAGTATTCTGTTTAGCTTGTCTTTTCTGAACAATTATATTCTTCCCTTTTACTTCATAAACAACGTCCTGTTCGTACAAAATCTGATCAATAGCCTCATTCAGTTCTTTTGCCCTTACGGTTATAATCTTCTTTGTATCCAGATCTCCGACTTTATAAACAAAAGAATATCCGCTCTTATTCTTCAATTGGGTCATTGCTTCTTTCACTGAAACGTTATCCATTTTCAATGAAACAGCCTGGGCCAGTATTGCTACATTAAGGCAAAACAGAGCCATGACCATTAATATGGCCTTCTTCCTGTAATTCATAAAATAAACAAATTATTAATTAAAACTTGAATAACTCGTTTTAAAAGAGATGTATTTTGCTAACTTTGCACATTCTCTTTTGAAAACATATTCACACTAGATGATTGTTGAAAGAAGAGATTCAAGGAGCCGGGAGATGTCCGAAATCTTCCGGTTTTTTATTTGTCTCTCCTTATTTGTCAGCTAAAGATTATTCTGTATTTTTCTCTTTATTCATACTTTTCATTTTTTAAGGTTAAACAATCATAGCATTATAATCTCTGGTAACCGGTTAATAGATAGTTATATTACGTTCTTCAATCTTATATTGCATTTTTTCCGTAGAAGCCAGTGCTTCCAGTACTTCCTGGATATTTTGTTCGCGACGAACGAAGTTGCCATAGAAGCGGAATGTTTTTAAGGAATCATTGGCTATGTGAATCTTCACATTATAGCTACGTTCCAATTCTTTGGCGATATCCGGTAAGAGTTCTTCATCAAAAAACAAGTAACCGTCCGTCCACTGAGACGCATTGGATGCGGTAACCGACTCTACAGTCAAAAGCCCGTTCGCCTTATTTAATACGGCCCTTTCATCAGGTGAAAGGACAGCTTCTTTTTCTTCTCTCAACAAGTTGTTCAATCCGACCTTACCTTCCAGCAAAGAAACGACCACTTCATGATCTTCCGGATAGTCACGGAAATTGAATTTTGTTCCCAACACCTGTAATTGCAGATCTTTAGTCTTTACGAAAAAGGGAATCTTCTCATTCCGCTTTACCTCAAAATATCCTTCACCTTCCAGTTCTACTTTTCGGTTATCGACACCAAACCCCTGCGAGTATGTCATGCGTGAACCGGCATTAAGCCAGACCAATGTGCCATCCGGCAAATAAAGTTTTGTTTTTGATCCTAAAGGGGCTTCTACTGAAATATCTGCAAAAGTATCTTTCACATTCACCTCTCCCTGCCAATAAGAAATACATCCCACCGCTATTATGATTGCAACAACCGCAGCATAACGCCACAACGCCGACAGGCTAAAACCTCGACGGGAAGTGCTCTGAATTTCCTTCTGACTTTCGACACGGTTTCTAAAATTCTCAAACGCTTTATCCTTATCATAGACAGATGCGGCCTCACGACTTACAGCTGAAAACCAGATCTCCCGCTGACAGATAAAATATTGCTGATTTTCAGCCGATGCGGCAATCCATGTTTTTAGTTCATCTAAAGCGTTCTTATCCAGACCTTCAGTCAGATAGTTGGCAATCAGTTCATCAATATGTTTATTTTCTTCTTCCATATTTATGCTTTCTATAAAGGAGACAGTTGTTTTTTAATTAAGGGTAGTCAGAAAATGATTTTTTTTCGCTTTACCTGAAAAAAAATAGTAATAGAGAAATCAGGTACTTACTCAAATGAGCGTGTAAAGAAGCTAAAGCATTCTTTATATGATACTTAACTGTATTAATAGATATTCCCAGTTCACCGGAAATTTCTTCGTATGATTTTCCTTCAAAGCGACTTTTAGCAAAAACCCGACGGCATTCGTCCGGCAATTTATCGATAGCCTTATATATTTCGTTTTCAAGTTCACGTTCCAGTAAAATACCTAACGGATGCGAATCGGACAGTATGATTTTATCATCCGTTATCTCATCGGGCATAAGAGCAGAAAATGCTATTTCTCTCTTTTCACGTTCCGAATTAAGATAGTTAATGCAACGATTATGGACAGCTCTCAGTAGGTAACTACGGATAGAGACTGAAATATCCAAAGTCTCACGTATCTCCCATAAATGAAAGATAGTATCTCCTACAATGGTTTCGGAAAGGAACTGATCTTTTAGATAACCATTGGCAACATAACAGAGCAGGGCATAGTGATGATCATATATGTAACGATAAGCATTTTCATTGCCTATCTTCAGTTGTTCCACTATTAAAGTTTCAGTATTCTCCATGAATGTACCAGTCAGATTAATAGCACAAATTTAGAGAATTATTCGAATTTAAAGCATATAAAGCCAAAAATCCCTCCAAAGAAAAAAACTTTGGAGGGATCTTCTTTATACTACTCTGTATACAGTCTATTTCATCTTATATACGAGTGTACCACCTTTCAGAATATCTTCATGAGAAATCGTATTCTTTGTATAAGGTTCGCCATTCAGCGTGATACTATCCACATATTTATGTTCCTTCGATAAGTTTTCAGCGATCACAGTAAAGGTCTTTCCATCAGCCAGATGTAGCACAATCTTCGGTAACTGAGGAGCTCCGAATACATAATCACCGCTTACCGGATCTACCGGATAGAAACCCATTGCACTGAACATATACCATGCAGACATCTGACCACAGTCATCATTACCACAAAGTCCGTCAGGCTTGTTCTTATATTGAGTATCAAAGATTTCACGGATTAGTTCCTGTGTACGTTCCGGACGCCCTGCCAAAGCATATAAATAAGTAACATGATGACTGGGCTCATTACCATGTGCATACTGTCCGATCAAACCTGTCACATCAGCCTGGGTTGTTTCCAGTTTCACTGTAAACAGGGAATCCAGCTTGTTCAGGAAAGGTTCTTCTCCACCAAAGAGAGCAATCAAACCGGGAACATCGTGTTGCACATGCCAGGTATATTGCCATGCATTTCCTTCCGTATAGTCACCGCCTGTACTTTCCGCATGTCCTACATCACTAGGATTAAACGGAGATTTCCAGGTTCCGTCAGCTTTACGCGGACGCATAAAATTCGTCTGTGAATCGAATAAGTTCTTATAATAATCTGCACGTTTCGCAAAGTAAGCAGCATCTTCTTCTTTTCCCATACGACGGGCCATGTCAGCTGCCGCATAATCGTCATATACCGATTCCAGAGTTGAAGAGACGGATTCCGCTTTTGTCAGATCTGTCGGGAAATATCCGTATTTCGTATACACTTCCCAGTCGGACTTCAACGGATGAGATACAGTCTGTGTCTTCTTCACCATATTGAAAGCACGTTCCGCATCAAAACCACGGAAACCTTTTCGGTAGGCTTCAGCAATAACAGATACACCATGATTGCCGATCATACAGAAGTTTTCTTTTCCCCACAATGCCCAAATAGGCAGGAAGCCTTGTACTTCACCTTGTTCTATCAATGAATTAACAAAACCATCCACACGTTCGGGAACCATTAATGTATAGAATGGATGAGCGGCACGATAAGTATCCCATAAAGAAAAGGTTGAATAGAATGTACCTGTTCCGGCCTTCACTATCGAATCGGCAGCATTGCGATACATACCGTCCACGTCTGAAATCTGGTTAGGCTGAATCAGCGCATGATAGAAACAAGTATAGAAATTCGTCTTTTCATCATCCGTACCCTCTACGTCGACGCGACTCAGATAGCTGTTCCATTCGTCATGGGCAGCCAGCTTCACACCGTCAAAGTTCCAGTCTGGTATTTCAGCCTGCAAGTTCTTCTTTGCTCCCTCTACGCTGGTAGTCGAAAGAGCCACCTTCATCATCAGTTCATCTCCCGGCTTCAAGTCGAAAGTAGCAATGATTCGCTTTCCTTTCTCAGTTTCTCCCATCGGAAGGTAAAGCGAATCTATTACCGGACGGTTAAACTTCATCACAAAGAAGTAGTCCTGATCAACCCAGACCGTGTTATTCACGTGTCCGGTCAGCGTCTGAGCATCTTCCCAGTTCACCTCGCAACTATTCACTTGTGAATGATATTGTTCTTCTCTCCAGGCAGGTCCGTGCTGCAAGTCAATCAGCAGAGAAGCTGAATCCGCTTTATGATATGTATAACGATGAAGAGCTGCATGGATAGAAGCAGTCAGTTCCGCCTTTACCTGCGGATCGGATAATTCGACTGTATAATATCCCGGAGTAGCAGCTTCCTTGTCTTTCGGGAAATGGCTGCGGTAAGCATCCCATGCACGGGCACGGGTACCGGTAACTGGCATCACCAGAATATCCCCCAAATCCATACATCCGGTTCCGTTCAGATGAGTCTGAGTGAAGCCCCAGATCAGAGAGTCCTGATAAGTATATTCCGAACAATATCTCCAACCTACTGCACCCGTCACCGGACTGGTCTGTATCATTCCGAAAGGATAGCAAGCTCCGGGGAATGTATGCCCATTGTCAGCAGCACCAATAAAGGTATTCACATACTGAGTGTAATCTTTCGTTTCCGCTTGCTCCGTCGGAGAACAGGAAGTGTACATAAACAGTCCCGCCAAAGCAACGGCCATCACAGGGGATTTTCTTTTCATGATAATCATAATGTTAAGTTAATGCTACAAATTTAGAGAATAATTCTCAATGCTACACTAAAATACAATAGAAAAATGGTCCCCAAGTCCGATCATTCAAAATTTATATCTACCCTGTTCCGGGCAGCATTCTAAAAGCAAATAAACCTGATTCATTGTGACAAAACAAAAATTCGCACGACTTATTGAATAAATATCAACTCAATTATTTATCTTTGTTAGCTTTAAAACAAGCTGACTCAAAAAAACAATAGTATAATGAAAGATTTCTTGAAATTTACGCTCGCCACTGTGACCGGTATCATCCTGTCAAGCATTGTATTATTTATTATCGGCATGGTAACATTGTTCGGCATTGTATCAACCGCGGATACAGAAACAATAGTGAAAAAGAATTCTGTGATGATGCTCGACCTGAACGGTGTATTAGTCGAACGCACTCAGGAGAGTCCGTTAGGTATCTTATCACAGTTGTTCAGCGACGACTCCAATACATACGGGCTGGACGATATTCTTTCTTCCATCAAAAAAGCAAAAGAAAATGAAAATATCAAAGGAATTTATCTGCAGGCAAGTATGCTCGGAACTTCGTATGCATCTTTGCAGGAAATCCGTAACGCATTGCTCGACTTTAAAGAAAGCGGAAAGTTCATCATAGCCTACGGAGATAGCTATACACAAGGACTTTATTATCTTTCCAGTGTAGCGGACAAGGTATTGCTCAATCCGAAAGGAATGATTGAGTGGAAAGGCATCGCTTCCGCTCCTCTGTTTTATAAAGACTTACTGCAAAAGATCGGGGTAGAAATGCAGATATTTAAAGTAGGTACTTATAAATCCGCCGTAGAACCGTTTATTTCTACAGAAATGAGTCCTGCCAATCGTGAACAGGTGACAGCTTTTATCAACTCGATCTGGGGACAGGTTACCGAAGGGGTATCTGCTTCCCGCAGCCTCCCCGTAGATTCACTGAATGCTTTAGCTGACCGTATGCTGATGTTTTATCCGGCAGAGGAAAGTGTGCAATGTGGCTTGGCGGACACATTGATTTACCGCAATGATGTTCGCAATTATCTTAAACAGTGGGTGGACTTGAAAGAAGATGACCGCCTTCCGGTGCTAGGGTTGAGTGATATGATCAATGTGAAAAAAAACATGCCGAAAGATAAAAGCGGTAACATCGTAGCGGTCTATTATGCCTCCGGAGAAATCACAGATTACAGCGGTTCTTCAACTTCTGAAGAGGGAATTGTAGGCACAAAAGTTATTCGTGACTTGCGTAAGCTAAAAGATGACGAGGATGTAAAAGCTGTCGTTCTCCGTGTTAATTCACCGGGTGGAAGTGCTTTTGCATCCGAACAAATCTGGCATGCCGTGAAAGAACTGAAAACAGAGAAACCAGTAATTGTTTCTATGGGTGATTATGCCGCATCAGGTGGTTATTATATCTCTTGTGTAGCCGATACAATCGTTGCAGAGCCGACTACATTGACGGGATCCATCGGAATTTTCGGTATGGTACCGAATGTTAAGGAATTATCAGAAAAGATCGGTTTGACCTACGATGTGGTAAAAACAAATAAATTTTCAGATTTTGGAAATATCATGCGTCCTTTCAATCAGGATGAGAAGACACTGATGCAGATGATGATTACCCAAGGTTATGATACATTCGTCAATCGCTGCGCTGAGGGGCGCCATATGAGCAAAGAGGCCATTGAGAAAATAGCTGAAGGTCGTGTATGGACAGGAGAAGCTGCTAAAGAACTTGGACTGGTAGACGTACTCGGAGGTATTGATACAGCTTTGGAGATTGCTGTCAGGAAAGCAGGAATCGAAGGATATACAGTTGTTTCTTATCCGGCAAAACAAGACCTCCTTTCTTCACTGCTCAATACGAAACCCACTAATTATGTGGAATCACAAATATTGAAAAGCAAGTTAGGAGAGTATTATCAACAATTCGGTATGCTGAAAAATTTAAAAGAGCGTTCCATGATTCAGGCACGCATTCCGTTTGAACTAAATATCAAGTAAACTGTACTGCATGGACGAACACTTTATCAAGATACATAAGTGGCTTTACCCTGTCTCATGGATTTACGGGGCAGTGGTAACAGTAAGAAACAAACTCTTTGACTGGGGATTCCTCCGGTCAAAGAGTTTTGGTGTTCCTGTCATCTGCATCGGCAACCTGTCTGTAGGCGGCACGGGAAAGACGCCGCACACCGAATATCTGATAAAGCTGCTTCGTGATAACTATCATGTGGCAGTATTAAGCCGGGGATATAAAAGGCATAGCCGAGGATATGTGCTTGCCACTCCCAAAAGTACTGCACGCAGCATCGGTGACGAGCCTTACCAGATGCATACCAAGTTCCCGTCTGTCACACTAGCTGTCGATGAGAACCGTTGCCATGGCATAGAACAATTACTATCCATCAAAGAACCGTCCATTGAAGTTGTATTGCTGGATGATGCTTTCCAGCACCGTTACGTCAAGCCGGGACTAAGCATCCTGCTGACGGATTATCACCGCCTCTTCTGCGACGATACTTTACTTCCGGCAGGTCGTCTGCGCGAGTCTGTCAACGGTAAAAACCGGGCACAAATCGTCATTGTCACAAAGTGTCCGCAGGATATTAAGCCGATTGACTATAATATTATCACAAAACGACTGAACCTTTATCCTTATCAGCAGTTATACTTCTCATCGTTTCGTTATGGAAATCTGCAACCGGTATTTCCATCAGCAAATTCAGAGATTGATTCTACAGTGAATGAGTTACCGCTGAGTGCTTTAACGAATACGGATATTTTGCTGGTAACGGGCATTGCATCACCTGCGCCTATTCTCGAAGAGTTGAAAATGTATACCGATCAGATTGATTCGCTTTCATTCGACGACCATCATCATTTCAGTCATCGGGACATACAACAGATCAAGGAACGATTCGGAAAACTGAAAGGTGAACATAAACTGATTGTCACCACCGAGAAAGATGCAACCCGCCTGATTCATCATCCGGTATTGAGCGAGGAACTGAAACCGTTTATTTACGCCTTGCCGATTGAGATTGAGATATTACAAAATCAACAAGATAAATTTAACCAACACATTATTGGCTATGTTAGAGAAAATACAAGAAACAGCAGCTTTTCTGAAAGGGAAAATGCACACCAGTCCTGAAACAGCCATCATCCTTGGCACCGGACTTGGCAGTTTGGCAGACGAGATCACCGAGAAGTATGAAATAAAGTATTCGGATATTCCTAACTTCCCGGTGTCTACTGTCGAAGGTCATAGCGGTAAACTGATTTTCGGCAAGTTGGGCAACAAAGACATCATGGCAATGCAAGGGCGTTTTCATTATTATGAAGGTTATTCCATGAAGGAAGTGACTTTCCCTGTACGTGTAATGCGTGAGCTGGGTATCAAAACATTGTTTGTATCCAACGCCAGCGGTGGTACAAACGAAGCTTTTGAAATCGGTGACCTGATGATTATCACCGATCATATCAACTACTTCCCCGAACATCCGCTTCGTGGAAAAAACATTCCGTATGGTCCCCGTTTCCCGGATATGAGCGAAGCGTACAGCAAAGAGCTTATCCGTAAAGCTGACGAAATAGCGAAAGAGAAAGGTATCAAGGTACAACATGGTATATATATTGGCACTCAAGGCCCTACCTTCGAAACTCCCGCTGAATATAAATTATTCCATATCTTAGGTGCTGATGCCGTAGGTATGTCTACCGTTCCTGAGGTGATTGTCGCGAACCATTGCGGAATCAAGGTTTTTGGTATTTCCGTTATTACCGACTTGGGAGTAGAAGGGAAAATCGTAGAAGTAACGCACGAAGAAGTCCAGAAAGCTGCTGACGCCGCCCAACCGAAAATGACGACTATCATGCGTGAACTAATCAACCGTGCCTAAACATTAAACCCGATTTATGAGAACTGAAATAGCTACTCTCGGTGAGTTCGGTCTAATCGACCGTCTCACCAAGGGAATCAAACTGGAAAATGAATCCAGTAAATATGGAGTGGGTGACGACGCCGCAGTCCTCTCCTACCCATCCGAGAAACAAATACTGGTAACCACTGATTTACTTATGGAAGGCGTACATTTTGACCTGACATATGTTCCTTTGAAGCACTTGGGCTATAAGTCTGCCGTAGTCAACTTCTCCGACATTTACGCCATGAACGGCACTCCCAGGCAAATAACAGTGTCTCTCGGAGTATCCAAACGTTTCAGCGTAGAAGATATGGACGAGCTTTATGCAGGTATCCGCCTGGCTTGCCAGCAATATAATGTCGATATTGTAGGTGGGGATACGACTTCTTCCCTTACCGGACTTACCATCAGTATTACTTGCATAGGTGACGCGGATAAGGATAAAGTAGTCTATCGCAACGGAGCTAAAGAAACAGACCTGATCTGTGTCAGCGGCGACCTGGGTGGAGCCTACATGGGACTTCAACTCCTGGAACGTGAAAAGAGCGTATTAAAAGGCGAAAAAGACGTGCAACCGGACTTCGCCGGCAAAGAATACTTATTGGAACGTCAACTGAAACCTGAAGCCCGTAAGGACATTATCGAGAAACTTGCTGCTGCCAACATCATCCCGACTTCCATGATGGATGTTTCCGATGGTTTATCATCAGAACTTATGCACATCTGCAAGCAGAGCAATGCCGGCTGTCGTGTTTACGAGGAACATATCCCTATCGACTATCAGACTGCTGTTATGGCAGAAGAATTCAATATGAATCTGACGACTTGCGCTATGAATGGCGGCGAAGATTATGAGCTTCTTTTCACCGTACCTATTGCCGAGCATGAGAAAGTGTCACAAATGGAAGGTATCCGCCTCATCGGCCACATCACTAAACCGGAGTTAGGCTGTGCTTTGGTCACCCGCGACGGACAAGAGTTTGAATTAAAAGCACAGGGATGGAATCCTTTAAAGGAAGACAAATAAAATATTCAGCATACAGCAAAATATTTTCATTCTATATAACACTGATAATAAGCCGACTAACTTTTTATCAGTGTTTTTTATTTCTGAAAGGCTTGCAGAATCCAAAAGTTTCACTACCTTTGCAACCGCAAATAAGAAATTACTGAACCAATAATCACAAGGTGCCATAGCTCAGTTGGTAGAGCAAAGGACTGAAAATCCTTGTGTCCCCG
>OLIT01001789.1_pt1 | contig 17429 bp, 10 predicted proteins | sample 1601341 | NCBI WGS metagenome assembly OLIT01 (sample SAMEA2452121, study PRJEB22498) | human gut metagenome | biome: human feces; feature: human gut; material: feces | place: Australia | collected 2012
CAGAACGAAAAATTCGCGGCGCATCTTGGCGCATTCTCATTTGGAAATAGTATAATGCCCCCTGCAAGTGCCTGATGGCATGACAAAACCCCGTCTGATGCTGGATGATGACCAGCGGTCAGACGGGGTTTTTCTTTACGGCGATTTCTGCGCCGCAGGGCAGGGATTTCGCCTCTGCGGAGGCGCGATTCCCCCTGCATCAATAGAGAACGACTTTGGCAGAATCAGACAGCTCGTTCAGCCGCGCACTTAGCGCCTCACTGCACATGTCCTGATACAGCGTGTACGACAGCGCATCGTGAATCGCATCCGTCATCTCAATCGCGCCGCTTTTGGAATCGCACAGGTAATACAGAATGTGCACCCCCGCGTCGCTGACAATCGGGTCGCTCCAGCAGCCGGGCTGCGCCATGCGCTCACTGAACGCCGCCGCTACAAACTTCTCATCCCACACGACCGAATCACGGTGCACTTGGTACCCCACGGTCAGGAAATCTGCATCGTCGAACGCCGTGTCGGTGTTGTACTCTGCCATCAGCGTCTGGAAGGATTCGCCCGCGTTGAGCTGCTCGTCAATGGCATCCACCGTCGCCTGAACGCTTTCAAGCCGCGCTTCGTCCGTGTCGCCCTCAGCAGGCAGGAGAATTTGCAGGATGCTGCGGTAGCCCTCCGGCTTGTACCACACTTCTTTGCCGGAATACAGCGCCGTCTCGAATGCCGCGGCGTCGCCCTCGAAGCGCTCCTTGCTTGCCGCCACGTTTGTCTCGTAGGCGGACTGAATCGCGTCTTCCGTCACCGGGTTGTCGCCCAGCAGCACCGTGTAGTAGTTCACCATTGCACGCTGCTTGCGGTAGACGGCGATGTAATCCTCCGCCGTCACGCCAAGCGCCTTGGCATAGCTCAAGGCGAAGGAAGACATATCCTCTTCGTCGCTATAACCGAGTTCAGCGCGCAGGGTCTCACCGACATTTGTCAGCGCCGTCTCATAGGCGGTCTGTCCCTGCGCTTGAATCCAGTTTTCCGTCTCTTCGTCAAAGTCATAGCAGCCCTTGGCGTGCATGTCCTGCTCGATGAGCATGTCCTGAATCGCGGTGGTCAGCGCAAGGTCTTCGATGTAGGCGGCCTGCGTCTCGTCCGTCTCGTCATACGCGCCGGAAAGCAGCTGCTGGTACTGCGTCAGGTAGGTGACATAGGCACTGTAGCGCAGCTCCTCGCCGTTGACAGTCGCCATCAGCTTATCATCGGTGCTTTCTGCCAATGCGCAGGAAAACAGCAGGAGCAGGGATAGCAGCAGGGCAGTTAAACGATGGATTTTCATGATAAAAACCTCCAATCAAGAAATGCGCCGGAGATGAACAACCGGGAGAGCCGGTTCGCGCGTTCATCTCTGGCGCAAAGGGGGGGATGCGGAGGTCTGGCAGGTTGCAATCCGTCAGACCTCCGCAAATGACTCTTAGTAGCTCAGACCGAAGCCGGAGACGTAGGAGTTGCCGTCGGCATCCTTGTAGATGTAGCTGCCAGACGGAGACTGCGCCAGCACTTCAGGAGCAATGTACTGATCCTTGTCGTAGCCGGGCACGTCATTCGGGGAAGCGCATTCTTCGTAGAGCAGGTTGCCATCCGCGTCGCGGACTTCCGTCAGGGCGATAACAGCCTCGCAGGAAGGCAGGGTCACAGACAGCTTGCCGGTCGGGTTGTAATTGCCGACGATGACGTCCACCTGCGCGCTGTACGCATTGGACAGGGAAGCCGCGGAGGTGGTGTACTGCGCCAGCAGCGCGTCGCAGTAGGGCTCGAGGTTGTCCAGAATCCACGGAGAGGTGCAGACGATGGTCGCGATGACCTTGCCGCCCTTTTCGTGCATCTTGTTCGCAGCCTTCTGCAGCTTCTTGATGCCTTCAACAGTGGTCACGTCAACCATTTCGCCGGTCTTACCCTGACCGCCCGCGCCGAACATAGCCGTCACGGCTGCGTCTGCGCCGCCGCCCAGCTGACGCTGAGCCACTTCAAAGCCGTCCACCAGGCTCAGAACGCCTTCGGTTTCGGAAGCGCCCGCCTTGTTGGTCGCCTTGGGCTGCACATAGAAGTACACAACATCGGCATCATCCATATCCTCGCAGACGGTGAAGCCCTGCTGCACGAACAGCTCGGCCAGCGCCTTGAGGGTCGCTTCGTTTTCACCAGTGCCGGTGTAGGAGGCGATGTAAACCTTGGTGCCCGCGTCCTTGCTCAGCGGCAGCGTGTTCTCATGGTTCTTCATGAGGACGGTCGCCTTCAGGTGGAGGGAATACGCCTGGTCGTGAGCGGTTTCCATGTTGGTGGCGCGCACGACGTCAGCCTGTTCGTAGTCCAGGTAGGGGTTCTCGAAACGACCCTGCTTGAACAGCGCGGTCGCACGATTGATGTTGGCGCGGTCGAGGTCAGCCTTGTCCAACAGGCCGAATTCAACAGCGGAAACAATGTATTCCGGAGCCAGCTCAGCGCCGATGGCGTCGGTGCCGGCCTTGATCAGCAGCGCGAAACGCTGGATGCTGGTCAGGGATTCCACGCCGTAGGTCTGGGTCAGGGTGATGCCGGAGTCGGAGTTCACGAAGCCCTTGAAGCCCATGATGTCACGCAGCAGGGTGGTGATGATTTCGGAGTTGTAAGCAGAACCAAGCTGCTTGACGTCGATTTCATGGCCACGGTAGGACTGCGGGACAGAGCGGACATCCGCCGCGTCGCGGGAGTAGCAAGGCATGATTGCGCCCACGCCTGCGTCAACAGCAGCCTGGAAGCCGACCAGCTGGTACTTTTCCAGAGAACCGGCAGTCGGGTACAGACGCCACTGACCCTGAGCGGTGTGAGACTCAAAGCCGTTTTCGGCAGCGCCGTCACCGGGGAAGTGCTTCGCAGACAGCACGACGGACTTCTCGTTCACGCCGTCCTTGCCATACTGATAGCCGTCCACCAGCGCGGTGATGATGCCGGCGGTGACGTCGGGACGCTCGCCGTAAGTGCCGCTGTTCCGAGGCCAACGGGGGTCGGTCACCAGGTCGATCTGCGGGCCATACATGAAGATGATGCCCTGCGAACGCCACATCTGGCGGTCAACCTCGGCATAATCCTTGATGGCGTCGTAGTTGCCGTCGCCCAGCACCGCTGCCGCCATGCCCAGAGAATCCGGGAAGCCGGCGGAAATCGGGTTGGAGATCAGCGTCACCGGGATTGCAGGCGTACCCGCCTTGGCGGAATCCCATTCAGCAAACGCAGTGGTTACGTTGTTGTACAGCGCAACAACAGAAGCGTCGTAGTTCAGACCGCCGCGGTACACGCCCGCGCGAATCTTGCCAATGGACATCACCTGATCGTCCAGGCTGGCGAACGAAGAGGAAGCCGAATTCAACATAATCAGGCTCTTCGTGGTTTCGCCTTCGGGGATGACGGTCATAACCTTGGCGGGATTGATGGTGCCGTCTTCATTCTTGACATCCGCAAGCGTCTTGGAACCGGGCATAACCATCAGGGCGTTCAGGACGAAACCAGCCTGTTCGGTCAGCGTCATCTTCGTGACCATGTCCGCGGCGCGTTCTTCCGCCGGCAGACGCCAGTCTTCGAACGCGTCCAGCTCGTGGTCGTTGTCGGAATCCTTGAAGTACAGGCCATCCTGCTGGATGACACCAACGGTCGTCACGCCGATGGTCGGGCCATTCTCGTTCTGATAGAACACAGGCTCAAGGTAGGTCTTGGTGGGGTCAACTTCTTCCGCGTTGTAGGGAGCAGGAATGTAGGTTGCTTTGGTCGCCGTTTCCGCCATTGCGGGAATCGCAGACAGCAGCATCGACGCTGCAACCGCCAAGCTCAGAATCCGTTTCATGCTGAGGGTTCTCCTTTTCCGTTTTCTCTTCCTCATGCTGCGCGAAACATGAGGTGCTGGTAATATAATAGCATAAAAATCGCCAGATTGGAAGGGGATTGTCTTGAATGCCTGTACCCCCGTCGCAACCGTGTGGACGTTCCGTTCACGACGAAAATATGTCGCGAACGGCAACTTTTTGCCCGATTTGGGAGGGAAATGGGGAAAAAGTGCAAAATCGAGAACGGCATATACTGGAATTGATGGCAGGTTGTGAAATGCGCCGTATCTCCTTTCCGGCAAGTCCGCGGGGGCAATTCAGCCTGCAAAAAAATCAGCACCGAGAAAAAATCCTCAATGCTGATGGGCAGCGCACTAATGTGCAGCGTGTTGGAAAGAGCGGGTTGATGGCGCAAAGGTTGGGCATTCGTCTTACTGGTTCTGCGTGCTAACGCGGGAAGCGCCGCATCCCGCCGGCGGGTGCAAAACTACCGTCAGCTTAAAAATGCCATTTTCCGCAACCACTGTCGCTATGCCGTCATACTTTTCAGCAATTGCCTGAATTGACCGCAAGCCAAACCCATGTCCCGTGCCGGCCTTTGTCGTCACCGGCATATCATCCACCATGTTCAGCGGCGCTTCATAGCTGTTTTCCACATGCAGCACCACCATGCCGTTCATGGCGTTTGCCTTGAGCGAAATCACCCGCTTCTCCGGGTCAGTTACCTTGTTGCAGCCCTCCAAGGCGTTGTCCAGCGCATTGCCGAAGAGCGAAAACAGCTCCATTTCCGACATGAAGCCGAAAATCGACCCGTCAATCAGGTACGAGAACTTAACCCCGCACGTTGAGCAGAGGATGTTCTTCTCCGTCAGCACAATGTTGATGGTCTCGTTGCCGCACTCAACAACCGTGCCGTACTCGATGATGGAGTCCTCCAAGCGGTCAATGTACTTGTCGAAGCTCTCTTTGCCTGCTTTCGAGCGGATGGTGGCGATTTGGTGCTTCAGGTCGTGGCACTTGATTTGCAGGGACGTGATACCGTCGCGGCTCATCTGGTAATACTGCATCTTGTTGGCAATGAACTTCTGCATTTCCTCGTTGTCCTGCCGATAGCGGGCAAGGTCGGCAATGGTGATCAGGATGATGTAGTTTGTTGCAGTATAGAGCAGGGCGCAGAGATAGAACATGAAAGACGAATCCGGCGCCGAGGTGAACACATGCCCGCAATATTCCAGCACTATTTGAAAAAGCAGGAAAACGGCGACCGAAGCCCGGACAATGCGGGAAGCCTCATTGAGCGGCGGATTGCTGTGAATCAGCCGCTTATAGAGCAAAGAAGCGGCTGCGCACACGGCGATATACACCAGATACGACACAAGGGCGCCGGAAACACTGTAACGTGACCAGACCGACGCGATACCCGTCATCCCAAATGCTGCTGCGAAAACCTTGAATGTGTTCCATGCGAGCTTGAAAATCGTCAGCGCAAGCAGCCCCATGTAGCACGATTCGGAGAGGGTTGTGTGGTAACAGATGGTATACGCGCCCCAATAGAGCAGACTCATGACCAACAGGTGCAGGCTGTACCCGATGCCTTGCGCAACGGTTGTTGTCAGGCAGAGGTCAATCCAGTAGCGCGTCAACCAGCTGACGGCGCACAGCGCGATGAAACTGACAAGGATGCGCAGGGGAAAATGGGACTTCTTATGTCCGTTTCCCATCGTCATCAGCAGCAGAAAAAACACCAGCGCCGTGGAGACGCGGTGGTCAATCGTCGAAATCCACCATGAGTCATGCAGCATGTTCATAGGTTTTCCCCCAGAAAGTTCGAGAAATGCTGCAAAATCTCTTTGCGGTGCGATTTGGAAATGGAAATCTGCGTGCCATCGACAACGAGAAAATCATTGTTGATATTTGACACATAGCGCAGGTTGACGACATACGAGCGGTTGCACATGATGAATCGCTTCGGGTCGAGCCGCTTCATCACGTCGGAGAGCCGCCCGCGGATGTCGTAATTCCCCTTGGTGGTGTGATAAACCAAATTGTGGTCAAATACTTCGACATAGATAATATCGTTGGTAGATAAGCTGACAATACCGTCGGAAGTCTTGAGCGCGAATGCCGCGTTCGATACGCACTCCAGCCGCTTCATTGCTTTATCCAGCACATAATTGATGGAGCCTTGGTCAGCCGGCTTGACGATGAAATCCAGCGCATCCACCTCGTAGCCCTTGATGGCAAGCTGCGCCATGTGGGTGACGAAAATCAGCACGGAATCGGTGTTGATTTTGCGCATGATGCGCGCCACTTCCAGCCCGTCCAGCTTATCCATGCGGATATCCATAAACACGATGTCGTGGTTCTCGGTGCTGCGGATGAAATCCAGCGCGCCGTTGAAGACGTGAATCATATACGCCTGACGGTTCTGCTGGAAGTAGGTATCGACAAGCGCCTTGAGCGCGCTGGAATCGCTGCGTTCATCATCGACGATGGCGATTAGGAGCATTCGTCTCGCCTCCCCCTTGCGTGAAATATTCTGAAGCTATTATAGCATGGTTTCGGGGTTTGGACAAGTCGGAATATGCGGAAATTCCTGCTTTTCCGCTGATTTGCAGGGGTTTCACCTCTGCGCAGCAAAAAGGGCACACAGCTTTTCGCCATGTGCCCCGAAAATCCTCAGGGAATTCCCGAAGAAGAAATCGAATTACTTCTTCGCGCCCTTCTTCTTGCCATCCAGCACGACCAGCACAAACGCCACCGCCGTCAGCGCGCCCAGTGCCCACTGCGCAATGTTCAGCGTCAGCTGCCACCACGTCGCTTCGCGTACCACGCGCGTGTACTGGCTGATGCCGTCCATGCCGCGCGAGTTCACAACCGTGTTCAGCACACGCTTTGCGGACGTGCGCAGCGCCTGCGCCACCATCGGGTTCGCCTTCGCGCCGTCAGGGCCGTAATCCTTCAATTCGCTGATGTCTTCGCCCACGAAGTTGTCTGGCAGGTCGTTGCCCGCGACAATCTCGTTCACCTTCACCATGTAGGTGCCATCGTACATGTCCGTGACCGCGAAGCCGCTCATGCCTGCTTCGCCGCGCAGCCAGTCCGTCAGCAGTTCGGTGTACGCGCCTGCCCAGATGGCGCCCAGACGGTTGAACGCCGTCATCACGCACTGTGCGTCCGCCTGAATAATCGGCAGCTCGAATGCGCGCAGGTAGATTTCGCGCAGCGCCTGCTCGTTGCACCAGGTGCCGATGCCCGCGCGGTTGTTCTCCTGATCGTTCAGGACGAAGTGCTTGTTGTAGACGTACACGCCCTTGCTCTGGATGCCCACGGTCTCCCGTGCGTCAATCAGACCCGTCAGGATGCCGTCCTCGGAGTAATACTCAAACACGCGGCCAGAATAGGGGGAGCGGTGGATGTTCAGACCCGTGCCGTACAGACCAGCGTAGCCTGCCCACATGGCGTCCTCGCCGATCAGTTCGCCGACTTCCTGCACCAGCTGGCTGTTCATCGTCGCGGCGATGATGCCGTTGCAGGGGTAGCAGGTACCCTTCATGTTCTTGTCGGGGTCGTTCGTCTGCACCGCGTAGCCGTTCGAACCGACGGAGTACTTCTGCGTCACGCCGGACGGCCCGTTGTGGTCAACCGTCTCCGGCTTGCCGATTTCGTTGATAGCAATCGTCATGCGCAGACCGTTGGCGCAGATTTTCGCCAGCTGGTCGAACGTCAGCTGATCCATGAAGGTTTCCCACTGCGGATCATCCGCGTCGACGCCGCGCATGTTGATGAGCTGCAGATCCGCCTGCTTGCCGAACACCGGCCATTCGTAGCCGTCAGCGGAAGGAAGGTCGCTGTCGGTCAGCACCGTGTCGTCGAAGAGCTGCTGGGTCATCGCCAGTTTCACCGCGCCGGGCGTCACCGTGCCTTCCCAGTTGCTGCGGGAGTAGTAGGTCACTGTGTTGTCGCCGCTGCCCTCGTAGCGGTTCACGTCCGCCGCTGCGAACAGGGAGGTGACGTCATTGCCCGTGCCATACGCCTTGGCGTAGGTCGTCGCGTCGAAGGAGTAGGTCGCCGTGTAAACCATCGAAGCGTCGCCGTCTGCGGTCATGCCGTCGGCGGTCGTCTTGCCCTTCACGGTCAGGATGTTGTTTGCCGCCGCGTGCGCGTCATCGGCAATCGTCAGGTAATGCGCGCCTTCTTCCAGAATATACACGCCCGTGTTGTAAGCGTCGTAGCTGGTCAGGAAGTATTCCGGCACGGAGACGGTCACCGTCTCGCTCTCGCCCGGCTGGAGCAGCTTCGTCTTCGAGAAGCCCACAAACTCCACCGCAGGCTTTTCAATGTGATTCTGCACGTCGTAGTCGGTATAGGGCTTTTGCGCGTAGACCTGCACCGCCTTCTTGCCTGCCTTGTCGCCCGTGTTGGTAACGGTGACAGTCAGCTGATACTCGGTCTTCAGCCCTTCGCCGACCTTCTGCACCTGCATATCGGAGAAAGCGAAGTTCGTGTAGCTCAGCCCGTAGCCGAAGGGGTACGCGACGACGTTATTGTACTGGAAGTTGCCCGCGTTCGGCGTGCCCAGCACAACGTCCTCATAGCGCGTTTCCGTGTACTTGTAGCCCAGATACACGCCTTCCTGATAGACCACATAGTGGTTGTAGCTGTTGGCGTTGGCGGGATAGGTGTAGTTCTCCTGACCTGCGTAGGTGTAAACACCGAAGTTGTTCTGCACCGGGTCAAGCTGATTGTCCTTCCACCAAGTGTCCGGCAGCGAGCCGGACGGGTTCACCGCGCCGGAAAGCACGTCGCCCAAGGCGTACAGACCCGTCTGACCGACCGAGCCGACCCACAGCACCGCGTCCACGCCGTAATCCTCTTCATCCGCGAACGCCATCGAAACCGGGTTCGCACTGTTGACGATGACGGTGATGGAGCGGATATTGCCGTCGTCCTTCATGCCCTTCAGGCCTTCCAGAACGCTCAGCTCGTCCTCGTTGAGGTGCAGATAGTCGCCGCTCTCATCGAACGTGTCCTCGATGCCGGCGCCGACGTCGTTGCCTTCGCCGCCCACGCGGCCGATGACGTACACCACGTCTTCACCCTGTCCCAGGGTATCGTCATGGTTCTTTTTGACCTGCTTCCACTTGACTTCGCCGATTTCGTGGCCGTTGCGCTTCTTTTCCTCGCTCACATACCAGTTCAGCAGGGGCTTGTCCACCACGTCGAAGCCCGCGCCGGTCAGCACATCAAGGTAGTTCGGGGCGCCGTCCGCGTCCACCGCGCCGGAACCCGTACCGCCGTAGACGGGATCCATCGCCGTCACGCCGACGAGGGACACCTTTGCGCCCGCGGCGAGCGGCAGGACGCTGTTCTCATTCTTCATCAGCACAATGCCTTCGCCCTCGACCTCGCGAACCTTCGCGTTGCCGGCGGCTTTCAGTTCGGCCAGCGTGCTGTACTTGCTGTCATAGTAGCGGACGTAGCCCTCTTCGGTCACGCCGTCCGGAAGCTTGGTAACGATTTTGGTGCTGCTCGTGCCGAGGAAGGAGTTGAGCTGCACTTCGCACTCGTTGGCGATGATACTGCCCGTGACAACCAGCGCCGTCAGGCACGCCGTGACATTCAGGAACACTTTTTTCAGTGTCCGATGCTTGGAGGTAGATTTCATAAGAATCGGGTTCTCCTTTCAAATGACGTTTATTCTGACACACGAAAAAACGCCCTGTGAGTGAATGTCAAATCACAGCGCCAATGCGGTGGCGGAGACTCTTGCGCCGGGGAAACATCGGGGGAATCAATGCGCGTAGTTGAACGCCCTGTGTCCGCCCGGCCACATTCTATCCTTATTCTATATCAAAACGGCACAAAAGTGAAGAACGTTTGTCGCACAAAGGAACACAAGCGTCGCAAGAACAAAAGATACCCAAATACGGCAGATTTTATGCCGTGAACGGAATACAATTGACGTGAATTGACATGAATGTGACGCGAGAGCACGTTTTTTTGTCTTTTCCCAATTCGCGCGGCGCGGAAACGATTTGCAACGATGGTCAAAATATGACATAATATTTCTATCCCAACGTGTGCCGTTCAGAGGCTGATGAGGAAATGCGGTTCCTCCCAGCGGAGGCGGCAAAGGTTCGTTTGGCTGCGCGGTGATGCAACAATCCCTATGCGAATAGGGCAATGGCTGCACCGTTTCTTTGCGGTGCAAAAAAATCAGGAAATCCCCTTGACAGGGCAGAAACCGGGCGAAGGCAGAAGTCGGCGTGTTCCCGGTTGATGAAAGGAGTTCATTTTCCATGAGCAATTCTACCAAGAAGGGCTTTGGCGTTTATGCGACGCTCGTCTCCGCGGTGCTGGCGATTGCGGCGGCGGTCATCTATCAGGTGATTGGCGGCAAGTTCGGCGCGACGCAGCGCGTGTGCTATGACCAGTGGGTTGTGCTGCTGCTTATCGGCGGCGGCGTGGTATCCGGCGCGCTGGTGGGGCTGAAGAAGTACGGCGTGGCGAGCGCGATTGCCGCGTTTGCGCCGTTTGCCGCCATCTGCTTCTTTGCGCACAAGTGCTACTGGTATGTTACCGATGTGTTTGTGGCGATTGACGAAAAGGGCTTTGACCCGAATTTCCTCTGGTTTGCCGGACTGGCGCTGGGCGCGTTCATCATCGGCGAAATCGCTGTGTACACTCGCAAAGAGAAGGCTGTGTAATCCTTCGCTCCACCCGCATGGGCGGAGCCTTTTGCGTCTTTTTGATTCTCCCAAGGAGGTTCCGACATGCGACACATCATTGAACTCAAGAACGGCTGGCAGTTCACGAATCTGGACGGTCAGACGAGCGAAGTCTCCATTCCGCACACATGGAACGCCATCGACGGGCAGGACGGCGGCGACGACTACAAGCGCGGCACATGCACTTACACGCTGGCGCTTCAAAAGCCTGAATTCGACCCGGACACGCAGGAAGTGTGGATTGAATTTGACGGCGTGAATGCCTCTGCGCAGGTCAGCCTGAATGGGCAGGACGTGTGCAGCCACGACGGCGGCTACTCCACGTTCCGCGCGAACCTGACCGGGCTGCTGGCGGACGAGAACGAGCTGGTTGTCAAGGCGGACAACAGCAAGAACGACCGCGTGTATCCGCAGATGGCGGACTTCACGTTCTACGGCGGCATCTACCGCATGGTTCGTCTGCTGGTGGTGAACAAGGCGCATTTCGCGCTGGATTACCTCGGTTCGTCCGGCATCCGCGTGACGGCGACGCCCGAAGGCGCGGGCGCGAAGGTACGCGTACAGAGCCGGGTGACGACGGGCGACGTGACCGTGACGCTTATTGACCGCAAGGGGCGCGTTGTTGGCACGGGCACGGGGCTGGACACGACCATCGAGATGGCGAAGGCGCGCCGCTGGCATGGCGTGGAGGATCCCTACCTTTATACTGCGCGCTGTGAAGTCACGGTGGATGGCAGCGTCACCGATCGGCTGGAAATTCCCTTCGGCGTGCGCTCCTTCCGCGTGGACGAAAAGCACGGCTTCATCCTCAACGATGAACCGTATGACCTGCATGGCGTGAGCCGCCACCAAGATCGCAAGGGCATCGGCAACGCGATCACGCGCGAGATGCACGACGAGGATATGGCGCTCATCCGCGAAATCGGCGCGACGACGCTGCGGCTGGCGCACTACCAGCACGACCAGTATTTCTACGACCTCTGCGACCGCAACGGCCTGATTGTCTGGGCGGAAATCCCCTACATCAGCAAGCACATGCCCAACGGCCGCGCGAACACCATCAGCCAGATGGAGGAACTGATTGAGCAGAACTACAATCATGCGTCCATCGTCTGCTGGGGCGTGTCGAACGAAATCACCATCGCGACGAAGGACAAGCAGGACATGCTGGACAACCACCGCCTCCTCAACGACATGATCCATCAAACAGACCCGACCCGCTTCACCACGCTGGCGTGCTACGCGATGTGCGGCCCGTTCAACAAGGTTGCGCACATCACCGACGTCGTCAGCTGGAACCTGTATCTGGGCTGGTATGTGCCGGGGCTGTTCCTCAATGACCTGTGGATTGGCTTCTGGCACCTGTGCTACCCCAAGCGCCTGCTGGGGTACAGCGAGTACGGCGCAGAGGGGATGCCGAACCTGCATTCCGATCATCCGCGCCGCAACGACCACACCGAGGAGTATCAGGCGGTGTACCACGAGTACATGCTGCGGTGCTTCCGGCGGCATCCGTGGATGTGGGCGAACCACGTCTGGAACATGTTCGACTTCGCGGCGGACGCGCGCGATCAGGGCGGCGAACCCGGCATGAACCACAAGGGACTTGTCACCTTTGACCGCAAGACAAAGAAGGACAGCTTCTACCTCTACAAGGCATGGTGGAGCAGCGACCGCTTTGTGCACATCTGCTCCAAGCGCTTTGTCGACCGCTGCGGCAAAAAGACGACCATCAAGGTCTACTCCACCGACGACACCGTGACGCTGATGGTCAACGGCAAGACGGTCGGCAAAAAGACCAGCAGCGACCATGTTTTCACGTTCACCGTGCCGCTTGACGGCGATTTGGACGTCGAAGCATTCTCGGGCCTTAAGAAAGACACGGCGCACTTCCATAAGGTGGACAAGCCGAACCCGGCGTACAAGCTCGTGAAGAATAAGAATGCCCAGAAGTCGAACTGGGTGGATAACTAAGGAGGTCACAAGAGCATGTCCAACACGACCGCGAAAAATGACGGCGTGAACCGCGCAAAACTGTATCAGCTGGCGCTCTTCCCGCTCAACAACGGCGCAACCAATGTGTACTTTGTCCTGATTCTGTCGTATGTGGCGCAGTTTGGCTCCAGCATCCTACAGTTAGGGTTGTATGCCTCCCTGATGGTTACGATTATGCGCATCTGCGACGCCATTACCGACCCGATTATTGGCGCGCTGATGGATCGCACCAGCACCCGCTGGGGCAAGTTCCGCCCGTTCATGGTAATCGGCTCGGTCATCATGGCGATTTCCGTTATCTGCCTGTACATCCTGCTTCCGCTCGTTCCGGAAACGATGATGACGATGCGCTACATCCTGTTTACGCTGATTTACTTCGTCTGGGTCATCGGCTACACGTTCCAGACCAGCGTTACCCGCGCCGGTCAGACTGTGCTGACGAACGACCCGAATCAGCGCCCGATGTTCACCATCTTCAACACCATCGGCTCGATGCTAGGCATGGGCGTGATGCAGTTCCTAATTCCGCTGATTAAGAATGCGTATAACATCCTTGATGAGAGCGGCGCAGTCGTTGTATCCGGCTACGCGCGTCCGGAACTGTATGCGATTATTACCCCTGTCGGCATCGGCGTGTCCGTCCTGCTGACGATTCTGGCGATTATCGGCATTGCCGAGAAGGATCGCCCGGAATACTACGGCATTGGCGGCAGCAAGCAGGAGAAGGTCAAGCTGTCCGAGTACATGGAAATCATCCGCAACAACAAGCCGATGAAGCGCTTGATGGTTGCGGGCGCGGGCTGCAAGCTGGCGCTGGCGATTGCCACGAACACTACCGTGCTGCTGGCGCTCTACGGCATCCTGATGGGCAACTATGACAGCCTGTATCTGCCGATGATGATTCTGGGTTACGTTTTCGCGGTGCCGTTCTTCCTGCTCAGCGTTCGCACGAGCCAGAAGAAGGGACAGAAGGCCTCCTTGCAGAAGTACGTCGGCATTGCGCTGGTTTGCTACATCGGCGTGCTGGCGCTGCTCATTGTCAGCAGCGTAAGCAACCCGAACCTGCTGCTGAGCTTCCCCTATAATGGCGGCGGCGCCATCAACCTCTACACGGTGCTGTTTATCCTCTGCTTCGGCATTGGCTACGGTGCGTACTACGCCACGGCGGATATGCCGATTCCGATGGTTGCGGACTGCTCCGACTACGAGACGTACCGCTCCGGCAAGTACATTCCCGGCATCATGGGTACGCTGTTCTCTCTGGTGGATAAGCTGGTTTCTTCTCTCGCGCAGACGCTGGTGGCGCTTATCTTCCTGTGGTGCGCGGGCTTGAGCGAGCTGCCGACCGACGCGACCCCCTATTCTACGGGCATCAAGGTCGCTGTCATCATCATGTTCTGCGTCATTCCGATGCTGGCATGGGCGGCGACGCTGTGGGCGATGAAGGGCTACAGCCTGACCGGCGCGAAGATGAAGGAAATTCAGGCGGTCAACCGTGCGCGCAAAGCGGCGGTCAATGATGGCATGACGCTCGAACAGGCGATGGACACCATCAAGACCACCGAAGACGCCGAGAAATACCAGACCACAGGCGGCAAAAACGCGGCAATGTAAGGAGGACATCCACCCATGAAAAGCTCTTTCCGCTGGTACGGGGACAGCGACCCGGTGACGCTGGATATGATTCGCCAGATTCCCGGTATGCGCTCCATCGTCTCCGCCGTCTATGATGTGAAGCCCGGCGAGGTGTGGCCGGAAGAATCCATCAAGTATTTGGTGGATGAGTGCGCGGCGCACGGGCTGATTTTCGATGTCGTCGAGTCCATCCCGGTGACGGAGGAAATCAAGCTCGGCAAGCCTGAACGCGACCGCCACATTGCCAACTACTGCGAATCCATCCGCCGCTGCGCCAAGTACGGCATCAAGTGCGTGACGTACAACTTCATGCCCGTCTTTGACTGGACGCGCACGCAGCTGGACAAGAAAGCCCCTGACGGCTCGACCAGCCTCGTCATGTACTGGGATCAGATGAAGGGACTTGACCCGCTCAAGGACGACATTCACTTGCCCGGCTGGGATTCCAGCTACACGCAGGACGAGGTTCGCGACCTCATCCGCGCGTATGGCGAACTGGGCGAAGAAGGGCTGTGGCAGAACATCGAGTATTTCTTGAAGCGCGTGATTCCCGTCGCAGAGGAATGCGGCGTGGTGATGGCGCTGCACCCCGATGATCCGCCGTACCCGATTTTCGGTCTGCCGCGCGTCATTACCTGCGAAGAGAACATCGACCGGTACCTGGCGATTGTGGACAGCCCCGCAAACACAATGTGCCTGTGCACCGGCTCGCTCGGCTGCTCGCCCAAGAACGACATTCCGAAGCTGGTGCGCAAGTACTCCGCGATGAAGCGCATCGGGTTCATGCACATCCGCAACGTGAAGATTCTGCCGGACACGTCGTTCGAGGAAAGCGGTCATCTGACGAAGAACGGCAGCCTGGACATGAATGCGATTGTGAAGGCGCTGGTGGAAACGGGCTTCGACGGCTACTTCCGTCCCGACCACGGGCGGATGATCTGGAGCGAAGTCGGCAGCAGCGCGAAGCCGGGCTATGGTCTGTACGACCGTGCGCTGGGCAGCGCGTATATCAATGGGCTGATTGAAGCCAACGGCGGGGTAATCGAGTAACGCAGGGGGCGCGTGCCTACGCCGAAGGAGTCCAGAGGGCGATTGGAAAGTCCTCTGAAAGCAGCACGCGAAACCAGTATGCAGAAGTCACCAACTCAATCGCGCGAAAGGGTCAAGGGACGAAGTCCCTTGCGGAGTCCAGAGGCAGAGCCTCTGGTGGGGTCAAGGGGCGATGAGACGAGACGAAGTCTCCCCCTTGCGTCTCCCTTGAAAACATGATATAATAAAAAAACGGTATTGATAGGAGGAAAAAACGGATGGGAACCCTCAACGTGACATCTACGTCCAATGGCATTATGGAGCAGCTTAGGAGTGCATTGTCGGATCAGTTCAGCGCGATTGCGCCGTTTGAAATTGTGCTGGGTCTGGTGCTGGGTCTGCTCGTCGGTCTGCTGATTGCGTTTGTGTACAAGCGGTGCTTCCGCGGTGTGCTGTACAGCCCGTCGTTCGCCATGACGCTGGCGATGCTGACGCTCATTACGACCCCGGTCGTCATGTGCATTTCGTCCAACGTCGCGCTGTCGATGGGCATGGTGGGCGCGCTGTCGATTGTCCGCTTCCGCACGGCGGTCAAAGACCCGATGGACACCGCCTACATGTTCTGGGCACTGACGATGGGCATCCTCCTCGGCGCAAAGCTCTATGCGATTGCGCTCGTCGTCGCGGCGGCGATTGCCGCGATTATCTTCCTGCTCACTTTCGTGCATTTCACGACGCCGAACTCCTACCTGCTCGTTGTTCACTATGATGAAGAGGCGGAATACGACGTTGACCAGATGATGCGCCGCAGCGTGAAGAACCGCCGCCTGCGCTCCAAGACGATGACCCGCTCCGGCGCGGAAATGACGTGGGAGGTTCGGCTGGACAACAAGCAGGATTTGGTGGCGCTGATGCTGGGCATCGAGGGCGTGCATGACGCGACGCTCGTGGCGTGCCAGACGGAAGCAGGGACTTAACCATCAGAAGGGGGCGAAAGCCATGGCTCGCAATATCCCTCTTCGGCATGAGCTGAAATTTTTCATCAACGAGATGCAGTATCAGGTACTGTCGCGCCAGCTTGACCGTGTGCTGTGGCGCGACCCGAACGGTGATGTCAACAACGAATACCATATTCGTTCGCTGTACTTCGATACCATCTTCAATGACGCCTACTTCGACAAGATGGACGGCGACCAGAACCGCGACAAGTATCGCATCCGCATCTATAACATGCGCGATACGAACATCAAGCTGGAGTGCAAGACGAAAGTCGGCAGCCTGATTTCCAAGCGCAGTCTGGGCATTCCGCGCGATTTGGCGGAGCAAATTATCGCCTGCGATCCGACTGGGCTGGAACAGACACGCTACGGCCTGCTGTCCGACCTCTACCGTGAAATGACGTGCAATCTCCTGCGCCCGGTCGTCATTGTTGACTATGTGCGCGAGGCGTATCTGCATCCGGCGGAAGAGGTGCGCATCACGTTTGATAAGCAGCTTCGCTCCGGCATGAACAGCATCGACCTGTTCAACCCCGCCGTGGCGACCGTGCCGCCGTTTGACAACAACGACATCATTCTGGAGGTAAAGTATAATCAGGTGATGCCGCCCTACATCCGCGATTTGCTGAATTACTACTGCCCGAACGCGCTATCGAGCGCTATCAGCAAATACACATGGTGTCGGCGCTTTGAGGCGATGGAAGTCTAAGATTTTCCGGCTGTGTTCCACAGGAACGTGGACGCAGCCTTTTTTGCGGATGAGCATATTCACCGGCGAAATCGCATAGAAATCACAGGAGAAAGTGACGTTCCATCTTGTGAAGAAAGAAAATATCGTGTAAAATAGGAAAGGGGAGGAATGCACATGCGTGAAAGCACTCTGCGCGAATTGACGCTCCGGCTGAAAAACGCCGCGCCCACCCTCCAGTTGGAAGAAAACGCGGATATGGCGCGCTATACGACGCTGCATTTGGGCGGCCCGGCGGATTTGATGGCAAATCCGGACGACCCAGCGCAGATTCCGCTGCTGATTGAGACCGCGAAGGAACTGGACGTGCCTGTTACGGTCATCGGCAATGGCAGCAATCTGCTCGTGCGCAGCGGCGGTATCCGCGGACTGGTGGTTCGCATTTGCCGCAATTTGCGCGGTGTGGAAGTGAACGGCGACCGCATTCGCGCACAGGCGGTATTCGCTTTTTATCTTC
>OLIT01001801.1_pt1 | contig 17299 bp, 10 predicted proteins | sample 1601341 | NCBI WGS metagenome assembly OLIT01 (sample SAMEA2452121, study PRJEB22498) | human gut metagenome | biome: human feces; feature: human gut; material: feces | place: Australia | collected 2012
TGTCATAAATCTGTTCCTTGCTGAACACTATTCCCGGATGCTTTGCAAGAAGCTTCAAGATTTCAAACTCGGTATAGGTAAGATCTATCTCCTGATTCTCCCGAATTATCACCCGTTGAACCTCGTCAATCAGAATACCTTTGAAATTCAACAGATGATTATTCAAATCTGACATCTGAGTAATTTCATCTCTGGTATTTATAAACGATAGTATGCGGTTCATCATAGCATCCTCATTATCCTCAAATGTCAGAACTAACATTTTCCCATACACATCACCTGCCTTATTACATTTATCTACTGCTAAAGCTCTGGTCAATACAAAAGAATAATTCCTATATCCAACCAAACAATGTGGTACTTGCTATTTGATCTTTCTTATTTATTTTTCCTATATGCTATAAAGGAAATTATTTTTCCGGTTGTTCCAAACTGCTATCCTCTTAACAATTTGTTATTCTGCAACTCTATACCCTGTTTTTGACAACAGCTCTATTGCTTTTGAAAAATTTTTTGATTTTATTAAAACATAATCCGTATTAAACGTAGATATAGCAAAAATGCCTATATTATTTTCTGCCATCAGGCAAGATATTTTTAAAAGGATTCCGATTAAGGAAAAATCCAATGTTCCCTGTATTCTGAATGCCTTCCATTCATCATCTCTCTGTCCTCCTTGAGATATAGAATCGAAATCCTTTTCTGCAATTACTCTTAATCTGAACTTCTTTCCTTTTGCAAAAGGAGTGAATAAAGCCTTTCCCTCTTATTCACCCACTCATATTCATAATTTGTTTAAGAAATTACTGCATTCTTTCTCCTGTATGTATCATTATCTTTCTGGCTTAACTCCCCCTCAATCTGAGCCAGCTTTTTCTCCAATACCTTAACCTTTTCTTTGTCCCCCGCCGCAGCCTTTATCTGCTGTTCAAGCTGTTCCTTTTCCTCCTTGAGTTTCTCAATCTCTCTGTCAACATTATCTGTATTTGTCGTACATTTCTCTGCCTTTTTCGCTGGCTCCTCCTTTGGTTGAACATCTTTCGCCTTTGCGACTCTCTTAGGATCATCATACATTACTTTTGGATTACCATTTTCATCTTGCCCTAAACGATACAGACCACTTGGCTTGCTACCAGATTTTTCGCTACTAATATACTCGTCCTTTGGAACGGGAATACCTTCGTTTTTATCCTCCCCCCTTTGATCTTGTGAAGCTTCTTTTACTTTATCCTGCCCTGTCTGTACCCTATCTAAATACTCATTTTTGTAATCCTTATAATTACTGCTTATTTCCATTGACATAAAACGTCCTCCTTTTCTTTAATACACTATAATGTTTTTACAATCTCTTATTCGTCATTCATATATCTGTTTTTAACAGATTTGTTGTGAAATGCTTTCTGATTGTTGCGGAATGATTAAAAGAACACTTAAAACAAATATATCTCCATCTATTCTTACTTCCATTGCTCCATGATATTTTTCTGCAACTGCTTTTATGTTAGCAAGTCCTGTCCCACTGCGAATGCTCCCTCTCCCACTATGGCTATTAATTATTTCAATTAAAAGAAAATCACCTTGCACTTTTCCTGTTATGTGAATATATTTCTGATTATCATGGGGCACTCGGTTACAAGCTGAGATAGCGTTATCTAATGCATTAGAAAAAATAATACAAAAGTCAATATCAGCAATTCCACATGGATATGGAGAAATAAATGAACATTGTACTTCTATCTGATTGCTCTTAGCTATCCCTAACTTATTTCCAATTAAAATATCAAGTACAGGGTTATTTGTACTTACCGGAAATGACATATCTGCTGTTAAATTTTCCATATCACTCATATACTGCAATGCTGTATCTATATCGCCATTCTGTACCAATTCTTTGACAATAGATATATGATTTTTCACATCATGTCGAAATGCTTTTGTTTTCTCATAACGTACTTTTGCTTCTTCCACATACTGATTTAAAGAATGTTTTTCCAGTTCTAATAAAGATAGCTCTCTGCTCAATTTAAAACTATCCACTAATTTTTTATACGCAAACATGATGCAAAACAGACTGGCTATCCCCAATATCTGTATAAACAGTAATGGAAACGGACTTATGCTAGGTAAACTCCCATCTGCTTGTATCGTAATCGTATGTCCATAAATATTTGAACTAATATATTCACTTACCAAAAAAATCACTAAAGTCGGTATTAAAATCAGAAGAACATATTTTGCCCTAACGTTTTCATCATATGAAAAATTTTTATTTATGACCTGATAACACAAAACAGATGTAACAAGAGCTAAAATACTGCTCATTACCATAAATAAAACGCTAACCGCTTTAGGATTTTCCTGAAAAAACAAGGGAGATAAAATACACGAAATCGAATTAAAAACTCCATAGCATAAGTGCATTATTTCAATCATTACAACTGCATATAACCCGACAAATATATTGTATGTTCTACATATAAAAAATCCTCCTGCCATCAACAGCAGAACATATACCAATAATTCCATAATACTGCCGGTTGGAAAAAACATCATAATCGTCATTCCAAGAAAGGCAAACAATATATAATAAATAAACTTTACCTTTTTCTTAAGAAATCTGGTAAAGAAATGAAAAACCGTCAACATTTCAATGCTTCCCATAATATATACATTGAAAATATCTAATCCATCCATTCTTTCACACTCTCCGTTCCTTCATATATTTCAAAACAACACTTGAAAATTCCTTGCTCCGTAAGCGTGATACAGGTATCTGTTTGTCATTTATCATATACGCCATCCCATTTTTATAACTTTTCAGATGGCTCAAATTAATTAAATAACTTCTATGGCATTTAAAAAATCTCCCATCTAGTTTTGTTTCAAGATTTTCAATTCTGTCATAGTAATCAATAACTTCCTCCGTTTTTAGATGCAGATATATTTTTCTGTCTATAATTTCACAAAAAACAATGTCATCAAAGGCAATAATATTACTCTCGTATCCCTTTTGGACAAGCAAACTTGCGTCTTTTGCATTTTGCATAGCAGAAAATAATCTCTCCATCGTTTTTTCAAAGCATTCTTCTTCAATCGGTTTTACCAGATAATCATATGCCTGGACTTCAAAGGATTGAAACACCATTTCCTTTAGAACTGTTATAAAAATTAGGTATCCTTTATAATTTTGACTACGCATCTTCCTTGCAGTTTCCATCCCATCTATTCCATCCATTTGAATATCTAAGAACAGAATATCTATATTTTTGTTGTGTCTCAGTAATTCCTCACCACTCCCGAATTGTGAAACAGTTATTTCTACGTTTTTTCTATGAAAAAAATCAAATACCAGCTTTTTGATTTTATCTAATATGTATTTTTCATCATCACAAATTGCTATGTTAATCACACGACCACCTCTTTCCTTAAAAAATTTATTTTAGCATCTATCCTCAAGTGAAACAATTATAATGCTTTGAAATGTAACTGTAATGATGTGTAATGCTGAATAGTCTAATAAATATATCGGTGAATTCTTATCAACTTTAAATTTGCCTATTGTTTTCGTCTGAATTGATTTTCTCCATCGCAACCTTGCCTGTTTCCTCTGCTCGTCACTTAATCTTCTCTGCTTACGATAACCACATAACAGGAAAAAGCAGATAGATTGCTACCTGCTCTTTCCATAAACCTTTATAAACTTGCTTCCTGACTCTTGGTCTTTGATTTTTCCGGTTCTTTCTTCTGCTGTTCCGATTTCACTTTCATCTGTGACAGCTTTTCCTTGACGGACACCCTGCTTTTTTCCTTATCCTTTCCGGTATCCAGTCCGGCACAGATCTTATCCAGCTTCGCTACTGCACCGTCAATCCGCTCCACCTGTTTCTTTAAGGCTGAGATATGCTTCTTTACAGGCATATTCAGTACCCTTGTAAGGGCAACGCCCTCTTTTTCGTCCGACACTTCCTTTGTACCTTTTCCGGTTAAGAGCCTTCCCACGTTGGCTACGCTGTTCCCTATCTGCTTGAACTCGTCCCCGATACTGTCTATCTGGTTGGCGGTCTTTTCATAACTGGTAAGCACATCAACCATCTTCTCCCGGCATCCGGAAAGCACCGACTGCACACCGGAAATTCCTTTCTGAAGAACCCTGTTCATTTCCTCCCTTCCCTTTTCCTTAAAGGCGGTTACTGCCTGTGCTGCGGTGTCAATCAAATGGTCTTTCAATTCCGATAAGCGTTCTGCAAGACTGCTTACCTTCTCCTGAAGGTATGACACCTTATCCAAAAGCTGACTTTCCGCTGCTTTCGGCTGGCTCTCCTGCATCCTTTCAAGCTGCTTCCGTACTCCTTGCAGTTCGTCCACCATAGCGGAAAGCTGTAACTGCATCCCGGCGATATACTGCAAGACCTCCATAAAGTCCTGTGACTGCTCTTTCATGCCCTGCTGTCCCAAAAGCTCCATGAACTGCTTCATAACGTCCATTTCCTCTGTGTTCTGTTCTTTCTTTGGTTCGTTTGCTTCCATAGCACCCTCCTATAAACTTTCTTCTTTTCCTTTGCTCTTTACAGTCTCCGGTTTCTCCGGCATCTTCTGATCGGAAATTTTCTGCTTCATCTCGGCAAGTTTCTCCTTGACGGATACCCGCCCTCTGGAACCGTCTGCTAACATCCGTTCCTTGTCATGCTCTGCGATACGCTCCGACATCAGAAAACTTGCAACAGGCTTTAACGGTTCATCAGCCACCGCCTGTATATCTTCTGCCCTGTCCGGCTCGCCCTCCTGTGCCTGTGCGCTCTGCTCTCCGTTTTCGTCCTCCGGCTCATCATCTCCCATATCCAACGCATTATCGCCCTTTTCGTCCATATTAAGAAGCGCATTTAACTCTGCAAGTCGCTCTAGCTTCTCCGCCAGTTCCTGCTCCTGTGCAAAAGGTTTCGTGACCTCCACCTTTGCGGTTTCAAGCTGATGTTCCACGTTAGAAAGCTTCTGCTCCACGTCTGTCATTTTCCCGGTCATTCCCTCTAACGCATTGGAAAGTCTTTGCAGATTTCCAAGCGGATCGGCTCCGATTTCCACCTCATGGCTCAGACTTCCTTTTAAGCTGATCGTAAACTTTGAGAAGAACGAGTCAAAGGACACGCTCATCTTAAATCCCTGAAATTCTCCGATTGTGACCGCCATGTTTGGCTGTTTGGCACTCCGGCACATATCAATCAACGCCGCACCCGCTTCCTTTTTGTCCGTATAGGTACGGTTGCCTATCTTCATGGAAAAAGCGTCCTTATCCACAGGCTTATGCGCCGCATAGGTCTGAATGTCCGTCCGATACCCTTCAAGCCTTTCTTTTAAGGCTGTGATCTGCATCGGGTAATGCTTTGCGATATTGTCCTCCAGACGATAACGCTGGCTTGTGTGGTTCGCCTTTAAGAGCTTCAGCTTTGACACCTGTATGTCCAAGTCCATCTTCTCCTTGATGTAAGGGTTTCCGGTTGCAAGTGCCTTGACCTCTGCATAAGAAAGCGCCGCTTCGTCGATGTCCTCACAGGAACGTACCGGGGACTTGCTCGTCATGATCTGCCCGATAAACTTCTGCTTGTTCTCAATGAGCTGCCATGAATAGCTGTCGAAGGTACCTTCCGTCACATACCGGATAATCTTGACCTTATCATTCATGTTTCCCTGTCGTAAAATACGACCTTCCTGCTGTTCAATGTCAGACGGACGCCAGGGCACATCCAAATGGTGTAATGCAATCAGTCTGTCCTGTACGTTGGTTCCGGCTCCCATTTTGGCAGTAGAACCCAACAAAAAACGAACCTGTCCGCTTCTTACCTTTGCAAACAGCTCCGCTTTCCGTTTCTCCGTATTGGCATCATGGATAAATGCGATTTCTTCCGGTGGGACACCCTTTTCAATCAGTTTGCCCCGAATGTCCTCATAAACATTGAATGTACCATCTCCTTTCGGTGTCGATAAGTCACAGAAGATAAGCTGTGCCGACTTCTGTTCCTTTGTTTCTTCCCATATCTCACATGCCTTGTCCACACAGGTGGTGGCTTTGGAATTATCCTCATCGGGAAGCATATCGTTGATCAAACGCTGGTCTAATGCAAGTTTTCTACCGTCATTGGTGATTTTGAGCATATTGTCAACGTGTGGCTCTACCTTCCTATCACGAACAGCCTCCGCACGATCCGCAAGGGACTGTACCATTTCTTTCTGGTATTCGCTCGGTTTCAACACCACATTTTCGTACTCTGCTTCCGGTACAGGCAGCTTTAGCATATCCGGTGTCTGAATATCCGCACTTTCCTTGAAAAGTGAAATCAGCTCCGGCAGATTGAAGAACTTGGCAAACCTTGTCTTTGCCCGGTATCCGGTTCCTTCCGGTGCAAGCTCTATAGCGGTCTGCGTTTCTCCGAAAGTAGCCGCCCAACTGTCGAAATTGCCAAGACCAAGTTTTTGGAGCGTACTGTATTGCAGATAGCGCATATTCGTATAAAGCTCAGTCATACTGTTGGAAATCGGTGTACCTGTTGCAAAGGTAATGCCCTTGCCGCCTGTCAGTTCGTCCATGTACTGACACTTTGCAAACATATCCGAGGACTTCTGTGCTTCTGTCTGTGCAATGCCCGCCACGTTTCGCATCTTGGTGTATAAGAAAAGGTTCTTATAATTGTGGCTCTCATCTACAAACAGCCTGTCAACACCAAGCTGTTCAAAGGTTACTACATTGTCCTTGCGGGAAGTATCGTTCAATCGGCTCAGCCTTGCGTTTAATGATTTTTTTGTCTTTTCCATCTGTTTAATGGTGTAACGCTCGCCCTTTTCCGCCTTGACCGCTTCGATTGCCATTTCTATTTCCGTTATCTGCCGCTCAATCATGGCAGCCTGTCTTTCCATTGAAAGCGGTATCTTTTCAAACTGCGTATGCCCGATAATGACCGCATCATAATCCCCGGTTGCAATACGGGAACAGAATTTCTTACGGTTGGCAGGCTCAAAATCTTTCTTTGTGGCAGCTAAAATATTGGCACCCGGATACAGGCGCAGGAAATCACTCGCCCACTGCTCTGTTAAATGGTTCGGTACGACAAATAAGCTCTTTTGGCAAAGCCCTAACCGCTTGCTCTCCATTGCTGCAGCAATCATTTCAAAGGTCTTACCTGCACCCACACAATGGGCAAGCAGGGTATTATCCCCATAAAGCTGATGTGCCACTGCATTAAGCTGATGTGGTCTTAATGTAATGTCCGGTGTCATGCCCGGAAACTTTAGGTGGGAACCGTCATACTCTCTTGGTCTGGTGGAATTGAAAAGCTCGTTGTACTTGGCACACAAGGTCTGTCTGCGCTCCGGATCACGAAATACCCAGTCCTTAAAGGCTTCCCTTATGGCTTCCTGTTTCTGGCTGGCAAGCGTGGTTTCCTTTTTGTTAAGAACTCTCTTTTCCTTTCCATCTTCCTCAATCGTATCAAAAATACGGGTATCACGAAGGTTTAAGGAATCCTCCAGAATACGGTAGGCATTTGCCCGGCTCGTTCCGTAGGTCATATTGACAAGAGCATTGCCATGATCCGCATTTTTGCCCTTTAAATTCCATTGTCCTGTCACATCGGAATACTGTACCCCCACAAGGTTGCGGTCAAAGAGGTAATCCGGTGTTTCAAAGGTTTCCCGCATGAAATCCTCAATGTACTTAGGCTCAATCCAAGTGGCACCGATACGCACCTCGATCTCGCTTGCATCAAGCTCCTTGGGCTGTACACCCTCAAGGGCTGTGACATTGATTGCAAACTCCGGACGGTTCTCTGCAAATATCCTTGTGGTTGCCAGCTTCTCCCTGACATTGCCGCTTAAATACTCGTCTGCGGTTTCCCACTTTTCTGTGACCGGATTCTGGAAAATAATTCCGGCAAGTTCCTTTGCCACATCTTCCTCGTTTTTTCCCGTAAGCTCCGACATATAGGCTAGGTCTACCCTTGCCCTTTCCCCTAATGACACCGCCAGTGCTTCACTTGCGGTATCCACGCTTGTAACAACCTCTGCCTTTTTAATGGTTCGCTTGGAAAACATATCAGCCTTGCCTTTGAAGTTGCCCTCATCGTCTAATTTCTCCAATGAACAAAGCAGACAATAGCTTGAATCCTGATTAAACGCTCTCTTATTGGTCTGTGAATTGATCAGACCGTATTTCTTGGAAAACGCATCATACAGCTCATTAAGCTCTGCCTGCTTGCTCTTAATCATATCTTCCGGATATTCGTTCAACTGATAGTCAATCAGCTCCTGTGTACAGTCACGAATCTGCACCATGCCTTTCATGCGCTGCTCCATCGTTTCTGATACGTCCACAGGCTTCATAATGGAATTTTCCCGGTAATACACCCTCTCGTCCACGATAGTGTAACTGTAATTCTTCACGCCTGGATCGGCGGGGATTGCTTCTCTTGCCAGCTCATCATCAAGCTCATCGAACTCTACCTCGTCAATGCTGCCCTCGATATGGGATATAGCCTTTTCAAGCTGCTTGGATAATGAAATGGTGGTATCCGGTGTACAGGTGGCTTCCATGCCAAACTGCCCGCTGACCATTTCCATTTTTCCCATGATCATTTCCGGGTGGTCTGCAAAATACTGGTTCATGGCTATGCCATCTTCATTTTCACAAAGATGCACCCAATCCGGCTCGATGTCGATTACCCTGTCACGCTTCTTTAAGAAAAGAATGTCCGAAGTAACCTCCGTCCCTGCATTTTCCTTAAAGGCTGTGTTGGGAAGCCTGATCGCTCCAAGAAGCTCCGCTCTCTGCGCAAGGTACTTTCTGACTTCCGGGCTTTTCTTATCCATTGTTCCCTTTGAGGTGACAAATGCCACCACGCCGCCCGGTCTGACCTTATCTAAGGCTTTGGCGAAAAAGTAATCATGTATGAGGAAGTTATGCTTATCGTAGGCTCTGTCTGCCACCTTGTACTGACCGAATGGCACGTTTCCGATTGCCACATCAAAGAAATCATTGGGATAATCCGTCTTTTCAAAGCCAGTGATCTTCACATCGGCATTCGGGTATAGCTGCCTTGCAATTCTTCCGGTAATTCCATCAAGCTCCACACCATAAAGCCTGCTCTCCTGCATTTTTTCCGGCAACATACTGAAAAAGTTACCGATACCCATTGCCGGCTCCAAGATGTTACCTTTGGAAAAGCCCATTCGTTCCATCGCATCATAAATAGCCTTGATGATCACAGGGCTTGTATAGTGGGCATTTAAGGTACTTTCCCTTGCTGAATCGTATTCCTCGGCTGACAACAGGCTCTTTAATTCCTGATATTCACTTGCCCAATTCGTTTTGGTTTCATCAAAGGCATCAGCAAGACCACCCCAGCCCACATATTTTGCTAAAATCTCCTGTTCTTCTGGCGTGGCAATACGGTTTTCGCCCTCAATCTTTTCAAGCGTTCTGATTGCTTCCACATTCTGACGGAATTTTTCTTTTGCCGCAAAGCCTTTCCCGTCACTTTTCTCTGTTTCCGGAGCAATGTGGAAGTTGACTGCACCCGATTTGTCAATCTGTGGCTGTTCCTTTGGCGCTTCTGCTTCATTCTGCGGCTCTGGTTCGGCAATCACTTCACTCTCTTGCATTGGATTGGACAATTCTTCATTTTTCTGTTCATATTCACCCCATATTCTTTGGGAAACAGCAGAAAAATAAGGAGATTCTTCTTCCATAATGCTGAAGCGAATCTCCTCCATGTCCTCAAGGCTCTTTGCCCCGGCTATTTTATCATGGTACTTAAAATATAATGCTTCCCTGACAAGAATGCCCTCCAATCGTGCCAGTTCAGGCTCCGGCATACGTTCCCAAATATCATCCTTCTCCGTATGAATGGTAAAGCCTTCTCCGTCATCATGGTATCCAAGCGTATATTGCAGCTTATCATGTTCCCCACGAATATCACACTCAAAATCATAGACTGTTGTTCGTGTACCTCTGATATATTCCCGGTCTATCAATACAAGGTTTTGAACATCATCCGCAGTCAAAGGCGGTTCTTCTGTCTGCTCTATGGCAGGCTCGCCCTCATAATGTGCCGCATACTGTCCGGCATCCTTTAACAGACCGTCCATCTCCAGAGCTTTTTCTGTTTCGCCGCTGATTGTCTGCATCATTACATAGTCTGCCGCTTCTGCAAAAAGGAAATCATAGACCTCTTTTCCCTCCAAAGCTCGCTCATCGTCAGCAATCGTGACTGCCTGTGTTTTCTCGTTCCAGCCAACCACATCTTTCCGGTCTAATGCTCCGCAGATTTTAACCACAGCCGACATTTCAGACAGCCTTTTATTTAACTGCTCTATGTCTGTTTTTCCGGTTTCCGGTGCTTTTGGTTCTCCTTCAGCAACAGTTCCTGTTTCTCTATCTAATTCCTGATTGGTTACACCACCCTCCAACTTCGCCTGTTCTTTTTGCATGGCTTTCTCTGCCTGTTCCTGTTTATACTGTGCATAGGCTTCCTTTCCCTCCGGCGAAAGGTATTTATCTGCCTGCACAAGCTCCCGGATACGTTTCTCTACTACATTCCAGTTTAAAAGCACCTTTGCGTAAGGACTGCCATAGTTACCTTTCTCCAGACGGATACCTTTGGCATCGTGATCCTCGTGCGCTCTGTCACTTCCCGGAAGTGCGTGGGAGCTGCCGCCCGTACCATATTCATTTTTCAGAAAAGCAATGTTATCTTTCTTGTCATGCCCTTCCATGAAATACTCATAGATACGGAATTTTCCATGTTCAAAACCGCTTCCTCCTGCCAGCCTGTAATCAATCTCGTCCTGTGTGATAAAGTCCTCATTCCTTACCTCTACCGTATCAAGTGCTGGAAATTCTTTCTTTTCCACACCTAAATCCGCAAGCTGTTCTAATAAATAATCCGGTCTTTTCACATACCGCCATTTAATCTGCTTTTCTCCGCTGTCAAGCTGTGCCTTTGCCTTTTCAAGCTCATCCTTAATCAGCTCTCTGCCTTCTGTTGTGGCTAAAAGCTCACACAACTTTTCCATGCTTGCCGGGTAATTGGAAAATTTAAGCTCCAGACTCTCCGGCATTTCCGATATTCCGTCACGGAAGAAATTGTTAATGTCCGTAGCAATTCTCTCACGCTCCACCGCATCCACAAGGAATACTTCGTTGGCACTCATATAAGTACCATTCTCCACCATAACACGGATATGGCTCTCCACTTCGCTCCAACTCATCACTGCAAGGGTATTTTCCTTTGCCGATGTACCGTAACCGATACGCATACCCATTTCATCAAACCACAGTGAAACAGGATTTCCGTCAAACTCAAAACCTTTTCCGGTGGTCTTATACTCGTTCTTTAAAAATTCTGCCATTTCTTCCGGTGTCTTACCCTGCTGATACTTGGCATAGATACGTTTTCTGCTGTTATCCCTACCGCCGCCACTACGCAAGATACTGTCAATCTGCTCCTGTGGCAAAGAAAAAGCAGCGGGCATGGTATATTGAATACTTGCTTCCGCTGCTGCGATTGTGCCAACCTGTTCCTCAAAGCTCGGAAACAGGCTTAACTGCTGATAGGTTCCCTCCGGCTGTTCGATATTTAACTGTAGATTAGTTCCGTCATCACGATCTCCTCTGCCGAGTGTACGATGCTGTTCATCTTCGCTACCCAGAGCATCTGATTCTCTGCTTTCATCTGCTCCGTTATCCCCTCTCTCTCCTTCATCTGTCTGGTCAGAAGCTCCATTCTCTCCTCTGCCTGCTCCTGTATCATCAACAGGTGTTCCTTCAGCTTCCCGCTCAGAAGAAGTCCCGTATATACTCCGTTCTTGTGCTCCTGTAAGAACTTCTTCCTCATCAGTCCGTACTTTGTCAGTACCTCCTTCGGCTGTTCGTCCATTGCTACCATCGGTATCTGATAATCCCCGTTCTTCTCGTATGTCAGATTCATCATATTTGCTCCTTTCCCCGGCTTCTCCGGTCTGTGTGATAGATTGTTCGTCTTGACTTTCGCTTTCACGCTTTAACGCATTATAGTCTGCTTCAGATGCATTTGCAAGTCCTTTTTCGATATTTTTCTCATGGGTGTCGATACGTTCCCTGCCTACTCTCGTTTCTTCCCGATTTTGGGCAATCTGCCTGTCATACGCTCCGATTGCTTTTCCAATTTCCATAAGGATTGGCTTGGATAAATCAGACACATTGCTGCCAAGCTGTGACAGTGTTTCCACTGTGTTAAACTCATGGATATAAGGAAAGTTTATTTCTTCGGCAAGCTCGCTCTCCTCCATGCCGCAACGCTTTAAAACAGTATAGGCAATGCTGTCGGCAAGGGTTTCCCGTATCCTTATTTCCACGTTCAGCTCGTCCAGTTCCTCTAAAAAGCTCCCTTCCTTTAAGTATTCCATATCTGAAGCAAGCTCTTTATAACAGTCCTCTGCAATCCGTCCGGCAATCTCCCGGATACGTCCCACAAACCCGGCTTCCCTGTCGGTATCCCCATAAGTCTTTTCCAGACGGGAAATCACCGATTCCATGTGTTCCTCACGCATTTCCCAAAGGTTAGGGAATTGTCCGATTCTTCTTGCCTTATGCACATCTGAAATATCAAAGACATACTTCAAACCGGAAAAACTATCCTCATCTATCAGTGCAATGCCCTTTGCACCTTTGTTTACCCAGCAGTGCATCTTTTCATTCCATATCTCTATGGAAGCACAGGCGGTTGCCTCCGGTCTTTGGGCATAGATTAAAAGCTGTTCCTTAAATGGATATTTATACAATCTGGAAGCAGTATTTAGGTATCTCCTCCAGTTTTCTTCATTCCGCACGACTTCTTTTGCTGTTTCCTCTGCCAGTGCGGAAATCAATTTATATTTTCTCATGGTAAACCTCCGTAAAAAAGGCTGTAAGGCACTTTAAGCACCCTACAGCCTGTGATCAGTTACTTATCGGCATCAGGCATAAAAACCATGCTCCTCAATACCTTTTTCCAGAATACAGTTAATCAGTTCCTCAAGTTCCACTCCGTTAATCTCGCTGACAACAATCAGCTTGGCAAGGGTATCCTTCGGAACGGATACCGCATAACTCTCCTCATCCGCACGAAGTTCATGGACACAGATACCCAGTCCCTCTGCAATCTTGCACATAGCACCAAGCTCCGGCTCCTTAACTCCTGCCATAATGTCAAGGATTATTCTCTCCGGCACACCGGAAATTTTGGAAAGCTCCGCAATCCCGATTTCTTCCTCTTTCATCACGTTTAATAGCTTATCTCCTGTTGTATACATATCCCACTCCTCCTATATTACGGCTTCCTTTTTCTTTTCCGGTGCAGAATGCTCTTTCCCGGCATTCATTTTAATAACAGCATCCTTCTTCTCCGCAAGCTTCTCCTTTACTGAAACACGCTCATGACGGTTATCTCCTTTTTCCTCTTTCTGCTTAGCACGTTCCTCTGCCCGGTCACTGCGGAACAGTTCATGTTCTTTGGCATCATACTCATATACATGATCCGAAAGACGTTCTCCAGGCGCCACCTGTGTCTGATTTACTTCCTGTACCATCTGCTCAAGTTCTTTAAACTCCATTCCCGCATCTTTCGGTATAATCAGCGTTTCATGGATTGAAGAAGGCAGCATGTAAAAATCTCCTACCTTCTCAGCGATCTCCTGTCTGATATCATCGTTTAAAATTGCAGCCGCCCCATTTACTTTTGTATCATTTGTCAGCACATACATGGTATCGGGAATATCCGACATCATCTGCATTGCCATTTCTTTTGCTTCATCCATACCCACATTTTGTTCTCTTGCAATATCAACTGCAATCATCTCCGCAACCGTCTCATTCATTCCTTTGAAACTATGTGGCTGCAAAGTATCCATATTCTGCAACGCCTGGTCATGCAGTTCTTCAAGTGTGATTCCATATCCATCCATCAGATTATCTGTAATGGTAATGGTCGCAGTTCCTTCTCCTGTTTTATCCATTAAAATCTGATACACAACTGCTAAATCTTCCAACTTGGAGTACGGTTTATCCTGAAGGAACTGCTTATTTGCTTCCTCGTTGATCAGCTTACATACAATTTTTTCCTTAATCTTGTCAAAATCGGTAACTGCCGATACATCTATATCATGATCTATATAATGTGACTGATACACACTTGCAATCTGAGCTAACACATCATCCAATTCAGCACCATCCTGTATCTGCTCAAAATATGGATTCAGATAAATGGTAGGTGCAATATTGCTTTCCTCTGTTCTTACCATCAGACCGTCCAGAACACAGTCATTATTCTTTACAATCTGATTGACCTCAACTGCAGCATCTGCAAACTTTTCAGGAAGGAAATCCTGTATCTGTTCTTTTACCTGTTCTACAAAATCTCTATATTCCATTACTTTCTCTCTCCCTTCTTGGTGTCATTCTGTGATTTCTCTGTCAGCTTTGATACTGTGGCACCATACATCTGGTACCTCTTCATCATGTTTCTCTGGCTTGTTACATTGATTTCTTTTTCTAACTGCTTCATTCTGACTTTCCTCCCTATTCTGCTTTTCTTCCAAATGAAAACGTATCTTCTTTTTCCTTTTTCGGGGCAAATCTGCCTTTGACTTCCAAAAGCCTTTTTTCCATAATGGAAAACATGGCTTCCACCTGCTCCTGTGTATACTCATAATTGGTGCGGTTGGAAAGGTTCTCAAGCCTGCCGATTGCATCAATGACCTTGTTCACACGATACTCCCCAAGACGGACAAACTTGTCCGCCTTGCTCTCATTGTCCTGTATTTTCTTTGTTTCTTCTGCTCCCATTTGTTACATCCTCCTTTTATTTTTTCTTTCCTGTGAATTTCTTATTGGGAAACTCCATGACAAACTTAAACTGCACTCCGGACTTTTCTTCTCCGTCCTTTGTGTAGTGGTATTCTTCCGTACCGCTCGGAATGATATAGGCATCGTATTTCTTGCCCGCCTTGCTTGTAAGCCCCTTTAGCAACGTCTTTTTCCCGTCAAGCAGGCTTTCCACCTGTTCATCTGACAGGGAAACGCCCATGATCCGGCTTACATTCATGCCGCACTTATTCTTGCAGAAAGCTCCGTATTTTCCCTTTACCACCTCTCCGCCGCAGTTCGGACATTTACCAAGTACCTTCTGCTCCTGTGCGAACATCTTTTTCTGCTCGTCACTGACTTCGTGGTAGGTGTGGATTAAGTCAGATACCATTGTTTCAATATCTGCCATAAAGTCCTCACGCTCCATCTCTCCCTTTGCAACAAGGGTAAGGGCATTTTCCCAATCAGCGGTAAGTTTCGGTGACTTTACCACATCGGGAAGCACCGTAATCAGCTTCATTCCATCCTCTGTCGGTATGATCTGCTTTTTCTCACGCTTCACGAAACCGTCCTTGACTAACTTCTCTATAATGTCTGCTCTGGTGGCAGGTGTACCGAGTCCTTTGCGCTCCACATCGTCAGTCATGTCCTCGTTTCCGGCTCGTTCCATTGCAGACAAAAGGGAATCTTCAGTGTAATGTTTTGGCGGCTGTGTGAAATGCTCGGAAACCTTTGTCTGCTCCACTGCAATCATCATGCCCTCATGAAGCTCCGGCAGTTTCTTTTCTTCCTCTGCATCCGATTTATCCTCTGCGGTTTTATAGGAATTTTTGAAGAAATCCTCAAATTCCTTCCATCCATTTTTCCACACTTCCTTGCCAGATACCTTAAATACAGTATTGTTGCAGGTAATCACTGCCTTTGTGGAATTATAAATGTGCTTCTCCCCGGTCGCACACAGCAGACGGTTTGCACAAAGGGAAAGTATCTTCATTTCGCTCTCCGGGATTGCCTTTAAGTCCTGCTTGATGATCTCCATAGTAGGAATGATTGCGTGGTGGTCCGTCACTTTCTTGCTGTTCAAAATTCTTTTAATATCTGGATTGAACATGATATTCTGCTCAAATAACAGAGAATTGAAAATCGCTTCGATCACATTTTTTGCAGTACCTTCCATGTCATCGGAAAGATACTGGCTGTCTGTTCTTGGATAAGTCACTAACTTTTTCTCATAAAGGCTCTGCGTATATTCCAATGTCTGCTTGGCAGTAAAACCAAACAGACGGTTTGCATCCCTCTGAAGTGTTGTAAGGTCATAGAGCTTCGGCGGTGCTACCCACTTTTCTTCCTTTACCACGGAAGTGACAAGAGCCTGTCCGTTTTCACAGGCTCCTGCAATCCTCTCTGCTTCCGTTTTATCACTGATATGCTCTGATACCGCATCCAGACCATTTCCCATGATGTGAGCCATATAATAGGCTTCTTTCTTGAAATTCATGATTTTGCTTTCACGATCCACCAGCATGGCAAGTGTCGGTGTCTGCACTCTGCCAACCTTCAATGCCTTACCGCCATATAATACCGTAAAAAGTCTTGTCCCATTGATACCCACAAGCCAGTCTGCTTCCTGCCTGCATAGTGCTGACTTGTACAGATTGTCATAATCACTGCCTGGGCGAAGATTATGGAAGCCGTCACGGATAGCACTTTCCTCCATGGAAGAAATCCATAACCGCTTCATCGGTTTTCTGCACCCTGCCATGTTGTAGGTCAGGCGGAAAATCAATTCTCCCTCCCTTCCGGCATCGGTTGCACACACAACAGCATCTACCCTGTCATCATGCATGAGCTTTTTCAAAATCTGATACTGTGCTTTTGTATCACTTTTCACTTCATGCTGCCATTCCTGCGGAATGATTGGAAGGCTCTCATAGCTCCATTTCTTCCATGCTTCCTCATAGCTTTCCGGCTGTGCCAGTTCTACCAGATGTCCCACACACCATGATACCAGATAGTCATTGCCTTCCAAATATCCGTCTTTACGCTGTGTGGCACCAAGAACTGCCGCAATGCTCTGTGCCACGCTCGGCTTTTCTGCAATAACAAGCTCCATCTCTATTCCTCCCCATTTTCTTCATCATCGTTGTCATGTTCCGTGGTATTCTCTGATTCTGTGTCATTCACAGTATCGTCCCCACCATTTAAGAATGATTCGTCGGAACTCTGCTCATTTTCTTCCTCGTCCTCATAATCATAGTCCTCGTCAAGCTCGTCCTCATCTTCATCCTCATCAATAAAGTTTTCCTTTTTCTTCTTGGACTTCACAACATATACCACGCCGCTCACAGCTACCGCAGCAATTCCCATTAAAATATATATAAAGCCGGAACCATCTGCTTTTGCGGTATCCTCTTTCGGCTCACTTGTATCTTC
>OLIT01001802.1_pt1 | contig 17298 bp, 23 predicted proteins | sample 1601341 | NCBI WGS metagenome assembly OLIT01 (sample SAMEA2452121, study PRJEB22498) | human gut metagenome | biome: human feces; feature: human gut; material: feces | place: Australia | collected 2012
ATTATATTGATAAGTCGCCCTATTAATCGCCACGGCTCTTATAAGCTTTATCTTATAGCAGTTACTCACATCAAAAATTATAGTAATGATATGAGATGAATCTTCATTGGCAAACTCTGCATCAATATCTGTTTCGCAAGTAATTCTTCTGTCTGCTGATGTTAATTCATTCGCAAATGCTTTGATAAAATCCTTTTCTGTTCCGTTTATGCTTACTGACTTATTTATATAACTCATTTTGTTACCTCGCTTTCATACACAATTGGAGTTATTCTCGATGTTGTTTTGATAAGCTTGTCAAAGTAATTTGCGGTTTTTATGTAGTGGTCTGACTTGCCACCGCTGGGCCTATCGAGCTTGCCTGATAGATGTTGCACCTGTTTTATTTGTCCTTTTAAAGCTATCATTGTGTAGCCTCCTTTTGCGTCACAGCTTTACATATATAAAACTCATCACAAGGCACTATCATATAATAATCGCCGTTTGCGGTCTGTAAGCCAATATCAAAGTAATATCGCCCAAACGACAGCTCGGCTGTGTCCGTTGGTGTAAGTTTAATAGTACAAATACCATCAACAACATCTGCAGAAGTAAGCATTTTTACTATGTTATAATCGCTGTTTTCTGCATTTTCTTTAACACCGAATATGATTTTTTCGCCGTCTTGAAGCGTGTACTGCTCGCCTTTTTCGTTCTCGATATTCAAGCTTAAATCGTTTGTTGTGCCTCTGATTATGTTAATCATCTAATCACCCCTATTCACTATATCCCCAAGCGTGTAGCCCATTGCCGAGGTCTATATCCGTTACATCATGACCAAAGAGTTGATTGCAAGTAAAGTTATTGCTTACATTTAAGCCCTCTGATTCGGTGTATCTAAGCTTATTTACATATACTTTTTGACTTTTATCGTACACACTCCAGGTCATTGCGTCACCGTCTTTAAGATTGAAAGTTATGCCATATGTCTCACTTTCTGCACCTTTTGTTATACCTATACTACCGATTTCAATTCCGCTGCGTATATACTTGATGCCATCTGTACCAATTTTCATAAGCGGTATATTATTTGCGTCATTTACAGTAATACAGTTATTAGCACTATCAATAGTAAAAGTACCGTCATTTGATACAAGCGTGTTGCCTTTGATTGTCCAACCAGCAATTTTTCCTTTTTCTGCGATAATTTCTATACCTTTCAAGGTTCCTGCTGTTATCAAATCTGCAACTATTGCTCCATCCATAGTAGCTCCAAGCGTATAAGGACCATCATACCCATTACCAGAATGTCCCCACCCTTGTTTATTCCATCTCCAAATATTTTGAGCAAGCCTATAATCTTCATTATCCATAATAAGAAGTTCAAAAGGCCGACCTTTTTCATCTTCATGAATAGCTAAATATCCACCCTCATTGCCAGTGATAAGGTCTGTAAGATGTTCAGCAACATTCTGCGTTTTGCTTGCATTACTGTTGATTGTTAAATTTGCACTGTTTTGAATTTTGTTTAACAGCTTTGTTTTTGCATCTCCTATGGTCAAAGTTCTTTTTGTTTCGGTTGCAGATTTAGTAAGTGTTGTTTCTTCTATTTGAGCTGTCCAATGCTTACCCGTTTTAGGGTCTGCTACTGTTACATAATCACCAAGAAAGTATCTTACTTCAAAATCATTTATTGCACTTACATCAAGTTCATAACTGTTATTAGCTATGTTTCCCGAAACCTGATTAAGCGTGTAATCCTCAATATCCGCTATTGTTGACACAGACACATCAATAGCAGTTTCTCTGCGGAGTACCCCTGCGGCTTTATTATTATTGCGATAAACTGTCTGCGTTACACCTGCACCAGTAGCATATATAGCATTCAGCAAATCTGAATTTCCACGCTCATATGTAGCTGACAACAAATTGCCATATGTCGGCGAAAAAATTACATATGGTCTGTTGTTCTGCTCAACTGAACGGTCTGTTCCTACAATCGTCTTAAATAAAAATTGATTATTTTCGACATCTGCAGATATTTCGTAGCCAATAGTAGCGTTTTTACAGAGATTCCCAACCACCTCAGATAAAAGTTGTAATCTCGCCATATAGCTATCATCTTTCTTTCCTTGTGATGTTTGTTTTATAATTAAGCGTGGTAACTTTCTGTTTTTATCAGTTGGCGATATTGCGTTATTCATCATATAATGATTGATACATTCCCCTGTAGTACCTTTGACGACATCGTATCCCTCTGCACCAGAAACTTGCGTTTTGCCAAAAACGGTTATTCTCAAATCAAGCCAGCCATTCAAGTCTGTACCCGATAATTCTATTTGTTTCTCATCTCGCTTAATGTTATTAACAACAAACCAATCGTTATCGACATTCAACAATACATTTTCAATCAGCTTTTCAATAAAAAGCTCCTTCACCGGAAGTATTAATGTAAAATTTCCCGTACCAACAAATTTCTTTGTATATGTAAGACTTATAATCTTATCTGTTGAAAACAACAAGCTTGATTGAAAGCTATTAAGCTCCGTTGGAGGAGCAAACGCTTTAAGAACCATTTATATCACTCCTATAACATAATCATGATAGCTTATATCTATTGCTACATTTGAAACTATCTCATTTTTACCGAAAACAAGGCCGAAACCGTCCATATTCGATGTTAAATCAATACGATTTGAAATATCAGAACCATCTGCGGCACTTGCAACTGAATAAGTTCCCGTATCAACTGTTACAGGTCCTCCACTAAAAGCAATAAGTTTCAAACTTTTTCCGCTTGTTTTATTTGTAAGAATCATACCTTTAGAGCAATCAGGTATGTAAATGTGTAAAGGCGTATTTACATATGATTGAGATTTAAGAAATATTGCTTTATCAGCAACAAGGGAAGCCTTTTGCTCTCTGATATTACGGAAATATGGAAAATCGCATACAAAATCCACCGTAAATCTGTATATATAAGGTATCTTACTATTATCAAACTTCGGAATTTCGCTTGGATAGCATTCAATATCGTATGTTCCATTATCTGAAACAATTTCAAGTTTTCCACCAATCAAAGGGCTAAATGCTACTATAATTTTTTGCAATATTTCAGGCTTGAACATAATCATATTTGGCTCATTAAAAACCACAGCTAACTCACACGGGATTGTTCGATTACCATATGTTTTGCTTGTTGTTATCTGTCCTACTGCTCCAAGCAAATTATCCGTTGAAAATGAGCCTTGCAAACTCGTTGCATCTATTTTTTCAAGAAAATACGGTGCTTTATCACCAAATTCAAATATCAAGCCGTTATTCGCTCTATATCTTATTCTCTTCTTCGTAATATCACCTCATTACTTGCTGTATATTGCTTTAAGCAATTTATCAACCATCTGCTGATTGCTCAAAGCATTTTGAATAATTTGTATATTGCGTGTATCAGAATTGTTATTAACGATATATGAGTTTGTTTTATAACCATTCTTAAGTGTATCAAAATAATCAGCAGCACTATTGGCAGCTCTTTGCAATGCGTCAATCATAGAATCACTGTTGTTTTTATAACTATCATAGTTACTTTGAAGCTTGTCTTTTTTATCTGACATCATACGCTGCCACTTGGTTTCTGCCTGCTCATTGAGCAATTCTTGTTTTCTACGCATAAGTTCTCTTCTGCTCAATTCATCGAGTTTTTCATATTTCAGCCTTGCATTAATTGTATCAAGTTCGTTTTGCGATTCTTTATCTTCATTCAATCGTTTTCGTGCTTCGACTTCCGCATCAATGGCAGCTATTGCAGCATTTTTAGCTTTTTCTTTTGCTTCTTGCTCTTTTTGTATACGCTCAATTCGCTTATCAACCAAGCGATTATATGCAGCTTCAACAAGTTCATATTTTTTAAGTAGCGTATCTTCTACTTTTTTCGATTCATCAGTTAATTTTTTTATTTTATCTTTTTTATCTTTCTCATCGTTAGAATTATTTATATTATTTAGATTAAGAAAACTGTCTTTAGTAGTAACAAATTTTGATGTATATTGAGATAATACATAATCAAACCAAGTGTCTTGTGCAGATGTTAATACATTACCTAATAATGGTCCTATTCCGGGCAAAGCTGAAACTTGCTTAATGATTTTACTCGTAATATTACTTCTTGCTTGTGCCCATGTGGCATAATTCGTTAAATCAATGTTATATTTATTCTTACAATCATTTACCCATTCCGTATTAGCAAGCATAACATTTTTATAAAAATCAGTATTATTTGCATTTTTACTTATTTGAACCTTTAGGAAAGCTTCCGCATCATTGTAATATGTTGATTGCATACTTTCTATAACCGACTTAGCGTCAGTTAAGCCAATCATATAGTTAAATACGCTATTTTCCAGTTCGGGATATTTTGAAATTATAGATTGCAATGTAGATATACTTAATCTTCCTGTTTCGTCATATTCCTTTTCTGCATTTGCCGCTACAGTGGCAAGGTCAATTAAATCTGAAAATTCTATATTTAGCTCTTTAACTTTAGTAACATGATTACTTATTGTTTTATAACTATTTCTAAGTGCAGCATCACATTCTTCCAATGCAGATTCTGCTTCGGATTGTTGCTTACTATATTCACTTATAGAATTTTTTAGCTTAATGACTTCGTCTGCACTTCCCCCAACTTTTTCCAAGAAAAAATCATATTCTTTTATTTTATCATTCGGAAGCGAAATTAAAGAATTGAGAATATCACTTATAGATTCACCTTTTCCTAATACACTTAAAGCTGCATTTGTATCATTTTCAGGAATCAAAAAACTTTTTCCCTTTGACTTAGCTTCAAGGCTTTTTAACCTCATTTTTTCGATATATTCATCGTAAGACTTCTCTGCTTTTTCATATTCTTTTTTAGTATTCGCAACTGCTTGTGCAGCCGCCTTGAAATTTTCTTCGTTTGCTTCATAAATCGCTTGGTTTTTCAATGACTCAACATAATCATCAACGTTGGCAGTTAAATCTTTATAAGCTCCACTTTGCTCTTTTAAACTATTCGTGTTTATGCCAAGCGTCTCTGCAAGCTGTTTAGCTACAAAATCTAATTCACTTTGTTCCGAAGCTGTAAGATTAGTTTTTTTGCGTAGCTCATCATATTCACTTTTAAGGGTTTTTGTAAGTTGTATGTCTGACTCTGTTTGAGATTTTTTATCCTCCATAGCATTTTTAGTATCTGTTATAATTTGAGTGTAATCTTTTAAACTATCACTTGCGTTATCAGTTTCTTCGGACATATTATTTGCAGTAGTAGAATATGTAGCAAATAATGATACTAACCCAACAAGTATGGATGCAACAGCAACATAAGGATTAGCATTAACTGCTGCGTTATTAGCAAGTTGGGCAGTTGTTGCCGCTTCTGTACTTGTTTTAAGTTGCTTAAATCCATTGATTATGCTATTCAGAAATGCCCCATCAGTAGTTATACTTTTATATGTTTTTGTTCCTGTTACTAAAGCAGCAACCAAGCTTACTATTTGTGGTAATGATTTTGAAACGAATGAAATAATTTCTTTAGCTGAAGGAGTTATACCATTAACAATCGGTTGTAAAATATCTACTTCAAATTGTCTTCCCAATGCTTGTACTTGACTGCCAACATCTTCGTATTGTATATCATTGATTTCTTGCATTGTACCAGCAACATCTGTATATTTGTCATTCACCTTATTAAGTGAAGTAAGTACAGACATCGCATTATCTTCGCCGAGTGAACCCCACATTGTAGTTGCAAGTGTGAGAGCCTCTTGCTGACTTTTCATATTAGATAAATCCGTTATAGATGATTGAAATACATCTGCAATAGTTGCATTGCCATTTTTCCACGCATTAAATAAATTTTGTGTTTCAGTAGAAAAACTTTTAATATTTTCACCCATTCTACCATCAGCAAGAGCTTTTCCAAATTCTCCAACATAATCATTAACCTTATCAAGTGTATAAGCACCACTATCAAGACCGTTTTGCAGTATCGAGAACATTTCTTCCGCAGAAAATCCAGCCTGCCCCCACAACTGCGAATATTCTGCGAGATTATCAGTAAGTTCATGCGTCTTATCAAGACCATTCTGCGAACCTTTCGCTATATAGTCGAATGCTTCTTCTGCTGTCAGACCCATATTAGTCATAAGACCGTTTACGCCTCTTAGATTTTCCTCAAAGTCCGACCCAAAAGCATCGCTAAGACCGATTGCATTTTCTGTAATACTCTTAATCTTACTTGGGTCGCTTTCATCTATATTTTGAGCAACTAACGCAATCTTATCTGCAACATCTGTTAAGCTATCACCAAAATTATCCTTGTAAATAGCGTACATCTCGTCTTTTAATTCCGATACTGCCTCGGTCGACATACCGGTCTTAACTTGTAAGCTATTCAAGGCTTGCTCTGAAGATACAGCCATTTCCTTGAATTTATCAACAGCAGTATTAAGCGCATCTGAAACAAGGTTAGATATAGCACCTTTCATAATTGTAAAGCCTTCGGAAGATTTTTCAACCGATACTTTCATTTCATCAGTTGCTTGCTTAACACCATCTTCCGCATTAGCTACTTTATTCAAACCCTCGGTTTGTTCATCAAGTTCTTTTGATGCACTTTTGATTTCCGACTTCAATTTTGATTGCTCTGTTTTTAATTCTGCCGCTCTTGACCTTGCCTCATCAAGCTTTTGTTCAAGTTTTGCTAATTTTTCTTTTTGCTCATCGGTAGCACTGCCTGATTCTTTTATTTCTTTTTGTATTTTAGCTTGCTCTTTTTCGTACTCACGCATTTCCTGATTAATTTTTTTAGTTGCCGCCTGACTCTCAAGCATTTGTTTATTGAGTACATTAAGCTTAGCAACCACATCACTTATACCCGTCAAGAATCCGCTTGTATCTGCACCTATCTTAACATCTACGGACCTTTGCGACATATTGCTCACTCTCCTTATAAAATCGCAAAATAAAAGCGCACACCATTTCTGATGTACGCTTGAATATTAAGTTTTACCTATTTAAAGAATAATGACATTGCCATTACACTGTATTAAAGACAGTAAAATTAGAGTACTTTTTCTCATTAAAAACTCCCTTTATACTTAAAAGCATTTTTTGCATTCTTTGTACCCTTGTGCAAGAGCCGATTGCAAATCGCTTGTTGTACTATAATTTTGAGGGGCAATCTTTTTTACAAATCTACAATGAGAACGATGAATTTTCTTAGTGCTTGTGTTTAATACATACTGAGTTGTGTTTTGTTGTTCCTCATTATCATATGTATTAAAATTATTTCCGTTTCCTCTTGTATTTGTAGTATTCGCATTTTTACTACTTTCTAATAATCTTGATTCTTCTGATTTTCTTGATTCCTCAGCAAGCTTTGATTCTTCAGCTAAGCGTGATTCTTCTGCTCTTTTCGATTCCTCAGCAAGCCTTGATTCTTCAACTAATCGTGATTCCTCTGCTTTTGATTTTACAGTAAATGTCACTTTGTCCGTTTTCAGTTCGCCATTTTTAGTTTGTGCATAAATAGTGGTAATACCAGCAGATACAGCTTTAACTTTATAATAGACTCTATCTTTATACCCTTTATTGCCATAAGTTTCTACAGTTGCTACTTTTGGATTTGTGCTAATAAATTTTACTTCGTTAGTATAATTATTGTATCCTGAACCTTTTAATGATATATAATCATATTTACATTCATCATCGTATACCTTAACATTATCAGAATTGTTCAATTTTATACTTGTGATTTTCTTTTCAATTTTGCTAACTTCCGGTTTTGAAGATTCTGCATGACTTTCAACTTTGGAAATTTCTTTGCTATTTTCTTGTTTAGAGCTTTCAGTACTAACAACAGAAGATATTATACTCTTATCTGTACTATTTGTATTACTTGATTCTATTATGCTATTTGATTTTGAACCACAACCTGCACAAGCAGACAAAGCCAATAAAGCAAGCAAAATAGCTGAAACAACTTTTCTTTTCATGAAAACGCACTCCTTAATTACAAATACTATTCTTCATCATCTTCATCGTGATTAAGTTCTTCAATCATAATTGAAAATTGTGCCAAGCCAAATAAAAGCATACCTACTGCAAAAAGTGGGATAAACGCAATTAAAGCATTCGTCCAATTAAAAGATTCAATTATTCCGTGAGTAGTATACTCTGTGCTAAATGTAATCATTCCAGCAAATATTCCAAGCATAACTCCAGCAATAATTGATACCCACGCAAAAGTTATGATATTGTCAGAACGATAGCTATAGCGGTTGATTTTCATAAGAAACTCTCCTTTTATATAGATATATGTATATTACAGCCATAATTCTTTCCATCAGTTCCCCCAGTTATTTCAGATATGTAACCTTTAAGTTTTCTGCCAGAATCCATTATCGGGGCAATTTCTTCTGCTAAGCTGGATTTGATATAACCGATATGTTGATAATCACAAATAACTTTTATCGCATTTGTATCGTAAAAATTTTTAGGCTCACGAATAAATGTCAACTTGCTACCAACTTCAAGTTCTGGTAAAATATTTTGAATATTTACACCCTCATCATTATTTTTAGTAACTCCAACAATTTGTGTAAACATACTAATACGAGTTGACATTTTTTCTGTTTCAGGGGCACTGTCTTCGATAGCACTTTGTATCGTCCGTTTTAAATCTCTTTCTTTTTTTCGTTTATCAAATATTCCTCCGATTATACCAATAACAACTATTAAAGCAATTCCTCCTAAAACCCAAATTGAAGCTTTTGCCAACACACTCATTTTACTACACTACCTTTCCAATTTTTATGATTATTAGTATTAGTATTCGTAAAAACAATACCATATTTTTCACAAATTGTAAAGGTTTTTCATAAATTTTTTTAAAGCTAATCAATAAATTCCGATACTTCCGCAGGCTTGTCTTTCATACCCTTAATGATTAAATAACTGTCAATTCTTTCGTATATCTCTTTTAGAGTGCTTCTGTAAAACTCGGATTCAGGGCGGTGCAGTATTGCAACATACCAAGCCCAGAGCGGCTTATAATCAATATCGCTCCGCCCATTATTAAAATCCTCGGTTTCGCCATAAATCGGTTCAGGAAAACTGCCGATAATTGCTTCCATAAGCTCAATTTTAATAGCAATTAAATCCTTTGGGCTGATGATTTTTCCAAGCTCTGCTATGCTTAGATACTTTTTCCTATGCTTGATTTTTATATTATCCCAATCTCGCCTTAAAACTGCACGCTTGTTATAATACATATCTACAAAGCCTGCTCTTACAAGTTGTAAAACATCGTCTATACTCCAATCCTGAACCTTTATAAGCAATATATCTTCAAGTGATTTATAGCTTTGCTCCAAGCATAATCGGCTGTTCAAGGAGTATCTAATATGATACTCCGCACCGCCGATATGGAGCATATAGCTTTTACGCTCCAAGTCGTTCAACATTCTTATACGCCAACCTTTCCATAATATGTTGCATCACTAAACCATTTTGTGACGATTTCGGAATCCTTTGCTGGGTCTACATCATCACGAATATAACGGAATATACCTGTTTCAGGGTCTGCCGAATATGTACCGCTTACGGTCTTTGTAGCCCAATTGACGCCACTATTTGTGACCTGTTGTGCCTGTTCCTGTCCCGGTGCAAACTTGACACGCAGATACTTAACAAGCGTAAGCAGACCGTTCTGCTGTTTGCCTGAATATGCAACAACATTATATCCACTGTTTGTGTCTGTTGTAATAACATTTGTGCCGTCTTTTACGCTTTCGCCATAGATAAGCACTCTATCCGTATTGCTAAGGTCTGTAAGTCCAAGCTCAAGAGTACCGCCTGTTACTGCATTGTAATCGGCTGCGACTTCGCCATCACCGAAAAGCTGGTCGCTTACTGTTGTTGGTGTATCCGATACTGTCATAAATCTTTTCTGAAAAGATACTGCCTCACCATATGTAGCAGTTTCCTCCGATTCATTTCTTGACCACATTGTAAGATTATTGATATTAACAAGTGTTCCTACTGTTTTCTTTGCCATAATATTATTCCTCGCTTTCTAAAATCTTAGTAAATTCATAAATGATATGTCTTTGTTGTGGTTCATCTGCTCCGTAGGACGGAGTTTGCGAACCAATATAACCAAAATCATTCTCAAGTAATTTCTTTTTGATTTGCTTTTCAACTCGTCTGCATTCAGAAAAGTGCATTATATCGCAGAAAAAGTGCAGACTTATCGTATATTTAGTTGCCAGATATTCGCCGTCACCATAAAAGTCAGGAACTTCCCAAAGAGTGTATACGATATACAATTCTGGCTCATCATCTCCAAAATTCGGCATACCGACATAAAAAGGATAACCAAAACTTTCAATTATGCTGTCGATAATCTCGTATATCATATCAATCCCCCAATTTATTTAATGTACTGTCAAAGGCTTTCTCTACATTTTCCGTAGTAACTTCTTCTTTGAGTTCAAAGCCTCTGCGTATATGCGAATATTCCTGAATAGCACCATTTTTGACGGTTATTTCTTTTATGCCTGATTTTGTTTTAATCTTTCGCTTGATTTCTTTTCTGTGTCTTGCGCCAGGTCTGCCAAACTCAAGAACTGCACCGTGTAGCCATTCATCAACCCTTGAACCGTCAAGATAGCCGATTTTGTAATACATCTTGCCTTTTTTAGTTACGCCGAATTTATGAGTTATAAGCTTTGCAAGTTTCGCGGATTTTGCAGAAATAATTCTTTTCTGTTCTGATTCAATAACTTTCGCGCCTTCTAATAATGCATTATTGACATTTTCGTTAAGCCTATCTCTACAATTTTCGAGGTCGCCCATAAAGCTATTAACATCTGGTATCTGAAAATCTATAAAGCCCATAGCCCTATACCCTTGATACTGACAGCTTAATATATAAATTATTTATCGAAGCTGTTGCACTCTCAATTTTATAACGCTCATTGTTATAAAGTATGTGCGTATAGCTTTCACCCATATATTCATTTCTAAACATATGTATAGTTAAATCAACACTTATACCAACGCTTAATGCAGTTGTTTTAGTTGTCATACTTGGCAAGCATACGCAAGCCCACACATCTTTTTCAGCGACAGTCTGCGGCTCTGGGTGACTTCCGTAGCCGTTTTTTCTTTTTTCAAGCTTTATACGGTCCTTAAAAACAATATTTTGCATAAAGACACCACCCTATAAAAAATTTTTACAGTGCATATGCAGTATATTTTCAACTGCAGGATTCGGCTTATCGTTGCCCTGACCGCTGAATCTGAATAAAAAGTAATCGTTAGCCAACATCATAATAGCTAACGATACATCTTCATATTCTTCAAGTTCTGCCAAAGCACAGCCGGTAAAACCGACAGCGTATGCTTTTGCCGAAGCAAGACACGCTGCCAGAATTACATCACTGTCATTACTGCTTATACCACAATATTCCTTTACGCTGTCAATAGTGATTTCACTTATCTTCACGCTGCATCATTCCTTATGAGCTTTTGCAAACAAGCTTTGAAATCTTCTGAGCATTCTCAACCTTTGCGTCCATTTCAAGCCAGCAGTCAATACCGATTGCGTGCTGAGTACCATACTTTTCTGTATATACATTAAACTGTGAACCCTCTGTAATCTTTACCGCAAGGCCACTCATATCACCATAGAAAATAGCTGTCTTACCTGCTGCCATATTCGGCATATTATCAGAAATATATACAGGCTTGCCAAGGAGAATATACCTTGCGGGAGCTGTAAAATCACGCTGGAGAAGATAATTACCCTCGCCATCCTTGAGCTTACGAATTTTTGTGCGTGTACTCTTAGCCATAATCCATACTGCACCGTTTTGATATATATCAGGAATACTTTCCTGCAAGTCGATAAGTTCATCACCTGTAATAGCTGTTGCTGATGCAGTAGTAACAGACTGAGTAACTCCGCTCAAGCCCTCAATCTTACCTGATGTACCATTGAGTAGCTGACCTTCTATCCACTGTGCGATATTAACAGCCATATGCTGAATTGTATATGACACAATATCAAATTGTGAATTATTGATAAGTGACTTAGAAATCTTGCAAAGTGTTGCAGCAAGGAACCCTGTAAGAGAAATTGACTTAAAGCTTGCCGATGTACTTTCAAGTTCTGTAAACTCTGTTGCATAAGCCATTTTATTATCGCTTGTATCTGTATCAATGTATGGAATTGTAAGAGTACCGCCGACATTATACTTTGTTGCAAGTTCAAAAATAGGGCAAATTTCTTTCACCTTATCAATAATCTTATTTTCAATGCTTGTTGGTATAATCGCACCATTAGCACCGAAAGTGAGATTAGTATCGGCACGAGTTTCAACAGCCTTTGGATTGCGGATATAAGCTTCAAAAAGTCTTGTTTCGGTTTCTTCTGTACTGTTCTTTTTATTATCAGGTTCGTCAATTTCAGCTTCTCTTGTTTCTTTTACGGCTGAAATAGTCTTATTGAGCCTTTCAAGCTCAGCTTTAATTTCGTTATAGCGATTAAGTTCGCTATCGTCAAATGCTCTGTTTTCTGTCTTTGCTTTGCTGATGAGAGCGTCTGCCTCGTCAAGTAAAGCGTTTTTCTTTTCGATTAGTGCTTTCATAATAAATTACCTCTCTTTCAAAATTTCAAGTTCTTTTTCATAGATTTCTAAACTATTTGCTTTCGGAGATTCTTTTCCGATAAGCTTTATGTTTCCTGCAATTCCTCTTGTTTCAAAAACATTTGATTCTTCACCCCTTACTTCAATGGAAGTGCCAAAGTAAGCTGGTGTTTTGTCGAGAATTGAAACTTCTTTCAAATCAATGTCTTCAAGCGTTCGTCTGTCAAGCTCGCCTTCTTTATCCCAGGATTCGCCCTCAGAGATAAAGCCGAATGACCACCCACGCAACTCCCCACGCTGAGCCTTTTCAATAACCTCTGTATCACTGATTATTGCCCTCGCATAAAGACCAATATTATCTTCATAGAGTTCAAGGTTACTTGTGGTATCGCCTATTATTTTGTCATGATTAAAGCGAAGCTCTATTGGCGTTCCTCGTTTTATAGCCTTATCGAATGTACCTGCCCTAACTCGCTCAACAAAGCTTCGTACCGCAGTTGCTCCCTTGCCTTTTGGCATTATGCGACTATCACGCTCAACAGCATTCACATAGCCGCTTATAACAGCCTCATTGCTACTTCTGATTTCGATTTGCAATATTCTCACCTACCTTCGGGTATAAAAATAGAGCAGTTTTAAGCCATACTCAGGGCATAAAAAAAAGCACCCTTTTCAGAGTGCTTAGTTTATCTTAATAAATCTTTCTTCTATAAACTCTCGAAAATCCATTGTTTCACCTGCTTTCGGGCATAGAAAAACCGCCTTGTAGACGGTTGAAATTAAAGTAAATCTTCAAGAGGAATATCAAGTCCAAAAGGTTTCAAATCAATATTCCTTGCGATAAGTTCATTTTTTATAGTATCAAGTATTTCATAATATGCAAGTTTTTTCCCATCAGTAAACTCCGACTTATCCTTGCTTTCTGCTGCGTCTTTTGCATTATCTAATACTCTTGAAACTATATATTCAAGTTCCGATACTGAAAGCTGATTATTCATCGTTATCTCCTCTTTTCTTTAATTCATCAATTATATTCTGAATAGATTCTTCAAAGTTATTAATTTCTTTTTCCAATGTCTTATTAAGCCTTGTTTTCTGCGTTCCTCATAGTTCAACCAATCTTGAACATACTTTTTGGGGTTATTAATCTTATCTTCATGTTCAGCTATTCTTGCTTTATATTTTCTTATAGCTCGTTTTAATGAGTTTGAATTTTGGTTATGAATATCTTTCTCAGCAAATAGCTGTAAGTTTATTTTTAAAGATTTATTTTTCTTTATTATATCATTCTTATCCGACTTTTCAAGGCTTTTAGAAGATTTTCCAGAGTTTTTTCGCTTTGCTCCTGAACGAACTAATCTTCGTCTTTTTCCTTTATCGAATCTGCCGTCACTATCACGAGGCTGACCGTCCCAGCGTTGTTCTGTTTATTCAATCATACTGTCAGCTATCTGCTGATTTACACTCTGCCCAAACATTGTTGAAACAGTAGATCAGCGAACCGATCAGCGTGCTGTAACGGTCTCTTTTATGGTAAAAGCAGTAGGCGCTGAAGCTAAGTCCCGCAAGGTAAATACGGAGAACTGCCAGAAAATCATGCAGCAATTCCCGCTGGGTATCCCAGTAAACCTCCGTGATCTCATCACCGTCCTCCTGCGCTTCCGTCACATCCATCACCGCATCCAGAATCTCCGGGTTCAGATCATCCATCGCCTCCTGCACGGCAGCCTCAAAATCACAATACGCCTCACTGGTCAGGTATAGGATGAAATTCTCGCGGTTTAAATTTCTTGCCTCATAACTTCCGGTAAAAATATCATTTCCCACCGATGCGATCTGTTCGAACTCTTCCTTTACCGTTGTATAGTCAACCGGGCAGTAACTCTCCGTAAAAAATTTATCAAACACTCCTTTGTCAATCTTTTGTTCCATGCTGTTATCGTCTCCTTGCATTTTTTGCGTTCCCATGTTATTTTAGCATAGAAACCGTTCACAGAAAAGACCGCATATCTGCGGTAATCATGGGCAACCCACTACACGGGCAAACCGTTTACCATAATATAGAAGAAACGAGGTTTATTATGACTGAATATCAAAATCTTCCAAACGATCCTGCTATGCTTTTAAGTTTCGTCAATACACAGCTCCGCGACAATTATCCGTCTTTTTCTGAGTTTGTTGCCGCATTTCATGCAGATGCCGATGCGATCACTGAAAAATTAAAAATGATCGATTACGAATATGACGAAACCCAAAATCAGTTTGTATAACATTTATTCCGGTACTTCATCATTCAGATATTTTCTGACACGCTTCCAATTCGGATAAAACTGTGTCATATAGCCCCAGAACACGGCATTATGACTCGGTTCTAAAATATGTGTCAGCTCATGCACGACCACATACTCCAGACACTCCGGCGGCTTTTTCGCCAGTGCGAGATTGATATTGATGTGGTGTGTCCTCACATTGCAGGAACCCCAGCGTGTTTTCATCTGGCGTATCGTAACACCGGATGCCTTTACGCCCATGACGGGTTCCCATTTTGCAATCAATTTTTCCACGTCTTTTTTCAAAAGCAGTTTCTGCTGTTTTAATTCCGCTTCGCTTAATTGTCTTACTTCCCTGCGTCCCTCTTTCGCACGCAGATATTTTTTCCTGTAAACCCGGATCCAGTCGATCCGCTCCTTTGCAAAACGGTAAATCCGCTCGTCGCTCATCTGATGCGGCGCCGAAATGCGCACACTGCCATCCTCTTTACTGATACGCAGATACATATTTTTCATGCGTTTTTTCGTCACAATGATCGGGATTTCTTCTATCGTTAAACTGTATGTTTTTTCTCTCATATCCGGCCTTTCTGATAATTTTCTGAATTTTAATATGATTCGATTATCAAAAAATGAAATCCACCTTTTGATAATCGAATCCCATAAATGAAGAAACCCCGGTAACATCGCTGTTCCGGGGTTCCTCCGAGGAGTTTAGTTATGAAAATGTTAATCTATATAAAGGAAATTGCGTCGAAAGAATTGTCGGGATGTACAGCCTTTATTCTATACAACCTTGTTTAACAACCCGCCTGGGTAAGCGTTGTTAACTTCTTTCGATGGTTACAGTATACGGAAAAAATATGTCTTAAGTGTGACGATTTTCGAAAAGATTTATAAAAATCCTTATTTTTGTTTTTATATTTTATTTATAAATACAATTCTTTCCATATGATAATCTATGTTATAATAATGTTATAATAATGTTCTAACGTAACAGACAGGAGGACTTTATATGACCGAAACACCTTTATTTGAAAACCGGAGATACTGCGAAGAATGTCACTGTCTTCTTCCCACATCCTACGAGGGAACATTGTGTCCCCGCTGTTTAGAACAGGAACTTTTTCATCAGGTAAAAGAATATATTCAGACAAACAACGCCACCGCTTATGATGTTGCAACACATTTTCATCTGCCGCTCAGCCGCATTAAAGAATGGATTGATGACGGGATGATCGAATACAAAGACATTCCCGGCCACAAACTTTAAATGACTATTTCAAAAATCCATTGATAATCTGTTCTTCCGCTTCTTTTTCTGTAAGTCCAAGTGTCATCAGCTTGATCAGCTGCTCTCCGGCTATTTTTCCGATAGCAGCTTCATGGATCAGATTTGCGTCAATATTGTTGGCAGTCAGCTGCGGACTTGCAGTCACACAGGCGTTATCCATAATGATGGCATCACCTGTCCTGCACAGGCTGCATTACCATTCATAACGGAGAAAAATTCCTGTTTTGATTCCCCTTTTGCAACAGAACGTGACACCAGATTCACACTGGAATTATCCCAGTTAATATCCACATGAAAATCTGTCTTCGCGTACTGTTTTCCGTGTGTCATGATCTTCTCATGAATTTCTAAAGATGCATTTTCTGCAAGATCACCTTTTGTCACACGGACTGTGGAATCAATCCCTTTGATCTGGGTCGTCTCCATCTCCATATGTGCACCCTCTTTTAAGTGCACAATGGTCTGCGGATTCATGATATTCTCTCCGTTGCCGTCACCCTCGCCGTAATGGCGCTCAATGTAGCGGACCTTTGCATTTTTTTCCAGATAAAACGTATGCACACCGTCATGTTTGGAAGTATCTACACCACAGTTATGGATCCCGCATCCTGCCACGATCGTGACATCTGCACCCTCACCGATATAAAAATCATTGTAAACACATTCCTGCATTCCACTTTCACTCAAAAGAACCGGAATGTGTACACTCTCATTGACCGTTCCCGGTTTGATGATAATATCGATTCCGTCCTTATCAGTCTTTGTTACAATATCAATATTTGCAGTTGTATTTCTTCCGAGTTTGGTTCCGTTGGCACGAATGTTATAGGCCCCCTCCGGGATCTCGTGCAGTCCTGCCACCTGCTCTAATAAATTTTTCTGTATTAAATCCATTTTTATCCTCACTTCCTCATACTCATACATTACAGCTTGCTGGTCAGTGTCTCACAGGCCCCTGCTGTATGAAGCAGTTCCGGAAGTACTTCTTCCTTGGTTCCGATTGTCTTAACCTGTCCGTTTGCGATCACCACGATCTTATCTGCAATGTCTAAAATACGCT
>OLIT01001807.1_pt1 | contig 17263 bp, 17 predicted proteins | sample 1601341 | NCBI WGS metagenome assembly OLIT01 (sample SAMEA2452121, study PRJEB22498) | human gut metagenome | biome: human feces; feature: human gut; material: feces | place: Australia | collected 2012
GGCGGGCAGATCATGCCGCCTGTTATGGGCGCGGCCGCGTTCATCATGACCGAGTACATCGGCTGCTCGTACGGAACGATAGCGCTGGCGGCCTGTATTCCTGCGCTGCTGTATTTTACCGGCATCTTCACGAACGTTCACTTTGAGGCGCTCAAGCGTGGTCTTCTTGGCCTGCCGAAGGAGCAGCGTCCCGTTGCTAAGCAGCTCATCAAGGACGGCTGGTACATGATCCTTCCGGTGATCGTGATCGTTGCGTTGCTCTGCACGGGAAGCTCTGCAACGAAGGCTGCCATCTGGGGCATTATTTCCTGCCTGTTTATTTGGATCATCAACATTGTCCGCGAGGAGAAGAAGTTCGATGCTGCAAAGTTTGCCAAGATGTTTGTTCAGGGCTTGGCAGATAGTGCGCAGAGCGCGATCTCTGTTGCCATTACGTGCGGCTGCGCCGGTATTATAGTTGGTGTCGTTACGATGACCGGTCTTGGCCTGAAGATGGCGAACGGTCTTGTTGCGCTGGCCGCGTTCGCAGGCTCCGGTATTGCCGGCTCCAATCCGATGAAGACCGGCTTTACGGCGACACGTCTCGGGATCGCAGCATATATCGTGCCGTATATGTTTGTTCTGAACCCGATCTTGGTCCTTGTTAATGTGAACAATCTTTCGACAGGTGTTTTTGTTCTTATGGCGATCAAGGCTGTTGTAACGGCGTTTATCGGAATGGTCGGTCTTGCTTCCGGATCTTCCGGCTTCTTCAAGGCTCCGTGCAACCTTTTGGAGCGCATCGTGCTGATAGCCAGCGGATTGCTGCTGATCGATCCAGGGACGCTGACGGATATTGCAGGAATCGGCATTATCCTTCTGATTTATTTTATTCAGAAGGCCCGAGAGAAGCGGACAGCAGTCACTGGATAGATGGAGAGATGAAGTCAATACATGTAGAAGGCTGTGGCGGAGTCATGAGCAAGCATCGCCGCTGTCACAATTATTGAAAAAGGCATCTTTCTCCCCCGTGCAGGGAGGACTTCCTTAAGGAATGAAGAAGGAGAAGGACAGATACGAATTATGATACCTCGGTGGACAAGTTTCAAAATTACTATAAAGATCTGTCCATGCAGGTAAAAAAACGAGAGGTGGCTATCCTCATGGTGGTCAATATGTTCCTGACCGACTTCTACGCCACCGCGCAGAATACGCCGTGGGTGGATAAGAACTTAAAGAAGTATCTCGGCGTGGTAAGATGGGGAAAGCGGGTGGTTTCATACGCTGTCTGACCTGCGCTCTCTTCGCGTTGCGGGGTGGCTGCTGGACGCCTGTTGCCCCTAAGAGGGTAGGACGAGCACTCCATGGATTTTGGACAAGCTGGCGGGAGGCGAGAAGCAGGCGCGCTGTGTGTTTCAAAGCGCATGCGTAGGAGAGGAGCAGTATCACCTGATCGACGCAGCGGAGCTTAGGCGGAGTGAGATGGCGGCGCAGTTCATGGCGCTGCTGGGTGAAAATCCCTTCCCACGGAAGAAACAGGAGATCCCCTATCGAGAGATTGATGAGCTGTGCCTCGCGCAACTGTGAGCGCGAGGCGGACGAAGCAGCCGCCTGCCGCCAAGGTAAGCGCTCAATAATGGCACGACTGGAACCGTATCGTTATCTGAAACTTTGACCGCTGAAAAAGCAGAGCGGCGGGACAGACAGAGTCTGTCCCGCCGCCCTCAGCTTTGACGGTTACAGCGTAATTACACCTCATCATATCATTAGGCACATTATATGTTAATTTTCTCCATCTGTGTAAATTATTTCTCCAGTATCAATTTTTATTTTACAAGGAGCATATTTTTTGTGGTCCGAATGAACTGTATATATGTATTCTCCATTAACGGTAAATAAAGCTCCTCTTTTCTGCCCGTGTCCTGTATATCCTGGAACGGTAATTTTATTTTCCCCTTTTATAATATCCATATTATTTTGTGCCGGCCCTGCCATATACCAAAGGTCGATATAAGAATATATTCTTATATCGTCTTTTTTGTAATATGTTTTTGCATAGGGCGCACTTGCCGACAAGCTATAATCTTCTCTTATTTCAAAAAACGCATCTCCCTCTGAATAGTAATAAAAACTATCTGTATACAATTCAATTCCCGTTATACTATCAGAATATTTTTTCCCATAAAAGTAATCCCATTTCATATAATCATAAACCACTTTCCATGTCAAAGGAAGATAAACTATATTTTTATAAAAAAGAGCCGGATATTCTTCATCATTATAATTGTTATCTTGTATATTGACAATAAATGGAGACACTTCCATATTTATTATATTTTTTGTATTTTTTTCAGAAGATTGGTCTCTCAAATATTCTGTTGGTTTTTCAGAATCCCTTTTTTCTACAGACAAGATATTTTTATCAAATTGCACCTCTAGTCCTAACAAGATGCAATTATAGTATGTGAGGGGAATATAAGTCATATTTTTATACACAACCATTGGGTATTCACATAACATCATATCGTTAGCATTATAGTCATCAACATTATATTCTTCGTAATTTATAGTTACAGGAAAATCCACAATTTCTGTAACTATATTTTCTTTTGCCATTACAACAGTCGAATTTCCAACGCTTATTATACTAAGCGTTATAATCAAAAACATTATTTTCTTATACATTTAAAATACCCCCCCTTTTATTAGAAAGGAGCTGACTCTGGGAGAGCCAGCTCCTCCTGTTTGCTATTACTGCGGTCTACAGTCTATGCTGAAAACATTTACATTTCCGTTCGTAGGAACACCTCCATAGCGAAGTTTGCTCCAATCTGGCATTGAGCCAGTATCCTGTCTATCCATAATGGGTTGAGTTCCCGTTGTGGTTGTGCTGTATGAGTCCAAACTAAACTGAGTAGATGAACCTGAATGCCTCAACATTTTTATATAGACTATACTGTACAGACACTCGAGCATCACCTTATCTTTCGCACGATCTCTCCGCCTGCGAAAAGCCTTTACCTGCAATACTGTGTGCTAATTATATGCAAGTTCACTTATTCGTTAATAATAAGCCCTAATGTAACTACATAAGGATTCAGACATCTTTTTAATGTCAGTGCCGGATGTGTTTGCCAGCAGGTCAAAGTTTTCCTTCGCTCCCCACTTCTGCTCAGTGAAGAAGGAATAATACTGTGCGCGGCTCCGGTCGATTTCCATAATCCGTTTTTTCATCTGAGCCTCGCTCAGGTTCTCGTCTACTGGCCGGCGGTCTATGCAGCGCTTGATTTTACTCGGCATATCTGCATAAGAGAAAATACGAATGGGCTTCTGATCTCGGAGGATAAAGTCCGCACAGCGGCCAACGATAACGCAATCACTCTTTCGCGCAAGTTCGTGAAGCAAATCATGCTGCTTCGTGTAGATGGACAAATCCGGATGGAACGTAGGATCTGGGCTCAGATAAAAACTGTGTCCAATGTGAATTGGGAAACTCACAACAGGACGTTTCTCCTCTATCTGCCGGATATATGCTTCGGACAGCGCTGTTCTTTTTGCGATTTCCGTAATAATTTCCTGATCGTAGTAAGCAATTTGCAGTTCTTCTGCGATTCTTCGTCCTATCTCCCGTCCTCCGCTGCCGAATTCACGACCCACAGTGATAATCCGCCTCATTCTGCACTCCTCTCTAGTTTTGGGGTGATTCTTCCCTAAAACATATACAATAGATGAGCTGCAAGTCCGCAGGTTATTTCATATTGTCATTTCATTTCAGAACGGAAAAGCCATAGCTGTTGGCCAGTGCGTCGATTTTCTGTCCGGCTCTGCACAGCGGGCAATCAGGCACAAGGCTTGTCATATAGCCGGGGATGTCCTCGGGGGAGAAGATGCTCATCACCGGCACCTCGTCCACCTTTGCAATCGCGCTGAATACTGCGGCGATCCCCTGCAGGCTTCCGCCGTAATACTCAATGCACTCCATCGCACGGCGCGCCGTTTTACCGGAGTTTACGGTGGAGATCAGAAGCAGCACGTTTTTACCGGAAACCATGCCCGTCAGATTGTCGCGGAAGATGAGCTGGCCGTTGGAGTCATATTCGGGCGTGACGATGCAGACGTTCCTGCCGGAGTTCACGGCAAAGCGGTCGTTCTTGGCGAGCCTCCCTGCGAGGAACGTGCCGATGACCTCGCTGCCGTCCATACAGACGATCGTGTCGATCTGCTTCTCATAGATGTAGTGCTGCACAAGGATACCGGCCGCATCAGCCGCCATGCCGTACTCATGCTTCATGCGGGTGATATCAAGGTAGTGGCTGTTGTGGGAGTGGCGGGTCGCAAAATGTCCGCGAAACACGGAGATCTCCAGATTTGGATTTTCTCTGGATTTGATACGCATGGAACTCATCATCATTCCTCCTCGCTTAATATTCATAGTGCCTGTAGGGATGATCTGGATGTGCGTGTTGGGTTGTTCTCCTGCTTTTTACGTCTGATGCCATTATGCGGGGAATGCCTTTCTATTCTCGTCAGCACAGTTACATCCAATAGCGTGCCAGCGCGCGGCCACCCTCCGGAACACCTTCGACTCCCTCCGGGTCCAGCTCCCAGCGTCCCTCACCAAGCAGCTGAGCGGCGACCGCCGCGAAGTGCAGCAGGGCAATGCCGGCGTCAAGACCGGCATCCGTGCCGTCGGTATAGGGGTCGGATATCTGCACGAAGATAATCTCATGATCTCTTACCAGAAAGCCGTAGGGCTGACGGTTGAGATAGCTCGGTGCGAGGGATACGGCGTAAAACGCCTGCCAGAGCATATCATCGTAGAAGCCCAGCATCTCGTCAAGCCCCTCCTTATTGCCCCAGGTATCTACATTGACCAGTTCCCTGATACCCTTTTTCGGTGCAAAGTACTGCCGCTCGACGGTCACATCGACCGTTGACATATTCAGAATATTCAGCCGCAGTTTTTTCTGCGTCTTTTCCCCATAGCCAAAGGCGACGATGGCGGCAACTTCCAGCGGTGTGGTCAGTCCAAGCGCAGCTTTGATACGTGCGCTGTCAGTGAAAGTCAGCCAGCAGCTGTCGATGTCAAGCTCGGTGAGTTTGAGCACCAGTTCCTCCATCATGTAGCCCGCGTTTTCCTCTGCGTGGATATGCGGGGCGCTGAGGAGCATCAGATAGTGCGGCGCGCCGATGAGGAACTGCTGGTATCCGGCCGCGCCCTCGAGTGCGCTCTGCGCGTCCGCATCAAGAATTACAAGCTCTGTTGCAAGCTCCGGAATCAGACGGCTGCAGTTTCTTTCATAGTGCGTGCGCAGCTCGGCAAGCGTTGCGTCCGACACCTCTTTACTGCGGAAGGCCCGCACGGATCTGCGGTTTTGAATCATGGCGATGTAATTCATAAAACACTCCTTTCTCTTTCACAATGCGGTTCCAAATACTTAGTTCTGTCGGACGAACTTGTCCGCCGTGGCGCGGCAGATGGGACAGATGAAGTCATCGCGTAATGTTTCGCTCTCGTGGATGTACCCGCAGACACTGCATTTGAAGCCGCCGCCGACCATTTCGCGGTACACCGTGGCGGTGGGTGGTACAGCCTTGCCCCGCGCGGCGTAGGCGTTGAGCGTCAGCACCTCGCCGCTGCCGAACACCTCTGCCTCCGTCGCCTGCCCGACATAGAGCGTGTAGCTTCCGATCTCCAGCCGGTCAATTACACGGCAGGATACCCGGGAGACCATACTGTCGGTAAGGTAGGGGTTTCCGACCTCATCGCGTCTGACCTCGTATGGGGAAAACTTATCCGCGACACGGCCGGAGCGGTAGCCGAAATCGTTGATGAGCGCCGCGGGCGCATCGTGGGCGAGCAGCGTTACGCAGAAGCTGCCCGCCTGCTCGACCGCTGCGGCGGTCACATTCTCGCGATTGACGGCAATGGTAAACTTTGCAGGGAAGCTGCTGGTCACCTGATGGAATGAATTGATGATGCAGCCGCTGTCTTTTCCGTCAGCGTGGGCACTGAGCAGGCACAGCGCGTAGTCCATCTTTTGGTAAGCTTTCTTGTCGATCATGGCGTTGTCCTCCTGTCGTATTTGGCCTTGCCGTTATTTAATAGTAGTATATCAGAACTCTGTAAAAACAACTGTTGCATTTGCAATATCGTTGTCCCCGGCGGAAGCAATATTGGCAAGGGTGCTCCCCGCGCTTTTTCCCTGCCCTTGCGTTGATACAAAAAGCCGCACAGCCCCTACGAACTCTGCCTGTTCTCAGGCAGAGCGAACGGCGCTGCACGGCTCAATGATTATTTGCGGTGAAATGGATTGCTCATTGCAGGCCGGTCACCATTCGCTGTTTTTGATCGGTCCGTTCTGAAAACAAGAGCATCTTTCTGCTCTTATATGTAAGGGCTTTCTTTCAATATGGCTGTTATTTTTTCCAGAGACTGTGGAGGTTGCAGTAGGCATAGGCCGCCTCCACCTCGTCTCCCTTGCACAGGGCGAAGCAGGCTTCCGGCTTCTCGCCGGGATGCAGCTCCTTGCGCTGGTTGCCCTGCTTCGTCTGGATGGAGATCCATTCGATGTAGTGCTCCGGCAGCATGGGATGCTCCGCCTCGCCCACCTTGACATGAACGGTGCTCCCCTCGACGGCATAGACGGGGACATGCTTTTCCACCGAAGCGTCGGTGGTGCCGGGGATCAGCTCGTGCATCTTCTCGCCGCAGCAGACCACGGGCACACCCGTGTCCTTCACCATGGCGATGAGGTTTCCGCAATGCTTACAAATAAAAAATCTCTGTTTCATGGTGATCCCCTTTCTTCGTCCGTTGATTTTAGTCCAGCACCAGCGTGGGCGCGGCATAGGTTCTCGCTTTCAGCTCGCTGTTGAGCATATAGAGCCCCTTACTGTCCCCGCCGAAAAGCTCCATTTTGGTGATGAGGTCAGAGGCGTTCTTCTCCTCCTCGCCCTGCTCCTTGATGAATCAGTCCAGTGTCTGCATGGTGCGGAAGTCCCGAACCTCATAGGCGGCGGCGTAGATCGCGTCGATGCTGGCCGTGACATACTTCTCATGCTCCAGCGCCTTTTTCAGCGGAGTCATGTGATCCCCACGCTCCCACTCCGGCTTGGCCACCGCCTCGAAGGTGACCGCCTCGTTGTTGTTCTGCATATACTGATAGAACAGCAGCGCGTGGTCGCGCTCCTCCTGCGCCTGCACCTTATACCAGTTTTCAAATCCGTCCAGACCCACCTGCGCATAGTAGTTGGCGAAGTCCAGATAAAGGTACGCCGAATAGAATTCCTTGTTGATCTGCTCGTTAATGAGCTTTGCCACCGTCTGATTCATATCCTGATCCTCACTTTTATAAAAATGTTATTTTCAAAAGCTGGGAAACATTTCACAAGACCTGCATTTCGTATGCGCTATTTATAGTCGGATGCCGAAGCCTGATCTCACTTTTATTGTAGTGTAGTTGTCATTTGTTGTCAATTCTGTTTTTTCAAGGCTTTTGTGTCACTTTTCACTTGTGATCCCATGAAATCTGATATAGGAAACCTTCAGCCATACAGCGTTCTCATAAAAAGCGTGATTCAGCAGGTGGGGTGTTGCTGAGCACAGCATCCTCACCGCGCTGGCTCAGCTCTTTCCGGTGGGAACATCATCCTCCAGCACCTGCACCGCGCATTTCATTGCGCTGGCATAGCCAAAGTACCGAATCTGCACCTGATTGGTTCGAACCACATTGATGATTTTGTAAAAGCTGCGATGAGAGAGCGCGTTGGGTTGAATCCAGACTACATCCGCCGCCTTGATCATATCCGCGTTGGGTCTCTGCTCACGGTTGATAAAGGTGACGTTGGGAAGAAGCGGGCGAATCGCCTTGCGCCAGGAGTCATGGCCGCCGAAGGCAACGACTCTTTTTCGCGTGGAATAAGGAAATCTCAGTTCTGCAGCTTTATCCGGTTCCGGCCCCCCCATTTCAACGGCATTGGCCTGCGTAAAAACCAGCTCCCGGAGTTCAGCGAGTTCCGTCCTCTCGGCAGCCGCCCGCTTCTCCACGTTTTCGGTGCGCTCCTTAACCGTTTCCATTTCGCGCCGGATCTGATAGAGATCTTCCCTGTATTTCTCGTTGGATTCCCTTAGCCGTCTGATTTTAGCTTTCAGCTCATCAATGTCGTCTTCCTTATCAATGTTGACTGCATTTTCGGCATCAGAGTCGCTGAGTCCTTTCGGAAGTGCGGCAGAGGGATGTCGGAAGTCATGCCGCCAGTCCCTGCTTTGCATCTGTATGTCCAAAGCGATTTGAAGATATAGCTCCAGACCCTTCGCAGTGCCTTTCTCCACGCCTGCTGCCTCGAAAACCTCTGCCATTCCGTCGCTGTCAGAAACCGTTCGCGGCATTACGATTCCCGTAAGGCCATACAGGATCTGCGGAATATTCAGTTTCCAGTCAGGCACAGATGATTCCAATGGCGCGTAGAGGGGCGTGTTCAAATAGTTGAGTCGATATAGGTCCGCCTTTCGATCGTTCCAGTCGATGGGCACGATGTCTTCATCCCTTGCAAAATCCGCATCCGCACGCTTATGCTGATGTTCCAGATTGCTTTCTTCATCAAACCCATCCGTGAGATTATCCTGCTCATCGAGTGCGCGTGCGTTCCATGGCAGCTTGCGCGCCGCGGCCACCAGAACGGCAACCGCAGCATTATAGGTCCATGGGATATCGCTTCCGGCTTCTATGAGGCACAGATAGCCAAAGCAGGTTTCATACGGGTCGTTGACTTCAAAACGCAAAAGGCATTCCGCAATGTCGGCGTCCAGGTTTTCTATAAGGTCTTCTTGCTTAACCATCTGTGCGGAATGTGCGAACAGGGCGAGTGAGAACCGTCTGTGCCCTGCATCGTCGGCCGCATCTTCCATAGCGAGGCCCTGCATAGCCATAGCTTGCAGCCGATCCATTTCGTCTATGGCGAAGGTTTCCGCTCTGCTCATTCCGCAGTTTCCGCTTATATCCTGCAGCTCTTGGAAAGGAAGCGCGGCTTTCGGAGCCAATACATAGCGCGGTATGTTTGGCGATTTCTTTTCCTCCCGTTTTTCCACGAGTCTCTTATGCAGTTTGCGGCACTCGCTCATGATGGAATCCGATTGTCGCAGTAATTCGGTCTGCTTCTTACACAGCGGAGCGTCACAGGCGAAGAAGATGCCCAGAAACTCCCAATACTTCTCTATGAACCGCTTCATAGCCCGTTCCTTTACAACGGAAGGGACCAGGGCCATGACAGCGTTAAAGCGCTCCCGCGGGGACAGACTTCCGAGATCCTGCTCCGGTTTCTGGTGAGCCACCGGTTCCGTGCGCTGGGCAGACACGTCATTGATATAGGCTTGAAATGGATTGTCCCGCGGGTCACGTTCCCGGATCAGCTCCATCACGCCCCGCAGCACGATCTCTTCGTGACACGGGTCATAAATATCCGGCAGTCGAACAGACATCAGCGCTTCCTGAGAAGAATTAAAATAACAGTACGCAGCGGGGAGCCTTCCGTCATGTTTCAACTCATCCAGCATAAAGATTGCAGCTGCCAGCGTGATGTAATACAGGTGATCCACCCCGTCAACAGAATGGTTCAGAGCGCTGCATTCATTGATCCACGCTGTTAATAGGCCGGTATCTAAATTTTCATAGAGTGACCCGAATCGTTTTCTGATTTCAGGTAGCAGGTTGTAAACAGCGGCCTTGCGGCGCTTCAGGATAGGGCCGACAAGATCATAGATCTTAGGCACATTGGGATGGGAACTGTTTTTCCGCGCAAAGCGAATGGCGTCATCAAAAGCATTGCCAATCAGCTTCCTGTCTGTACTTTCCATCGTATTGCGTGGATTGCGGCCGTTCTTTTTCTTTGCCATATGACATCCTTTCGTATAGGAGCCGGTATCTGCGTTTGATACGGCGGTAGCCGGAGCACTGATCATGCTCTTTCTGCCTGCATGGATTTCCCTTACAATGCAATCGCTTTTCACCGGTGGTTGCCCGGTATGCCCAGAAATGTATTGGAAAACGTCAGTCCTTATCGAAAGAATACCATGCTGAGCGGTTTCCGTCCATCAGGAAACACGAGGTCTGCGCTTACCAACGGCTTTTCCCAAAGAACCCCCCGCGCCCTCTCATATGGTTGGAAGGACACGGGGGAACTTGCTGTTATGTGGCTTTACCGAATGGCATCCTTGAGTGCCTTGCCGGGCTTGAAAACCGGCACCTTGCAGGCGGGGTAGGTCATGGGTTCGCCGGTGCGGGGGTTGCGGCCCACACGGGCAGGGCGCTTCTTTACCTCGAAGCTGCCAAAGCCCACCATCTGCACCTTGTCTCCGCTCTTCATGGCGGTTTCCACTGCGCCGGTAAAGGCAGCGAGGGCCGCTTCGCAGTCCTTTTTGCTCAGACCGCTGGTTTCCGCCATGGCGGCGGTCAGTTCGGTTTTATTCATGGAAATGATTCTCCTTTTCGTTTATAGTATGACTGCATTATAGCGGGAAAAGGGAGAATCTGTCAACTGCGGGACTCTGCCATTTCTGTGACGCCCCGTGGCGAACCGTATGTATCAGGCTCCCCAGTTGTTTGTTGCCAGTTTCTTCATGTAGGCGTAAGTCTGCGGTGCTGCATCCCGGAAATCATCCATGCGCTTTTTGTCAGCGCTGTATGTGATCCAGTAGACGAAGCAATCGGCAAAAAATTCCCGGCTATTGGTCTTGGCATAGTCCCGCAGACTGGAGTTCTGCGATTCTGCCAGATACAGCCGTTCATGCTCTGCGGGAAAACCCAGGGCATAATCCAGAAAATGTCCGAATTCGTGGAGCGTCGCGCTGGCCTCCGAGATGTAGATGGTTTTCTGGCCGTAGCTGGTGGCTCCAATGCAGCTCATGTTCAGCTGCTTGCTAAGTTCGCTGATGTAGTCGAAGTCGATACGGTACGTCCAGCCGGTGGCGTTGAAGGTGGCAAGCACCGGCTCTGGCACCTGCCGCAGCGCCAGCAGGTAGTCGTTGACATTGACACCTGCCGCATTCACCAGCGTCACCGGTACAGGCGGTTCCTCAATGCGGAAGCTCTGTGTCAGGACAGCATGAAGAATGATCGCCGCTTCTCCGCGCGTCACGAGCGCATTGGTATCCGCATCATCAGAGCACAGCCCGAGCTCCCGCCCCACGCGCAGGATGTTGTCAGCCGTGCTGAGCGATGTCCCTCCCTCGTAGAGCGTGCTGTCATAAACCGGAACATCTGCGGCGGCAAAAGCACTCTCAACCAGCACGCTGCGACACATCGGTGAACACGGCGCGGAGAATGCGGTTTCGTTCAGCCAGCCCTGCCGGTAGGCTTCCACGACGCCGCTTCGGCCAACATCCTGCCAGCTGTCACCGATAGTTTCCACACCATAGGCGCGGCAGAGCATGACAGCCCATTGCTCCACAGTGATGAGCTGTTCCGGCGAGAAGCAGTCATTTCCTGTTCCGGCAGCGATCTCACATTCTGCCAGATATATCACGCTCTCATAGCAGTCTACAGTCTCCGGCACGTCATCAAAGCCTGTGCAGGCAGCGGAAGCAGCTGTGGGCAGGATCAATGCCAGGACAAGGGTGCAGACAGCCAACGCTGTTCTTCTAACGATCATCTTCATAAGTTCCTCCATATTCTTGTTCTTTCTCTGTCCTGTATCCTCCGGTAGAGTAGGCTCTTCTGGATGCGCCATGGTGACGCTACCCTATGGACAGAATTTTGAGAGTAAAAACGTCACAGTCCCCCCTTGGCGGGAGGCTGTGACGTTTTATGCTTGGTCAGCCGGTATAAATTGCTGGTGAGGCTGCCATTGGAGCGGCGGCGGTTCCGCTTTTCAATGAGCTTCCTGCGCTCCAGATCTGCCAGTGCCCGCTGGACAGTCCGCGGCGAAAGTCCCAATTCTCGGGCAATGGTTTTGATCCCCGGCCAGCAGACGCCGGAGGCGTCCGCCCGGTCCCGAAGGTAGATATAGACCGCCTTCTCCCGGTGGCTCAGATGCTCCTCGGCGTAGATAAAGTTGAATTGACTCATCTGCTTCCCTCCATGTTATAGGGATTCTTTGTGCAGCTCCGATGGATGCTGCGGATGAGTTCGCTCTGGTCAACATAGGCAATCTTTCGGGCTGCCCGCTCCGGCATTCGATAGCCGTCCGGGTCAAAGGTGATGCCCCAATCCAGGAAGAGACGCAGCTTGGTGCGCATGGGATGAGTTCCCGTTTTCATCACCACAAATTCGCCCTTGGGGATGGATTTCAGTTCATCTGGCGTCATGAGCGCACGCTCCATCATCTGCAAGGACTGGCTGCTCTCTTTCCCCTGACTGACGGAGCCGGACAGTACCGTCCTGCTGCCGAGTGCAGCGGAGAGGGCATCTGCCGTTTTGCTCTGGGGCGAAAAGCCGCCGAAGATGGTGTCCTGGCAGTTGTCACATATGATTTCAGCACCCTCTTTTCCGTAGTTCTTTTCCAGTTGCGCGAGGCTTTGGATAATGGGTACCAGCGTCAGTCTGCGGGAGCGCCCCGCGCTGAATAGGGGCAGGATGTCAAAGGGCGGCATGGTTCCCAGCTCATCGCAAAACAGCACCACGCGGTTTTTGAGCCTGCCGCCGGTTTCATCCGCCACGGAGAACAATTCGCGGGACAGATTTTGTATCATGAGCGCCGCGATGAAATTCTTGGCGGGATCTTCTTCCGGCAAAATCAGGAAGATGGCGCACTTCTCCGAGGCAAACATTTCAGCGTTGATGGGGCTGTCGTAGCAGATGACCTGCTCCAGTTCCGTATCCAGAAAGGCGTTTAGGCGGGACATGACGGTGGACATGACCGAAGCCATAGATTGATCCGCACTGGTGAGGGCGGCGCCTGCCAGCCACCGGGCCTTATGCTCCGGCGGCAGTTCATCCATGAGCAGCTGAAAACCGTTCTTGCCTCTTGACTTCGGCACCGCCAGCAGATCCTGCACCAGTTTGAAGGCGGATACGATGTGCCGCTTCTCCGGCTCCCCATCCTTGGGTGGGGCGAACTCCGCCAGCAGAAGCACAATGGCAGTCAGGAGCCCCTCGGCGCTGTCATAGAAGAAGGCATTCTCGCCGTATTGGGCAGCGTCGCCATCCGGGTTGATGATGGTCTTGGCAAGGATCTTGGCATATTTTTCTGCGCGCGCACGGGCGGCAAGATTCTCCGGATGCTTGCGTGCAATATCCATGTAGTGATTCATCAGTGTCAGGAAATTAAAACCGTCTGAGCGGGTCGGGTTACGCAGGTCAATGACGGATACCTTGTAGCTGTAATACCGGGAGGCAATGGCTCCATAGTTGCGCGCCAAATCTCCCTTGGTGTCCAGCGCCAGATAGCTCATGCCGCAGGCGCTGGCATATTCCAGATTTGCGTATAAAAAATACGCGGTTTTGCCCACGCCGGAAGCACCGATCATAAGACAATGGATATCATCGCTGTCCACCAGCGCGCGGACATCCCGCTGATTTTCCACCACATTTTTGATTTTGGAAACTGCCGTTTTCTTTTTCTTCGGCTTTCGCTTTTCTTTTTTTCCTGCTGTAGGACGGCGGAGCCTCTCCAGCAGCTTGTGAGTGGTTTGCGAAATCACACCTCTTTTGGCTCTGCGCTTTCTGCCGCCCATACTGCCGAGGACGATGCCCTGTACCGTAGGCAGATCCTCGCCCTTGCGCCAGCGGCGGGGACGGAACGGGACCACATGATAGGTCGTGTGGATCTCCTTGGGAGTAGCCCAACGCGCCGTGCCGTGCTGACCGTCGCCGACTGTTTTGTTCTTGAAGTTGTTGAGAGAATAATTCTTGGAGAGGAAGGACACTACGAGCAAGAATGCCAGCAGTCCGCCGCCAAGCAGAATCAGGGGCCATATGTTTTCGTTCATGCGTCTTTCTCCTTCCTCTCGAATTTGGCGCATAGATCGTCATTCCAATCCTTGCGCACAGGGCAGAGCCGCTCCACATCCAAGCCCATGTCCTCCAGCGTATCCGTCATACGGTCGCAGGCATCGTTGCCCGCGTCATCGTTGTCGAGGCACAGGTACACCATGTCCAGCTTCGGATTCTGCCGCAGCCGTTCCAGCACCGGCTGGATGGAAGTTCCGCAGCAGGCAACATAGCTGTGTTCCTGCCAGCCGTATGGATAGAGGGTAATGTGGGACAGAAGGTCGATGGGCGCCTCGAACACATAGAGGGACTTGTCGGTCCCGCCTTTGTGGAAGCAATGCTCACTTGCGCTGCCCTCGATGTTCATGCGGAACACCTGTCCCTCGCTGTTGGTACTGCGGATGTGCGCGTGCTTGGCCTCACCGCTGTCATCCAGCCCCACGAAAACACAGTTGTGATGCTTGTCCTCGTAGAGCAGCTTTTCATGTACGAAGGCGGAAATAACCTCGCGGTCAATGTGGCGCTGACGCATGAGGTAAGCATACATACGTCGCATGGTTCCGTAAGGCTCCGGCAGCGCGAAAGCCTTTGAAACTTCATTCACAGGCTTTGCCTGTTCATATGTTTTTCTGTTCTTTCTGCCCAGCAAAAGCAAAACCGCCTCCTGATAAGGGAGACGGTAATAGCGCTGGACGAAGCTGACGGCATATCCGCCGACGCGCGCGGAGTGGTCGAACCATTTGTTGCCCCGCACGGTGATGCTGGGATCGTTGGGGGGACGGAACTCCCGGCCGGAGCGCACGGGTCGTTCCCCCTGGGCGCGCAGCAGAGACACGAGATCCGTGTTCTGCGCCCGCGCCTTTTCCTCCGGCGTGAAATAGATAAATTGGCTCATGATGTTTCCTTTCAGATTGTCGTTCTTTCTGTTGACAATATGTGTTTTATCACATATAATTAATTGCAGAGAAGGCGTGGTGAATGTATGGACTACACGGTGGAATACTACGAGAAGGATGATGGCAGCAGACCTGCTGAAGAATTCATTCTCTCGCAGGATAATAAAATGCAGGCAAAAATATTCGCTGCATTGGAATTGCTCGAAAGCAAAGGCCCCGCCTTACGCGAGCCATATTCAAAGGTGCTGGATGACGGAATTTTTGAAGTGCGTGCAAAGCAAGGTACGGATATCAGCAGGGTGCTTTACTTTTTCGTGGTGGGACGCAGAGTGATCCTCACCAATGGCTTTGTAAAAAAGACGATGAAAACCCCGCCGCGCGAGATAGAACGTGCCAAGCGGTATCGCGCAGACTTTAATCAAAAAAAGGAGGCATGATTTATGGGGAAGAATTTTCGTGAGACTTTGAACGAAAGAATGCAGGACCCTGCGTTCCGTGCGGAGTGGGATGCGCAGGAACCGGAACGTCAGATCATGCGCGCCATTGTTGAAGGCCGTGAGGAAAATGGCATGACGCAAAAGCAGCTTTCCGACATTACCGGCATTACACAGGCTGACATCAGCAGGCTGGAAAGCGGAACGGCCAATCCCTCTCTGCGGACGCTCAAGCGTCTTGCCGCAGGCATGGGAATGGCGCTCAAGCTGGAATTCGTTCCGACGCAAACACAAATCTGACTTCAAAAAAAGCTGCCGCAATTCAAATTGCGGCAGCTTTTTTTATCTGAATGTCTGCTCCTCGTGATCGTCCGGCTTGTGTCCCATTGCCAGCCGCTTGCGCTGCAATTCCTGTCGGCGCTTGCGGTCGATCTGCAAGCCGCGGTGGATCTGGTCGATCTTGCTGTTGTCCTCAAAAATTCTGCTCATGTGATGCAGCATCCGCACGACGGTTTCTCTCACCGTGGGGGCATGGTAATCCGCTCCTGCCGGTGCGCTCTCTTTTTGCTGATCAGGGTGAACTGACTGCTGAGAAAAAGCCGGTGCATCTTCAACCGCAGGCGGTGTGGTACCCTCAGAAGCGGCATCATCAGAGGAGGCGGAATCTTCTGGCGTGGCACTCGCCGCACGGTCAGATTTGGGCTGCTCCGACGCGAGAGATGCCGTGACCTCAGAGGCCTTTGGTGCGACTTCTGCGGCATCTTTTTTGATGGTAGGTCCTTCCTGCGCGGAAGGTGTTCTCCGCACATCCGCGTACCGTTGCCGCTCCGCTATCCATTGCAGTGTTTCCTGAATGACCATATTGCGGACGCTCCGGAACTCCTTTTGCTGGGAGAGCGGCAGACGCTTGCGCGGCCGCTGGTCGTAGTCCAGGCACACCTGCTCGTAGAGCGTCTGCCATGTTTCGTAGGCGGCGGACACCCGCTCGTCCTTCGCCAGCTCCTCCACGATGGCATCCACGATGGCCTTGACCCTTGGCGGCAGGTAACCGTAGACCTTTCGGCCCTTGATCGTCAGCAGACGATTCGCCAGTTCTGCGGTAAGCTGCTCCAGCCGTGGGTTATCCACTACGCCATGCTCCAGCTGCACGATGCACTCTACCATGGCCCTGCGGGTCTGCACCTGTAGCTCCTGCCGCGCGGTATCCTTTTGCTGGTAGATGTGCATCCGATCCGCGTGGTAGATCCGTCTGGCGAAGACGGATTTCATTTCCCGGATACCCTCTTTGGTAAGGTAGCCCTCCTTTGGATCTGCGGAGAAGATGATCATGTGGATATGCACCTGATTTGGCTTCTGGTGGAACGCAGCATACCAACGCAGGTTTTCCGGTCGGATCTTATACGCTTTTGCGATGTCGCAGATGGAGGCGTTCACCAGAGCCTGCCAGTTTTCCGCGCTGTCATAGCCCAGCCGCTCTGCGTCCTCACGGCGCAGCGCAATCACCGGCGTCCACACGTTGCCGGTGTGCTCCGCCACCTCCCGTACCGCCCGCGCGAGATTTTTTACCTTGCCGTGGGCGTCCCACAGCCCGTGCTCACCGTCCTTCTGGACGCCGGGACGGTGAGAGATGTAGTCGATGAAATTCTCCTTTTGATCCAGCACCTCTATGTAGTTTTCCTGCACCTGCTGGATGAACGCCGAGGCGCTGCCCTGGGTGGGGTGATTCAGATATTCCTCGTACTCAATGAGTTCCCAACAAGAGGGGAAGGACTTCAGCAGCCGTGTGATAAAATTCTGCTGCTTTTTTGTTGCAGGAAGTGTACTGCGCTCATCCGCCAGCAGCTCCACGCCAGGACGGGTGGCAACGTAGCGGGTACGCTGGGCCAGCTTCGCAGCGTTCTGTCCGCCCTTGAGGTAGGGCGAGATCAGTACGATCCGGGCCATTCATCCTCCGGCTCAATGCGGCGCTGCTGATGCACCGCGCTCTCAAAACTCACCTGACCGTTGGTGCGCTTCACCTCATCCA
>OLIT01001828.1_pt1 | contig 17139 bp, 9 predicted proteins | sample 1601341 | NCBI WGS metagenome assembly OLIT01 (sample SAMEA2452121, study PRJEB22498) | human gut metagenome | biome: human feces; feature: human gut; material: feces | place: Australia | collected 2012
AAGGCGAATTTCACTTGCATTTCACCGTCAATAGCCAAATCCGGATATTCCTGATGAAGCTGGTTGATGGCTTCGTGTACCTTCGCCGGACTTCCTTCTGCGTCGGAACCGAAGTTAGAGTAAGACAGCATGGCCATTACCGGTTCCTGGTTGAAGAAACGTACAGCCTTGGCCGACAGTTTGGCAATGTCTATCAAGGTATCGGTGTCTGGATGACGATTAATCAGTGTATCGGCAATGAAATAAGTTCCTTTCTTGGAGTTCAGGATGTGCATGGTTCCGAAATGTTTGTATCCCGGCTGGATGCCGATAACTTCCTTGGCAACCTTGATCGTGTTGGAGTACTTGGTGTACAATCCGGTTACAAAGGCGTCTGCTTCGCCGGTTTCCACCATCATCATACCAAAGTAGTTGCGTTCGAACATTTTATCGTTTGCTTCCTGGAAGTTGGCTCCTTCGCGGGCACGTTTTTCGCAGAGGATGCGTGCATAGCGTTCACGACGTTCTGATTCACGGTCGTGACGCAGGTTGACAATTTCAATGCCCTCCAGGCTCAGGTCAAGTTCCTTGGCTAATTTTTCGATGCGTTCTTCGTTACCCAAAAGAATCGGATGACAGATACCTTCTGCTTTAGCTTCTACTGCTGCTTTCAGCATGTTCGGGTGAATACCTTCGGCAAATACTACACGCTGTGGGTTGCGGCGAGCTGTTTCATACAACTGGCGGGTCAGCTTGTTTTCCTGTCCCATCAGTTCTCTCAAGTGATTCTTGTATTCATCCCAGTTGGTAATCTGTTTGCGGGCTACACCTGATTCCATGGCAGCCTTAGCTACGGCCATAGATACTTCGGTAATCAAACGTGGGTCAACCGGTTTCGGAATAAAGTATTCAGGTCCGAAAGTCAGGTTGTTCACATGATAAGCTTCGTTGACAACGTCGGGTACAGGTTTCTTTGCCAGGTCGGCAATGGCATGTACGGCTGCCAGCTTCATTTCTTCGTTGATGGCAGTGGCACGCGTATCAAGTGCACCGCGGAAGATATAAGGGAATCCGATAACATTGTTTATCTGGTTCGGATAGTCAGAACGTCCGGTTGACATCAATACGTCCGGGCGAGAAGCCATGGCGTCTTCGTATGAAATTTCCGGAGTCGGGTTAGCCAAAGCAAATACGATAGGATGAGAAGCCATGCTGCGTACCATATCCTGACTCAACACGTTACCTCTGGAAAGGCCGAGGAATACATCGGCTCCCTTGATGGCTTCTGCCAGTGTATGGATGTCGGTACGGTCAGTAGCAAAGAACTTTTTCTGCTCGTTCAGGTCTGTACGGTCTTTAGAAATCACCCCTTTACTGTCGAGCATGACAATGTTTTCCAAGCGTGCACCGAGGGCTACATATAATTTAGTACAAGATACGGCAGATGCACCGGCACCGTTGACTACGATTTTTACCTCTTCAATTTTCTTTCCGGCTACTTCCAGCGCATTCAGCAATCCGGCACTGGAGATGATGGCTGTACCGTGCTGGTCGTCGTGCATTACCGGAATGTCCAGTTCTTCCTTCAGTCTCTGTTCTATTTTGAAGCATTCAGGAGCTTTGATATCTTCCAGATTGATACCTCCGAAGGTAGGAGCAATGGCTTTTACCGCTTCGATAAATTTATCCGGGTCTTTTTCATTTACTTCAATATCGAATACGTCGATTCCGGCATAAATTTTAAACAGCAGTCCCTTTCCTTCCATTACGGGTTTTCCGCTCATGGCACCTATATCTCCTAAGCCCAATACAGCTGTTCCGTTAGAGATAACGGCTACCAGATTACCTTTGTCGGTATAGTCGTATGCGGTATCCGGATTCTTCTGGATTTCCAGACATGGTTCTGCTACTCCCGGTGAATAAGCCAATGATAAATCTCGTTGAGTTTGATAAGGTTTGGTGGGGACTACTTCTATTTTCCCCGGTTTGCCTTGTGAGTGATAGAGCAAGGCTGCTTCTTTCGTTATTTTTGTCATATTTCTTCGTTTTTTAGTTGTTTCAAAGAATAATGTATCGCGCAAATGTAGGAATAAAATAACAAATGGACTGTTTTTTTCTGAAAAAAACTATAAAATGAACGAAGGTTGTTTTGGAGTATTGAAGATTTTTTGTCGATAGTTTTTGTCGATTGGTCTGATAATATTGGCTATATGTAATGATATTAGGGCATTATGGTTATTCTTAGTTAAAGCCACTTTCCGGACCTTGATTTTTTTTCTATATTTGCACGATAAAAAACTAGAGAAGGGTGTAAAGTTTTCAGTGGAAAACTTTAATAGAGAGAAGAGATAAAACCAAATTTTATATATGAATATAAGTATGAGCACAAAAAGAAACAGAAGTTTTTCTTCTAGCCGAGTGGCATTCTATGCATTGACTCTTTCGGTGCTGACTGCATGTGGAGGCGGTCAGGGGGGTATGAAAATGGGTGATGATGAATTTGCGGTTGAAACACTTGCAGCTGCTTCTAGCAATCAGACAACCCAGTATCCCGCTACAATTAAAGGTTTGCAGGATATTGAAATTCGTCCGCAAGTATCAGGATTTATCGTGAAGTTGTGTGTAGACGAAGGTGCTACAGTTCGCAAGGGACAAGCTTTGTTCCAGATTGATCCTACACAGTATAAGGCTGCATACGATCAGGCTAAAGCAAGCGTGGCTTCAGCAAAAGCTAACTTGGAAACTGTTACTTCAACTGAAGCAAACAAGAAGATGCTGCATGAGCAGAAAATTATCAGTGATTTTGAATACCAGACAGCTGTAAATAACCTGCTTTCTGCTAAGGCAAGTTTGGCACAGGCAGAAGCTTCTTATGCGGCTGCAAAACAGAATTTGGGCTTCTGTACCGTAACCAGTCCTTCAGACGGAGTTATTGGTACTTTCCCGTATCGTGTAGGTGCATTGGTTGGTCCTTCTGCTGCTGAACCGTTGACTACCGTTTCTCAGATTGGAGATATGTACGTATATTTCTCAATGACTGAAAAACAGTTGCTGGCTTTGACTAAAGCAGGTGGTACATTGAAGGAACAGTTGGAAAAGATGCCTGCTGTCAAATTGCAGTTGTCTGATGGAACAATGTATTCAGAAGAAGGTAAGATTGATGCCGTAAGTGGTGTAATCGACCAGACTACTGGTTCTGTAAGCATGCGTGCAATTTTCCCGAACAAGCAGAATATCCTTCGTAGTGGAGGTATGGCCAACGTGGTATTCCCATACACTATGAGCGATATTATCTTGATTCCTCAAACTGCTACTCAGGAAATTCAGGACAAGAAGTTTGTGTATGTATTACAGTCTGACAATACTATTAAGCATACAGAAGTACAGGTTTCTAACTTGAATGATGGTAAACATTACATCGTGACAGGTGGGCTGAAGCCTGGGGATAAGATTGTTGTAGAAGGTGTTCAGACATTGAAAGACGGACAAAAAATTACTCCGATTACACAGGCTGAAAAAGAAGCTAAATTCCAGAAGGCGTTACAAGACCAGCGGGATGGTAACATTCAGACAGCTTTTAAATAATAAAAAATGATTCTTATGGTGCTGGGGGAATGTGTTTGATGAAAACCCTCGGGACTGTAATTATAAATGGTATTTAAAGAATGAAACTAGATAAATTTATTAACCGTCCGGTACTGTCAACCGTAATTTCTATTTTGATAGTAATTCTGGGTGTGATTGGTTTGGCCACCCTGCCGGTTACACAATATCCGGACATTGCACCTCCTACCGTATCGGTAAGAGCAACTTATACAGGTGCGAATGCACAGACTGTGTTGAACTCAGTGATTGCTCCGCTGGAAGACCAGATTAACGGTGTAGAAAACATGATGTACATTCAGTCTAGTGCCTCAAACAATGGTTCAGCTGATATCAGCATTTATTTTAACCAGGGTACAGACCCGGATATGGCTGCGGTCAACGTACAGAACCGTGTGTCTATGGCACAAGGTCTGTTGCCGGCAGAAGTTACTAAGGTGGGTGTGACCACACAGAAACGTCAGAACTCTATGTTGTTGATTTTCTCTTTGTATGATGCAGAAGATAAGTATAACATTGAGTTTATTGAAAACTATGCCAAGATTAACTTGATTCCGGAAGTTCAGCGTGTAAAAGGTGTGGGTGATGCCAACGTGATGGGTCAGGACTACTCTATGCGTATTTGGTTGAAGCCGGATGTGATGGCGCAGTACAATTTGGTTCCGTCTGATATCTCTGGTGTATTGGCAGAACAGAATATTGAAGCTGCACCTGGACAGTTTGGTGAACGTGGTAATCAGACTTTCCAGTACACCATTCGTTACAAAGGTCGTTTGCAGCAGACTGAAGAATTTGAAGATATTGTAGTGAAGGCTCTGCCTAACGGTGAAGTACTCCGTTTGGGAGATGTAGCCCGTATCGAGTTGGGACGTCTGGCTTATACCTTTAATAATACAGTAAACGGTCATAAGGCTGTAACTTGTATCGTATTCCAGATGGCAGGAACCAATGCGACAGAAACAATCAACAACTTGCTGGATGTAATCAGCAAGGCTGAAGAAAGCTTGCCTGCCGGATTGAAGATTAACGTGGCTCAGAATGCCAATGACTTCTTGTATGCGTCTATCCACGAAGTTATCAAGACTTTGATTGAGGCGTTTGTGCTGGTGTTCATCGTAGTATATGTGTTCTTGCAGGATATGCGTTCTACATTGATTCCGGCCATTGCCATTCCGGTAGCCTTGATTGCTACTTTCTTCGTATTGAAACTGATTGGATTTAGTGTGAACTTGCTGACACTTTCGGCGATGGTGCTTGCCATTGCGATTGTGGTCGACGATGCAATTGTGGTGGTGGAAGGTGTACATGCCAAGTTGGACCAGGGATACAAATCATCTCGTGAGGCTTCTATCGATGCCATGAGCGAACTCGGTGGTGCGCTGGTTTCTATTACATTGGTCATGATGTCCGTATTTATCCCGGTAAGTTTCATGGGAGGTACAGCCGGTACATTCTATCGTCAGTTCGGTATTACGATGGCGATTTCTATCGCATTCTCTGCATTGAACGCGTTGACACTTTCTCCGGCATTGTGTGCTATTTTCCTGAAACCGCATGATTCAGAACACAAGCAGAAGAAGATGAGTATGGTCGATCGTTTCCATACCTCTTTTAATGCTGCATACGATTCATTGCTGAAGAGCTATAAGAAGCGTGTGGTATTCTTTATTCATAAGAAATGGCTTTCATTCGGACTGGTGGCTGCATCTATCGTATTGTTGATGTTCTTTATGAAAACCACTCCGACTGGTATGGTGCCGAATGAAGATACCGGTACTATCATGGGTGCTGTGACATTGCCTCCTGGTACTTCTCAGGAACGCGCTATGGAAGTGTTGGCCAAGGTAGACAGCTTGGTAGCTGCAGAACCTGCCGTTCAGTCTCGTACTATCATTTCTGGATATAGCTTTATTGGTGGTCAAGGACCTTCTTACGGTTCTGTCATCATCAAGTTGAAAGACTGGGAAGAACGTTCCATGATGCAGAATTCAGATATTATCTATTCTACATTGTTCTTGCGTGCACAGAAAGTCATTAAGGATGCACAGGTATTGTTCTTTGCTCCTCCGATGATTCCGGGTTATTCAGTATCAAGCGATATTGAGTTGAACATGCAGGATAAGACCGGTGGTACGCTGGATCACTTCTTTGAAGTGGTAAAAAGCTATACAGCCGCATTGGAAGCACGTCCGGAAATCAACTCTGCGAAGACTACCTTCAACCCGAGCTTCCCGCAGTATCAGCTTGACATTGATGCGGCAGCTTGTAAAAAGGCAGGTATCAGCCCGAGCGATATTCTTTCTACCATGCAGGGATATTTTGGAGGTTTGTATGCTTCTAACTTCAACCGTTTCGGTAAGATGTATCGTGTAATGATTCAGGCTGAACCGGATGCTACTAAGAACATGGAATCGTTGAACGGAGTGAAAGTACGTGGTAGCAATGGAGAAATGGCTCCTATCACACAGTTCGTAAGTATGAAGAAAGTATACGGCCCGGATATTATCAACCGTTTCAACCTGTATACTTCAATGAAGGTGATGGTGGCTCCTGCTTCTGGTTATACTTCAGGTCAGGCATTGCAGGCTATTGCTGAAGTGGCTAAGGAAAATCTTCCGATGGGATTCGGTTACGAATTGGGAGGTATGGCACGTGAGGAAGCACAGACAAGTGGCAGTACAACAGGTATTATCTTCGTACTTTGCTTCGTCTTCGTTTACTTGCTGCTGAGTGCCCAGTATGAAAGTTACATCCTGCCGTTGGCCGTATTGCTTTCTGTTCCGTTCGGTTTGATGGGTAGCTTCATCTTCGTCAACGGATTTAGTGCATTGGGAAGCATTCCTGCATTGAAGATGATTTTGGGAACCATGTCAAATGACATTTACATGCAGATTGCCTTGATTATGTTGATGGGTCTGTTGGCTAAGAATGCCATCTTGATTGTAGAGTTTGCCCTTGACCGTCGTAAACAAGGTATGAGTATTTCCTGGGCAGCCGTATTGGGTGCTGCAGCCCGTCTTCGTCCGATCTTGATGACTTCATTGGCCATGATTGTCGGTTTGATTCCGTTGATGTTGGCTATGGGTGTAGGAGCTCACGGTAACCGTACATTGGGTGCTTCGGCTATTGGTGGTATGTTAATCGGTATGATTTTCCAGATTTTCATCGTTCCGGTATTGTTCGTGGTATTCCAGTGGTTACAGGAGAAATTCAAACCTATGGAATGGGATAGCCTCGATGAAAGTGAAGTGGAAGCTGAAATTGAACAGTATTCTCCTAATACGCATAAATAAGATTGATAATGAAAAAACAGATAATAGGAATGATGTGTCTGGCTGCTATGATGAGCAGTTGCCACATTTACAAAGCTTATGACCGTCCGGAAACGATAGATGCCTCAGGCGTCTATCGTGACCCGGCTTCGGCAACCGATACACTGGCTGCCGATACGGCCAATATGGGAAACTTGCCTTGGAAAGAGATTTTCCGTGATGCCAAACTGCAGGCCTTGATTGAAGAAGGACTGGCTAACAATGTAGATATGCAGGCGGCTGCTCTCCGTGTACAGGAAGCGAAAGTGATGCTGACTGCCGCTAAATTGTCTTATTTGCCTTCCATTAATCTGGCTCCGCAAGGTACTACGACCAGTATGGGAGGTGGAAACTATGTAAAGGCATACCAGCTTCCGGTTGCAGCCAGTTGGGAAATTGACTTGTTCGGAAAGATTCTGAACACCAAACGTGGTCAGAAAGCTGCCTACGAACAGAGTCAGTATGCAGAACAGGCTGTACGTTCACAGATTATTTGTGGTATAGCTAACGTGTATTATTCTTTGCTGATGCTCGACCGTCAGGTAGAAATTACGACCGAAACGGCTGCTATCTATAAAGAAAACGTACGAGTAATGGAAGCCATGAAAATTGCCGGTATGACAACCGAAGCTGCTGTAGCACAGATGCGTGCTGCCAGCCATCAGGTAGAGGCTTCATTGATGGATTTGAAACGTCAGGTGCGTGAAACAGAAAATTCACTTGCTGTACTGTTGGCTAAGGCTCCTCAGACCATCGAACGCAGTACATTGGACGAACAGGTTATGCCGGAAGAACTGGCAGCGGGTGTACCGATGCAGTTATTGGAAAACCGTCCGGACGTGAAGATGGCTGAAATGACGCTTGCGGCTGCTTATTATACGACTAATTCCGCACGTGCAGCTTTCTACCCGGGCTTGAACATTACAGGTATGGCAGGATGGACAAACGGATCAGGTATTCAAGTTTCTAATCCGGGTGAATTTATGCTGCAGGCTTTGGCTTCATTGGCTCAGCCTATTTTCAATAACGGTAAGCTGATTGCTAACCTGAAGGTTTCAAAGGCAGAAGAAAAGATTGCTCAGATGAATTATCAGCAGACTATTCTGGAAGCTGGAAAGGAAGTGAGCGATGCTCTGTATCTGTTCGATACACAGAATAAGAAATTGGTGGAAGACCGTGGACAGGTAGAGCAGTTGGATAAGGCAGTGACTTATACCAAGGCCTTGTTCCAGAGCGGAGATGCCACTTATCTGGAAATCCTGACCGCACAGCAGAATCTGCTGAGTGCACAGTTGTCAGAGGTAGCTGATAATTTCCAGCGTATGCAAGCTGTCATCAACTTGTACAGTGCGTTGGGAGGAGGAAGAAATTGATTAACCTTAAAATGAGAAAACTATGATAAGTCCTTTAGCTTATGTAGATCCGTCAGCCAAATTGGGTAAGAACGTGACGGTTCATCCATTTGCCTATATCGACAAGAATGTAGAGATAGGCGATGACAACGTGATTATGCCCTATGCCAGTCTGATGAGCGGCACACGTATGGGAAATGGAAATACAGTTTATCAGGGAGCTGTTGTGGCAGCAGTTCCCCAGGATTTTGCCTTTACTGGTGAAGAAACACTGGCTATTATCGGCAATAATAATGTGATTCGTGAAAATGCTGTGATTATTCGCGGTACACATGCTTCACATGCTACAAAAGTGGGTAATGGCAACTTCATCATGAGTGGAGCCCGTCTTTCTCATGACGTGGAAGTGGGTAACCGTTGCATTATCGGTAATGGCTCACAGGTTTCGGGCAACTGTATCATCTATGACAATGCCATCCTTACTTCCAATGTGCTGATGCAGGGTAATACACGCCTGGGAAGTTTCTCAGTAGTGCAGGGTGGATGCCGTTTCATCAAGGACATTCCTCCATATGTTGTAGCTGCCCATGAACCGATTGCATTCTATAGTATCAACACAAAGGTGCTGGAGCATACCGGTTTTTCTGAAACCATTATCAAACACATTGCACAGGCATACCGTATCCTTTATAAGGCCAATACTTCATTGCATGATGCATTGGGACGTATTCGTGAACAGATTCCTAACGGACCGGAAATTGAAAATATTATCCAGTTTGTGGAAACTTCAAAATTAGGAATTATTCATTGATGTAGATAATGGCAGGGCGAAGAAAGGAAAACGACCGTGAAGAGTTAAAGTTGCGTGTGGTGGAAACAGCTTCCAAATCTTTTATGACTTTGGGGATTAAGGCTGTCCACATGGACGATATAGCAAGTTCGCTTTCTATATCCAAGCGTACGCTTTATGAACTGTTTGGAGATAAAGAAGAACTTCTGCTGGAAGTTTTCCGTTTTTATCGTCATTGTATGAATGAGTATATGCAAGAGATTGCTTCCAGCGCGAATAATGTGCTGGAAGTAATCCTTACATTTTATGAGCGTAAGTTCAATGAGTTGTGTTCGGTAAACCCTCTGTTCTTTCGTGACTTGCGCAAGTATTCCAAGGTGTTGGACTATATACATGATGACCGTCGCAGGGGAGATGCTGATGCACTGGCCTATTTTCAAAAGGGGGTAGAGCAAGGTATTTTTCGCAGCGACATCAATTTCCAGATTATTAATCAGGCCATGGCCATGCAGATGGACTTGTTGATTTATTCAGACATTACAGACCATTATCCGCTGGCCGAAATCTATAGTGAAATCACTATTCTACACATGCGGGGGATTACCACGGAAAAAGGTTACCGCATGGTTGATGATTTCTTGAAGAATATTCGAGAGAAACATACCAGATAATTTTGTACTTAAACTCCTCTATCTTTGATTTCTCGAAGATAGGATGCGGTTCGGCAATACTTGCGCTCAAAACCGAGCTTTTGGCTTGGTATTGCTCTCACCTTTCACTATCTTTGCACTCGGTTTTAGAGGAAAGTTCATGAAGAATAAATTGTTATACACTTTTCTGTTCACCCTTCTGGTGGTGGCAGGTCTGTTTGCCATGCATTTTTTGCCGTCTGTTTCTTTTCGTGGCGAACCTTTGAGAAGGGTTGATTTGCTTTCAGACATTCGTATAAAGAAGGAAATAGCAGAACCTATGGATTCTGATACCTTGGTGTTGCCGCCTCCCGTAAAGCCCGCTTTTGTGGATACCTGCAAGAGTGGAATGGTCTGCATTGAAGAATATGCCGATTCTGCGGGGCGTGGAATGGAGTATTTCTATGAAGCTTTGGGAAAGGTGTCTTCTTTGGACCGCCCGGTACGTATTGCCTATTTCGGAGATTCATTTATTGAGGCCGATATTCTGACCGGCGATTTGCGCGAAATGTTGCAGAAGCGTTTTGGCGGATGCGGGGTGGGATATGTGCCCATCACAACGAAAATAGCTGGTTTCCGTCCTACGGTACACCATTCGTTTGGTGGATGGGGCAGTCACTCCATTACGGATTCCACGTATTTCGACCGTTCCCGTCAGGACATTTCCAATCATTATTTTATTCCTTCTTCGGGAGCTTATGTCAGCTTGAAAGGTGAGAAACGCTTCTTGTCGCATATTGATACCTGCGAAGTGTCTACCTGTTATTTCCTGACTTCCGATTCTTTGCGGTTGGCTGCATCTGTCAATGGAGGAGAGGCACAGCCATTTTCTGTGGGTGGAAAAGAAGAGTTGCAGTCTGTGTCTGTGAACGGACGTATCGGCTCTGTTCGCTGGAAAGTGGAGCAGCTGGATTCTACAGCTTTGTTCTATGCCGTGACGATGGATCCGCGTCAAGGTGTGGTAGTCGATAATTTCAGTACCCGTGGAAGTAGCGGACAGCAGTTGGGTAATATTCCGATGTCGATACTTCGTCAGTATAACCGTCTGCGTACATACGATTTGATTGTGTTGCAGTACGGGTTGAATGTGGCTTCGGATGAGGTGATGAACTATACTTATTACAAGGACGCGATGAAACCGATAGTGGAGCGTTTGAAGACGGCTTTTCCAGAGGCTTCTGTCCTGATTGTCGGGGTGGGAGACAGAGAAAACAAGGATGAAAACGGCGAATTGCGTACCATGCCGGGGGTGAAGCGCCTGATTCGTTACCAGCAGGCACTTGCGGCCGAAACGGGTGTAGCATTCTGGAATATGTTCGAAGCCATGGGAGGAGAAGGGAGTATGGTAGAGATGGTGAACCACAAGCCTCAGATGGCCAATTATGACTATACTCACATCAATTTCAGGGGAGGAAAGCACATTGCCGGACTTTTGTTTGAAACGTTGATGTACGGCAAGGAACAGTACGAAAAACGAAAAGCTTATGAAATGGAGTGAGATACGTTTTTGGGGGATATTCTTCGGGCTCCTTTTGGGGGCATTGCCGCTTTTAGCGCAGGATGTGTTGCCGGAGAAGTCGCGTCCGGACCGTCATTCCGGTCATGTGTCCGACAGCGAGGCCATGCAGCAGCTGATGCGCTTTGTGGAAGTCAGCAATCCGATGCCTGCCGGATTTAAGGGAACAACTGAAAATACCATTATAGACCCTACGCATGAACTGGAGCCTTTCTGGCAGAAGCTTTCCGTACTCGACCGTCCGTTACGTATCGTACACATCGGCGATTCTCATGTGCGGGGGCATGTGTATCCTTATATTGTACGGCGTCAGTTGGAGGACGATTTCGGACGGGAGGCCGTGCTCGATATGCAGGTGAGTTACCGTACTTCGGGATTGGCGCAGGAAACGGGGGCTGCAGGTATTGTGTATCACATAGTAGGAGTAAACGGAGCGACTTGTGCTTCTTTTGCTACACCTGAGAATATTCGTCAGATTATCGAACTGAATCCGGACTTGGTTATTCTTTCGTTCGGCACCAATGAAGCACATGGTCGCCGTTATTCTTCGGCGGAGCATCTGGCGCAGATGGATAACCTGTTGGGAGAACTGAAGAAAGGATGTCCGCAGGCGGTGTATCTGCTGACCACTCCTCCCGGAGCCTATTTCCGCAATGGCCGACGGGGTGCAAGAGTAATCAATCCTCGCACGAAATTAGTGGTAAAGACAGAACTGGATTATGCGGCTTCGCGGAAACTCGCTATATGGGATATGTATCACGTGGTAGGAGGTGAACGTTATGCATGTCTGAACTGGAGTAACGGAAACTATTTCCAGCGCGACAAGATTCATTTTACACAGGACGGATATATTTTACAAGGATTATTATTACACGAAGCGATTATCAAATCATACAACAATTATGTGGAAACTCAACTGGACGGAACTTGGAATTGACTGGGACAGACTTAAGGATGTGCTGACGTACGATGCGTCGCAACCGATGATTTTCAGCAGTGGCTTTTTCTTGCTGCTTTTTCTCGGATTCAGCCTGATTTACCTGATTTTGCAGAAAAAGACTACGGCACGTCTGCTGTTTGTTACCTTGTTTTCTTATTATTTCTATTATAAGAGCAGCGGGTTTTATTTCTTTCTACTGGGTATTGTCACGGTGTCCGACTTTCTGTTAGCTCGCAGGATGGAGCAGACTGTACAGCCTTGGAAACGGAAACTGCTGGTGGTATGCAGTTTGTGTATCAACCTCGGATTGCTTTGTTATTTCAAGTACACCAATTTCTTTTATGAGATGCTGGCTCCGTTGTGGCACGGGCAGTTCGAGCCGCTGGACATATTCCTTCCGGTGGGAATTTCCTTCTTTACCTTCCAGTCGCTGAGTTATACCATTGATGTGTACCGTCGTGACCTGAAACCGCTGACTAACTTGCTGGATTATGCGTTTTATGTGTCCTTCTTTCCGCAGTTGGTGGCAGGGCCTATCGTCCGTGCACGCGACTTTATCCCGCAAATCCGTCAGCCCTTGTTTGTATCATCTGAGATGTTCGGACAAGGCATCTTTTTCATTGTAAGTGGCTTGTTCAAGAAAGCGGTGATTTCAGACTATATCAGCGTGAACTTTGTAGAACGTATATTTGATAATCCGGGACTGTATTCCGGACTGGAAAACCTGTTTGGTGTCTACGGATATGCCTTGCAGATATATTGTGATTTCTCGGGGTACAGTGACATGGCCATTGGTATTGCCTTGTTGTTGGGATTCCGTTTCCCGCTCAACTTCGACTCCCCTTATAAGTCGGACAGTGTGACCGACTTCTGGCACCGCTGGCACATTTCCCTATCGTCCTGGTTGCGCGACTATCTTTATATCTCCCTGGGCGGTAACCGAAAGGGAAAAATCCGTACCTACATCAACCTGATACTGACCATGCTTTTAGGTGGTTTGTGGCACGGTGCTTCGTGGAACTTTGTGGTGTGGGGGGGATTGCACGGAGTGGCACTGGCCTTGCATAAGTTTTTCCGCAACCTGTTGGGTCGGCCAAAACAATACCGCAGCCGGGGAATACGTAAATTCTTTGCCGTGGTGCTGACCTTTCATTTTGTATGCTTCTGCTGGATATTCTTCCGAAACTCCACGTTTGAGGCTTCGGTGACCATGATTCGCCAGATATTTACAGCCTTCCATCCAGAGTTGCTGGAGCAGCTTTTGACGGGCTACTGGAAGGTGTTTGCACTGATGGTAGTGGGCTTCTTGCTTCATTTCTGTCCCGACAGCTGGCAGAATGCGTGCAGCCGGGGCATGGTACGCATGCCGCTCATAGCCCAGGCACTGATAATGATTGCACTGATTTATCTGGTCATTCAGGTGAAAAGCAGCGATATTCAGCCGTTTATCTACTTCCAGTTCTGATGTGTGAGGTCGTATAGGCGTGTAAGGGTACAACTATTTTAGTTTTCACTCCCTATTTTTTTAGAAAAAAATTAGGAGAAAAGACTGAATAATTGTATTTTTGTCACGCTTTCGAAATATCCTTTCTCAAAAAAGGATGTTGGAAAGTGTGCTTATTGATATTTGCGCCCGTAGTTCAATGGATAGAATAAAGGATTCCGGTTCCTTCGATTGGGGTTCGACTCCCCACGGGCGTACATAAAGCTTATTAGACTGAAAAAGAACGGTTTAATAAGCTTTTTTGTTTATAGATACCAGCCTTCAGACATCGCGATTTGTACTTTCGGAAAAAACGCTCCTACGTTTGTGCTAAAACGCCTTTGCGTTTGATATAAAACGTACTTGCGTTTCATGTAAAACGCACTTGTGTTTTAAGTAAAACGTACTTGCGTTTTGACTGAAGCGTCAAAGCGTTTTTCCGGTAAATGCAAAGGCCTTTTCTGAGGGTGAAAAAAATCACTGTTTAAAGTCGACTGAGAGATGAAAAACTACATGTTTGAAATTTGTGCGAACTCTGCAGAGAGTTGCGTGGCTGCCCAGCAGGGAGGTGCTCATCGGGTAGAATTGTGTGCCGGCATGCCGGAAGGTGGAACTACTCCGTCGTTGGGCGAGATAAAAGTGGCCCGTAAGTTGATTGACATCCGTCTGCATGTCATTATCCGTCCGCGTGGAGGAGATTTTCTGTACACGCCTTCTGAACTGGAGATTATGGAAGAAGATATCCGGGCAGCCCGTCAGACGGGAGCCGATGGAGTGGTGTTCGGTTGCCTTACACCGGAAGGCGAGCTGGACAAGCCGGCCATGCAGCGTCTGATGGAAGCTTCTAAAGGGCTTTCGGTGACTTTCCACCGTGCGTTTGATTATGTCAAGTCACCCCGTGAGGCACTTGAAGAACTGATAGGTATGGGGGTGAACCGTGTGCTGACTTCTGGCCAGATGCCTACGGCCATGGAAGGGGCACCTTTGCTGGCTGAACTGGTGAAGCAGGCGGGTGATCGCATTATCATCATGCCGGGCTGCGGAGTGAACGAACATAACATTGCGGAACTGGCCCGTGTGACGGGAGCTGGTGAGTTCCATTTTTCGGCACGCGAACAAAAAGAAAGCCGGATGCTTCTTCGCAATCCGGCTTTGTCGATGGGAGGTACGGATATGGATGAATATGCTCATCCGGTTACGACTCCCGAAAAGGTGCGTCGCACCATTGAGGCGCTTACAGTCCGTGGATAACATGGAGCAGTTGCTCGCCCATGCCGATGGTGTATCCGTGTGATTCGAAGACTACACGGTTGAACGTATCGCCCAGGATAATCACCGGCAGGGTGGGTTTGCTGCCCAGCTTCATATTTTCAGCAATCATTTTCAGAATGCTTCCGTCTTTGTCTATACCGAACACTACGTTCGACGGAAGGTTGGGGAATTCCTTGCGGTCGAATTTCTTATAGGCTGCTTCGTCAGTGAAGAGCAGTACAATCGTACGTCCCCATTTTTCAAATTCCGCTTTCTTTACTTCGATGTCTTTCAGGGCATGATTGGTCGGTTCCTGACCTACGCCCAATACGCCGACAATGTAATATCCTCTTCCTGTGGTGTTGAGTACAGATACTTGTTCGTCTGTGCCCGGACGGGTGTAGAGTGCTTCGGAATTAAAGCTGCCGATGACACGTACTTCTTCCGTATTGTTGCGCATGCAGAGAGGAGTCACTGTGGTTTTTCCTTTGTCGACAGAGAAGAATGAAACCTGGCTCAATACACCTCCGTTGGCCATACGGCTACCCGTTACCATCATATAATAACCGGTCGACATGCTGCTTCCGTTTTTCAGCAGAGAAGCCCAGCTGGCATCTTCCGGATGGTTCTGCAACTGGAATGTGCCGTTGTCATATTTTGACAGGGTGAAGTGAGTGTAATATTTCGGATTGTCCAGTCGCGGAATAGCCTGGTAAGTAGCTTTCAATACACCTTCCGACAGACTTCCACCTTCCGAACTTTCAAAGTCCACCAATACCGGTTTTCCGTTGAGGCGGTAGCAGATGTTGCCGTTTACTTCATCCTTCCAGGCGGGGATACCTAAGCTGCGGGCAGCAGCTACAAAGAAGATGTCTCTGGACTGTGAGTCAGTCACGCGGCTGCGCCATACGCCCTCGGGTGAGGTAATGGTGAATATAGTACTCAGGTCGTTGCGGATAGACAAGCTGTCCTTACACCATTTCACGAGTACTTGCGGGTCAGCTTTGATTTGTGCGGCTAGTTCGGCAGACAAGGCTTTCTGCAGGTAAGTGCGGTAAGGAGTCAGCATTTCAGTGGCAATGCGCGGTGCAAGCACTTCTTTCACGTCAGCTTTCGCATCGGTAGCATACAAATGGTCTTCCAGAATGCTGCAAGGTGTGTCGCGCAGGTCTTTATCAGCCAGTGTGCTGAGCAATTCCAATGCACGGGCACCCTGTCCCTTTTCCGCAGCATTCGACAGGAACTGCATGATGTCCGCATGGTTTCCTTTGGATTTCAGAATGTATGTGCTTGTCTGGTTCACATCCAGTTTCAGTCCTTCTGCAAAAGCCTTGGCCTTTTCTTCGGTCGGGAAGCTGGCTACGTAGGCGTTGCGGATAGAATCTTCCTGAGCCATACGCAGGGTATTTTCCTTACGCTGTGCATCGGTCACTTCCGGGAAGTTGGCTTTTTCAGCCGGTGGCACAATGTGCAAGGTATCGGTAAATACATCTCCCGGACAGTGAGAAAGCGTCAATGTGACTTCTTTATCTTTTCCGAAAGAAACTTTCTGCAAGCCGAAGTGGTCATTGGCCGAAGCGTAGACTACCATGTCGCCCAATCCGGCAGAAAGTGATGCTTTTCCTTGTGCGTCGGTCGTTTTGTTGGCTACGGTGAAGAATTCAGCGTAATTGTAAATCTTAAACTCTACGTGTGCACCTTCTACAGCCTTACCCTGAGCGTCCACTACTGTAACAGTGACAGGGGCACTCTGTCCGTAGTTGTCGATGATGTTGATTTCCGTATAGTTGGCCGTGGTTTTCATCACTTCTTCCGGTCCGTCGTATGCACCGAATACTTTGGTGTGCATCAGCATACCTCTGCTGGCAGGAGCGTTGAACCATCCTAGGTTCAGTACCGGTTCCGGTTCGCAGGCACCAAGGAAGTACCATTTGCCGTCCACCCAGGCTTCTACCCAGGCATGGTTGTCGTCAGTATGCGCCCAGCGAGGGGTGTACACCTGACGGGCAGGGATACCTACGGCACGGAGAGCGGCTACCAGGAAGGTCGATTCTTCACCGCAACGTCCGTAAGCTGTTTTCACAGTAGCCATCGGGGCACTGGTACGAATGTCGGTCGGGGTATAAATTACTTTTTCATGGCACCAGTGGTTTACTTCCAGCACGGCATCGTACATGGATAGTTTTTCCACACGCGGCATCAGTTCCTGGCGGAACACTTCGCGT
>OLIT01001839.1_pt1 | contig 17054 bp, 14 predicted proteins | sample 1601341 | NCBI WGS metagenome assembly OLIT01 (sample SAMEA2452121, study PRJEB22498) | human gut metagenome | biome: human feces; feature: human gut; material: feces | place: Australia | collected 2012
CGAACCCGAGAAGTGCTATCTCGCAAAAAGAACTATCGGTAGCTTGTTATCATAGTCAAAGCAGAACGGTATTGCAGAAGTACATCAGGCAAAAAACTTTTTCTACAAGCAAACGGGTGCGGATTATGATAATCCGCACCCGTTACCTATACCCTCTGCCCGAACTTAAGCAATATCCTTGAATACAGCTCCTTATTTATCTCATAATAATCTGTAACCGTTGTCTTTCTGTCGTTTTCATAAAGCTCAAAACGCATAATTATCTCGCTGTAGTCCTCCGTGTAATAAAAAACGCACAGCCAGTAGCGGCTTTTCTCCGCATAATAATTCACAGGTTCAAGCGTCAGCACCGAGTTTATATCACCGTTTAAAAGCATATTCAGCTCATCGGGCTTTATATAGCAGAACTGCACCTTCTTTGTCATAGGCATAGCTTTCGCTTTTCTTTTAAGCGGCGTGTCTGCGGTGTCATTGCCGGCGGTTTTCTTTTTGAAGAAAAACATATATGCTCCCCCTTTTTATAAGCAATATAATTTGCATTCCGATGCTATTCTATCACACTTTAAACACTTTGTCCATATAACTGTGCATTTTTTCACTCGAAATAAAAATACAATTAAATCAATTATCTGCCAAACTTCAAGGCTGTATCACAACTTTTTCACATATGAACAGTATACTTTAGCCATAGTCAAAAACAATAAAGCCTACGGGCGTGAAAGGACGATAGATATGACAGACGGATTTGAACGCAATGATATGAACAACATGAACAACATGAACAGCGAAAACGAGCAGGTACAGAACAGCTTCTCGACCGCCGGCAATTCACAGACAGACACATCTGCAAATGCAAGCGGCTATAACGCAGGTTCTTCCTACACAAGCTCCTATGACGCACAGCAGAATGCGTACAACTCATATTACAACTACGCAAACGGCGCAAACAATACGGGTGCAAACAATACGGGCGCAAACAACATACACGTTGCTCCCGGTGCAAACAAGCCGCCTAAGAAGAACGGCAAGGGAGCACTGGTCGCAGGTATCATTGCGGCGGCTCTGGTAGTCGGTGGCGGTGCAGGATTTGCCGGAACGGTACTCGGCAACAGTATAAATGCCACCATTCCCTTTGCAAGCTCGTCTGACGGTACATCTCAGGGCGAATCGGCTGACAGCGGCTCAGAAAGCACCATCGCCGCACCGTCAACAACGCTCAACACCTCAAGCACGGCGACAGCCGCTCCCCTTGACGAAAGCAAGATAAACGACAGCTCAAACAGCACTCTGCTGAATGCCGAGGAACTTTACGAAAAGGTAAAGAACACTGTTGTGCTGGTATATAACTATCAGCGCCAGACAGGCTATGCCGAGCCTGTAAAATACGGCAGCGGCAGCGGCGTTGTATTTACTTCTGACGGCTATGTAATCACAAACGCACACGTTGTAGAGGGTGCGGATAAAATGACAGTAGTCGCTCCCGATTACAAGAACCCCGATAACACAAAGGAATATGAGGCTACAGTAGTCGGCAGTGATACCTATTCAGACCTTGCAGTGCTGAAGATCAGCCGTGACGATCCGTTTGAATATGCAACGCTCGGTGATTCGGACACTGTAAGAGTAGGTCAGGATGTATGCGTACTCGGCAACCCCAAGCAGTTACTCAACTCTCTTACTAAGGGTATCGTATCCGGTCTTGGCAGAGCCTCCGCTTCAAACAGCGCATACGGCACAAGCACAATACAGATAGATGCGGCTATCAACAGCGGTAACAGCGGCGGCGGACTTTTCGATATGTACGGCAACGTTATCGGTATAATCGACTACAAGCTGGTATCCAACACATCAGCGTCAATAGATAACATCGGCTTCGCCATTACCGTAAACGAGGCTAAGCCGGTAATAAACGACCTTATGACAAAGGGCTATGTTACGAACCGTCCCGGTCTTGGCATAAACGGCGAGGAAATAAGCGAATACAGCGCATATATGCAGGGACTTGAAAGCGGCGGCGTATATGTAACATATATCTCAAAGGATATGCCCGTAGCTAAGAGCGGCCTTAAGGTCGGCGATATAATCTCAAAGGTAAACGGCACAGCGGTCACCTCCGTAACAGATATACAGAATATCATTGCGGAGCTTAACATAGGCGACACTGTTGAGCTTACGGTTTACAGAGCAGGTGCAACAGGCAGATACACCACAAAGACTATCAACGTTGAGCTTGCCGAGATTGAGCTTAGCTGATAAATAAGCATAAAACAACGGCTGTGATGAACTTCACGTTTCATCACAGCCGTATTTTTATGTCCTCAGATTAAGCAGTACCGACGACATGAACATCTCGTCCTTTACCTCTGCGCAATATGTACCGCCGTACTTTTCCGCAATGCTCTTTACCGATTCCACGCCTATGCCGAAGCCCTTGTGCTTCGATGAAAACAGCACTCCGCTCAGGTCTTTTTTAAGCGTACCCGTAAAGGTATTGTCTATGCCGAGGCAAAGAGTATATTCGTCCGTCATTGCCCTTATTACTATTCTTCTGTTATCGCCGCTTTCCTCCTTGCAGGCATCTGTTGCATTTTCGATAAGGTTGCCGAACAGCACCGACAGATCCGTTTCGTCAACAGAGATATTTTCGGGGATGACCGCCTTTACATCATAATCAATATCCTCGTTTTTCGCCACCTGAGCAAAATACAGCATTACGGCATTCACCGTCTTGTTCTCGCAGAAGCTGATAAGCGTATCGTCGGGCAGGCTCTGCTGATAGCTGTTAAGATATTTTTCAAGCTCCCCGTATTGCTTGTTTCTGACGTATTCCTGCATAAGCGAGATATGGTGACGCACATCATGCTTTGCACGTCTTGCGTCCGCTATCTTATCCTGCAGATTTTCGTACTGCAGGTTCTGCATCGCAAGGCGGTGGTTGTTGTCGCTGAGCCTTATGTTCTTCTCCTGCTCGTTTATCAGCATCGCTATAACATAATACACTATGCCGGCTCCCACGTTTATAAACAGCAGGAACACAGCGTTGCCTGTGTCAAGCGCAGTTTCAAGGCTGGATTTGCCGTTGTTGTTATAGAGCATATAGTACCATATCAGATAGAAGGTCGCAGGTATCAGCCACAGATACCGCCACTCGATACCTGTAGGCTCTTTTTCAACTGCGGGAGTATACACCTTTTTGTGTAGATGAAAAGCGGTATCCACACCACCGCCAGCACAACCAGCATTATAAGCGAGAACGACCAGCGGTACGGCTGTACTGCCATCTCGGGAAAGATTTTCCCTTCTATGCACTTTGATGCCGCCACGACAAAATTCGCCGTGTTTGAGATCATAAGCAAGGTGAACAGCGCCTTGCCGAAATTTACTTTAACCGCAATAAAATAGAAAACCACATACACCGCAGTGCTTACCACACTCGCAAGCGCCGCCTTCCCTCCCGAAAAGAAGGCCGCCCACAGCCCAAGCCCCATCTGGATAAACGATATAACAACAATAATGCAGACCGTGATTTTCGCAGAAAAGCGAAGCCTTGAACGGAAAGGATAAAGTGCAAGCGCCATAAACGGCAGGAAATTCAGCAGTGAATAAACGCATATTTCCGCTATTCTGTATAACGGCGGCATCATAACTCACCGCCCTTTCCGTGCTTTATCCGTGGATAAAATATTATGACTGTAATCTCCGGTGCTTTGTAAGTAGTATTTATCATAGCCGACCTCCTACAATATAACCAATATCTATAATAGCACACAACAGACTATTTTACAATAAAAAATCAGAGTGATTACATCTGTATATTACGGTTTGTGCCGAAAAAAAGCCCCGACGCAACCTGCACCGGGGTAAAGTTATCTCTGAGCATTTACCGTATCGGTCACTCTGCGTTTTACTTCATCGCTTATCCTTCTGCTGTCCCTTATCTTCTGCGCCGCCGCCAGCTTGACAGCAATGCTTATCGGGCTGTGTTCAAGGTATTTCACGATAAGCTGAGGATACCTTACGCAGTACACCGATATACCCCACGCCACCGCCATATCCCGATAATATTCACCGCCGGGAAGCCTGTCGTATATTTCGAGAGCTTTTCTTACGGTCGGCTCATCGGAAAATTTCGAGAACATAAGAACTGTTCCGACACGGGAAACGAATTCTTCTTTCCTGTACATCAGCCCTTCGGCAAGACGGAGCAGATCGTCCGCTTCACTCTTTTTCACCTTGATGCAGGAGCAGAAGCAATCGCACTCGGCCCAGTTGTCTATCATCTCGGCATAGCGTATAATATACGGCTCTTTTTCGCACAGCGGAGCGTCGGCAAAACCGACAGCCGCACCCTTTATGATTATTTCCTCAAAGCTGTCATAAGGCATTTCAAAAATTTCTTTGTAATCCGCCCTATGCTCCTTTGCGATAGCCTTAAGATCAGGCATACGCACGCCAATCACTCTGTATTTGCTCGTATGCACTATCTTCTCGTTGAAAACACGGAACTTTTCTTCCGAAAGGCTTTCAAGCTCAACAAGCAGTTTTTCACGCTCGATCATTTATACTTCTCCTCTGTTTCAAGTAAAAACTTCTTTATATCTATCCCCTGCGTGCCCATATAACAGCCTATGCCGCCGCTTGCAGGGACTATCCTGTGACACGGTATCAGTATCGGGAGCGGATTTCTTTTCAGCACCGAACCGCACGCACGGACAGCCTTGCTCCCTGCCATTTCAGCCGTCTGCATATATGTTACACGCTCACCGTATGGTATCTTCTGCACGGCAGTGAGTATGCTTCTGAAAAACGGCGTGCCGATGCCGCTTATGTCATACGGCAAGGAGAATTCCTTCAGCCTTCCGTCAAAATACGCAAAGAACTGTTCCTTAGCCTTTTCGCATATCGGGTCTGGGCGGTCGGGTATATTCATATCGAAAACGATATTCGTTATATTCCTGCCGTCCGTTATCACCGTTACGGTGCGGTCTATAGGCATATCAAAGGTTATGTTGCTCATTTGCCCCTGTTTGCCTTTCCGCTGACCTCTTTTGCTTCAAGGCGGTATACCCTCGTCCTTGATGCGCATGAGCTGTCGGGCTTATAGATTTTCTCTCCGTACTGCTTAAGTATCAAGCCAAGTGCGGACAGCTTTTCGGACATATCGGTTATTTCCGTCATTACACCACAGCCTGCAACGCTTTCATAAAGACTTGTTATACTGCCTTCGACATAATCACGGCAGTTGTCAAGTTCAAAAGCGACTTTGTTGTTCTCGTCTAAAAGTCGGTTCTTTTTGCCTTCGGTGGCAGTGTGTATATAAAAGTACATTCTGCCGTCCTTTTCTTCATATCCGAAGTTGAACGGCAGTACATAAGGATACTCCTCTCCCGTAAAAGCAATGCGTATTACTTTTGAACGGCCGATAATATCCATTATCTCATTCTTGTCGGTTATTTCACGGTCTTTTCTTCTCATTTGTAAACCTCCGCTTTTATTAAAACAATTATACGACAAGAAAAGAAACGTGTCAACCGCTATATAAGCACGGGCTGAAGCTGTTTATTCTCCAGTGCCGCACATGCCGCCTGCGGTATCAGCGAAAAATCCGCCACCAGTGAACAAGGCTTCTTCAGCGGATCGTCCTGTCCGAGCGGAACGAAGTAATAGTTCCTGCAGTTCATAAGAAATCCGATATTCTTAAGCGACCCTGCAAGCGCATCATTTGTCGCACAGGCTATAAGCACAGGTCTTGCTCCTCTGAGGTGGCTTTTTACCGCCATAGTGACAGGAGTATCGGTTATACTTCTTGCGAGCTTTGCCATCGTGTTTCCTGTACACGGAGCGACAATCATTATATCCGTCAGCCTTTTAGGCCCTATCGGCTCTGCATCCGCAACGGACATTATGACACGCTTTCCGCAGATATTCTCCGCCCTTTTTATATGCTCCTGCGCAGTGCCGAAACGGGTATCGACAGTTCCTGCACTAAGCGACATTACCGGAAGAATATCACAGCCTGCGTCACGCAATGCCTCCATCGCCGAAAATGCCTTAGAGAATGTGCAGAACGAACCCGTCATACAGAATCCGACTTTTACGCCGCAAAGTAAACTGTCAAGCTCACGGCTCACGGTTACCGCCCCTTTCTTTATCGCAGTTGTTCTTCTTGTCAATATAAGTTTCAAGTATTTCCTCCACGCAGTCGGCTATTATCTCTCCTGCGGTCACAGGCGCTGTCCGTGACGGCAGACCGCCTGCCCTTATTATCCTTGCCTTGCCGTCATAGTTTTTCATTGCCGTCTTATCAATGCCCCACTCAGACGCAAGCTCGATGTAAACAGCCTCGCTGTCGAATGCCGAAAGCTCGCTTTCGCCTATCACGGCGCACGGCACTGTATTATATATCAGCGTTACCTCAGGCAACGTGTTGCACAGTGCGTCAAAGCCGACGGCGTGACAGCCCGACATTCTGGCTTTTGCACGTTTTTCACGGCTTCTTGCCGCTACTGTAACCTCACAGCCCATCGCCGTAAGATACAGCGCAAGCTGTGAGGCGATTCTGCCAAAGCCCAGTATAAGCACCTTCTGACCGAGCATCTGGACAGGCGTTGCGTTTATCCCGACAGCGAGCGCACCCTCAGCCGAAGGCACCGCATTTCTCAGCATCACCGCCTCATCGGCATAATGATCCTTGCAGAAAAGCTCGTTTTTTGCACAGAAATTTTTCACCGCAGGAGTTATCATACCGCCGATAACTATGCCGTGCGGCTTTAGCAATACCGTCAGCAGCGAAAGCGGTATCGGCTCATCGCATAGCGGAGCGTTTATGTTTATGCCGTCACGGCTTGCAGGGATACCCATCACGGCGACATCGCACTTCCCGTCGGGAAGCATATCACGATCACTTTGCCCGTAGGTATACACCTCGTGCTTTCTGCTCAGCCTGTCGGCTGTGTAACGTAAGCGGACATCTCCGCCGAGTATAATAAGTTTCATATTCGTTTACCACGCTTTCTCAGGAATTTATATCTGCGCCGTATGACGTATGTATGCTTTATGAATATCGTGTATAACCTTTTGAAAATACCGATAAATCACCTTAAAACGCATATTACGCTGTTATCCGCTACATTTTTGCTATCATATTGTATGATTTTGTTCTGTTTTTTGTGAAGAAAAGCGAAAAGACAATAAAAGCCCTTGTTTTTTCCAAATGTATATGGTATTATATGCAATAGAGGGAAACAAACCCCGCACACTTGTTGCCGACAGGCAGCAAATACAGAAAGGATCTAAGTGAAATGGCTACTAAGAAGACAAACACGACAGGAACTAAGACTCCCGTAGCTGAAGCTGTAAAGACTGAAGCTGTAAAGGCTGCCGCTGAGGTAAAGGCAGATGCCGTAAAGGCTGTAAAGGCAGTTGAGAAGGTTGCTGAAAAGGCAGTTGAAAAGACAGTTGAAAAGGTCGCTGAAAAGGCACCTGCAAAGAAGCCTGCCGCTAAGAAGGCCGCTCCCGCTGCTAAGAAGCCTGCCGCTAAGAAGGCTGCTCCCGCTAAGCCCGCTAAGAAGGAAGCTAAGAAGGCTGCTCCTGCAGAACCCGACAAGTTTGCTCTTGCAGATATGGTAAGAGAAAAGTTTGCAAAGAAGGACGTTTCAAAGGTAAACGAAAAGATTGCTATAGAGATCAAGGCTTACGGCGAGAAGGAATTCTACATTTATATTCTTATCGATGACGGTAAGGTAACAGTAGAGCCCTGGGGCTACATCGACAACGATGTACATATAGATATGCCCATCGCTGACGTTGTTGCTGTTGTAAACGGCAAGTACGATTTCGTTGCAAAGGCTATAAGCGGCGACTTCTACGCTATCGGTTGCTTTACAAAGCTGCTCAAGGCTTACGAAGCACTTATCAAGTAATTTTACAAAACAGAATATAAGCGTTGACGCTTAAAATAATAATTGCAGGCGTAATTCCCATTGCGTCTGCAAATTATATTATATGTGGATATGAAGAAAAAACGGTAGGGAATACATCAGAATAAGGACAGGTACCAATAATGGAAAAAGTTAAAAAGGCAGTAATACTCGCCGCAGGCTTCGGAACACGAGTTCTCCCCGCAAGCAAGGCTATTCCGAAGGAAATGCTGAATATTGTCGACAAGCCCGCTATACAGTATATCGTTGAGGAAGTCATAAACTCAGGCATAACCGAGATACTGATAGTTCTGTCGAGAGGCAAGCAGGAGGTCGAGGATCACTTTGACCGCAAGCCCGATCTTGAGGCTCAGCTCCTTGCAGGCGGAAAGACAGAATTCTACAAGGTAGTATGCGACATTGCCGAAATGGGCAAGAACATCACATACGTCCGCCAGCAGATGCAGAACGGCACAGGCGGCGCTGTTATGTATGCAAAGCAGTTTGTCGGAAACGATCCCTTCGTAGTTATCTACGGCGATGATGTTATAATCGGTGACGATCCCTGCACGGCACAGTGCTGCAGAGCGTACGAGAAGTACGGCAAGGCTGTCGTAAGTATGAAGGAAGTTCCGTTTGAGCTTGTGCTGAAATACTGCACGCTTGACGTAAAACCGCTTGAAGACAACCTCTACAGCATTTCGGATATGATTGAAAAGCCCAAGCCCGAGGAAGTAATCTCAAACTTCGCCATACTCGGCAGATGCGTTCTTCCTGCTAAGATATTCGATATTCTTGCAACCCTCCCGACAGGCGCAGGCGGCGAATATCAGCTTACCGACGCTATGAAACAGCTTGCAAAGAGTGAGGGTATGGTGGGCGTTGACTTCACCGGCACACGTTATGATATGGGCAACAAGCTCGGCATAATGAAGGCCTGTGTTGAGGTTGCACTGAATCACCCCGAGATAGGCGAGGATTTCAGAGCATATCTTAAGACGCTCGATATATAAATATAACAACAAAAGCGGAACGTGAAACCCACGCTCCGCTTCTTTTTATCATTATGTTGTTTTCTTTTTAAACCCGTATCCGCTCATATAATCTATCATCCCATACTCGTCAATAAGATTGGCAACAGCAGGTATAAACTCATTCTCCCACTTGTATTTATCGGGATAGAGCGACCTTGCCACCGCCATATAGGATTTAAGCGTATTGTCAGGCTCAAAGCCAAGCCCATCCGAGCTTTTCGGCGCATTCGGGAACGGATTCTCATATAATCTCGTATAATGAGCGCACACGTTTCTGAGATCCGACAGGCACAGCATTCTGTCCTCTACCGTTCTGTAGTTAAGATCAAAATGCTGTGAAACCATATCCTTCTTATCCGCCGATTTCATATCTATCAGAAAATATGTCAGCGTTCCGAAGCTGAACAGCTCTACAGCCGCCCACACCGGCATTATACCGCCGTACTTTCTCTTGTGGTGCTTTACGAATTCCTCGTTCTCGTTTGCCTCGATAAGCCGCTCTATCTTCGACAAAAACGCCTGATGGTTATGATGCGGATCGAATCCGGACGCATTGAGATAGCCCAGCGCCCCGTACTTCATAGCGTGATAATTTGAGATTATCGCCCTCATTGAGATCTCGATTTCCTCAAGATAGGTCATCAGCATACGGCGCAGTACCCTGTCAAAATCATAGACCTTCATTATCTGCTCAAAGGTCGTACCGTCCCTGTACTTGCCCTTTCGCTCCAGAAACGGCGCAAAGTAATAGGCAAGCCGGTAATAGTTGATATTTGTAAGGCACTTTCTTGCATACTCCTCATCATCTATTATACAGCCTCTCTGCCTCAGTATCTCGATCTGCTGTTTTATGGTAGCAGGCGTTTTGTTGAACTGCATTATTTGTTTTCCTCCGGTTTTTCAAGATCAATGAAACGTCCGAGCGTAAACGAGTATATTATCATCTGCTTTACCGGCACGGAAAATTCCTTCTCCAGCGCCTCTTTATATATATCAAGCTGTAACTTATAATCGTCCTTGTATTTCTGCTCATCGTCCGTTTTGTCTGTCTTGTAATCGACCAGCACTATACCGTCATCTTCGATAAAGAACATATCGGCTATACCCTGTACATAAGGCTCTGCGCCCTCAAGCATTTCACGGCTGTCCGCCCCGAATATTGCAGGATCGTAGCACTGCGTGTCAAGCCTGTGGAAAATAGGATACTCCCTGTACAGCTTTCCGTTCTTATCCGCCTTCACAATACGCTTCGCAACGTCATTTCCGTAGAATCCCGCTATATCTCCTGCGTTTATGCTGTTTTGCTCAGCCTTGTCAAGAAAACCTGCGGTACTGTTTTTGATATAGTCACTGATTTCGTCCTCGCTGAGTATTTTCTCAAAAGGTATATGCTCCATCAGCTTATGATATGCGTCGCCACGGCGCTTTCCGCTGAGTTTGCCCGTATTGTTTTCGGTTAGGAATGAAGGCTTTCCTATAAACAGGCCATAGTTTTCCTCGCCGTTTTTTTCTCTGAGATTAGCTGCAAGCTCGGTAGCTGTAAATTTTGCGGAAATTTTCGTCAGCGGCTCATATGCGTATGCCGCATTGAGCTTTTTCTCAAGCTCGCTTCTGAACTGTTCGTCAACGGCAATGCCGGTGCTGTCGTTATTTTTATCATCTGTATATTCATCGGCATTTTCCGCCCCAGTATTAAGTGCAGGAATTGTGAGGCTGTGTTCATCGCCTCCGTATGCAAGCGGATAAAAGATATATCTTACATCGCCGTAGTCGATTATACCGCTTTGCATATCGTTTACCTTATCGCACTCGGCTGACAGTGCCTCGATAAGCCACGAAAGATAACTGCTTCCGTTACACTTCCCGACCTTTTTTCCAGCCCTGTTTACGTCAAGCACAGACATATATTCATCACACGCCTTTGAAATATTGGCGGTGAATATCAGCTTGTTTTCGGCTCTGGTCGCCGCAACGTACAGCAGTCGCATTTCCTCGCTCGCAAGCTGTTTTTTTACCTCCTGAGCCGCCGCATGATATGCAGGCGACTGGATTTTGCTCATAGTGGAAATATCAACGCTCTTTGACGCTACCGCATATTCCTCGCTTATCACAACATCGCCCGTGTAGTCGTCATCGTTGAATGACGATGCACAGTTTGCAACAAATACAACGGGGAACTGAAGTCCCTTTGACATATGCGTTGACATTATCTTTACTCCGTGTCCGCCTGCTGTCTGTGCCGCAGTAAGACCGCCCATATTCTCGAGGTTGAAAATAAGGTCACCGAGCGTACCGCCGTCCTTATAGTCCGAATACTCACGGGCGTATGAAACGAGCAGTTCAAGGTTTGCCTGACGTGTTGCCGGATCATCACCGACACTGAGCAGCTCATCGGCAGAAATACGGTCATATATACTGCGGATAAGCTCCTGAGGTGAAGAAGCGGTTGCGGCATTTCTGAAGCTGTCAAGGTCATTTACAAATACGGCACATTTAGCATCGGGCTTTATATCCTTTGTAAGTTCGTGGAGTTTTTCGTATTCCGATGTATCGTAGCCTCTCACTGCCTGCATAACACAGCTGTAAAGAGGTTTTCTCTTCATTCCGACAATTTCCTTTGTACCAAGACAATATTTTTCAAGTTCATCGGCACACTCCGCCCTGATTTTGCTTATATCAAAGCCGAATGTTCCTGTTCTGAGCCGTGCCATATCATCGGCTGTAAAGCAATAAAGCGGTGACATAAGCACCTTTGCAAGCTCGGTGTCGTTATACGGATCGTTTATGACCTTAAGAAGCGACAGCATAAGCCTTATTTCAGGTCGGTCAAGCAGGCTTGCCTTCTGACTATACGTTACATTCAGTCCGTTAGCTGTGAGAACATTGACATAGTCGGCAATGCGGTTTTTAGGTGAACGCATGATGATTGCAAAATCATCCTCGGTACAGGGTCGTTTGTCACTGCCGACCTTATAACCCTGTGCTATCATCTGCTTTATTCTTGCCGCAATGTACGCCGCCTCGGTAACGACTGCGTTCTTTCTGTCTTTCTCCGAAACAATGCAGACCTCCGTCTTATCCTCGTTTGCTATAGGGCTGTCGCTGTCCTTTTCAAGTCCGCAGATAAGTCTGCCGTTTTCCGCATAATCAACACCGCCGTTCTCCTCTGTCATCATTCTGTCAAACAGCGTGTTTATTCCGTCAATAACGCACCTGTTACTGCGGAAATTTTCGTTCAGCGGCAGCTTGTCGAAATCGTCCGATTTGCAGATAGACGAAAACACCTCCGGCTGTGCCCCTCTGAAGCCGTATATCGACTGCTTTATATCTCCGACAAAATACAGTCCCTGCTTGTTTTCGGTCAGCATTTTGAATATTTCGTACTGAAGCTCGTTGCTGTCCTGGAACTCGTCAACAATGATAAGGCTGAAGGCCGACCTTTCACGGACCTTTTCGCCGTTTTCGCAGAGCATACGGTACGCTCCTCTTTCAGCGTCCGAAAAATCGGCGCAGTTACGCCTCTGCTTTTCCTCGCAGTACGCCTTGTCAAAGCGCAGTACAAGATTTTTAAGCGCAGTTACGGCAGGCAGACTTTTATCCATATCGCTTTCAAATGAGGTTATCTTCTCACAGGTCTTTTTGAGATATTTTTCAAATACGCTCTTTACACCTTCCCTGTGGGCTTTTACCAGCTTTTCCGCACTTCTGTCCTGCGGCGCACGTTCCTTCGGGAACGAAGCGATATAGCCCTTTACGGTATCGTCTATACTAAAACCGTTTTTGACAAGAGCGGTCACCGCCTTGCCGTAGCTGTCCTTTATACCCTGTGCATAATCGCTGTGCTTCGCTATCGCACCGTCGTTATCCTTTGTTCCGCCGTCATATTCCGTTATTGCGCTGTCAAGGCTGTCCGCTTCGCTCTCAAAACGCTCCGCATACATTCCTGCAAGGCCGATTAGCTTTTTCTTTATGTCCTGCATTATCTGAGGGTCGTCCGAGCGGTCGAGCCACTTTTCCGGCTCGGTATGGTTGATTGCCTTTTCGTGAACAGTAAGTATAATATCACGCAGACGGCGGTCATCCTTTGCTACATAGTTTTCGACAATCACGTCCCTGTCGGCTTTGTCGCCGTTTGCGTAAAAGTCCTCAAGCACATCCGACAGCACATCGTTTTTCAGTGCGCCACCCGCCGTTTCGTCTATAACCGAAAATCCTGCGGATATATTGTCGGCAAGGTCGATATTCTCCCTGAGCAGCGAAATGCAGAACGAGCTGATAGTTGATATTCTCGCCTTTCTCAGCCTCATTCTCTGGTTACGCAGAAATCTCACGTCGGCGGAGCTTACGGCCTCGTTTATCCTCTGCCTCATAAGAGCGTCAAGTCTTGCCTTAAGCTCATCCGCCGCCTTTACCGTAAATGTTACCACAACGATTTTTGACGGGTCTATATTTTCGTTTTTGTCGCATATCAGCCTTACGACACGCTGAGTCAGAACGGCGGTCTTACCGCTTCCTGCGCCTGCCGATACTATTGCCGGGTTTCTGCCCTGATTTATCGCCTTTATCTGAGCGTCAGTATATTTCATCACTTATCCCCCTTGCCTTTCTTCGCCTTTGCAACAACTATATCCTCACCGAATTCAACAGCCTCGGCGGACCCAACATCAACGCACGAACTCTGTTTCATTCCGCATATATCCTTGAAATCGCAGTATTCGCAGGATAACGCCTTTCCGTCATCGACAAGCGGTCTTGCATCGACAATACCGCTTTTTACCTGTTCGGTGTTTTCTTTTACAACCTTTTCTATCCTGCTTTCGAGCTTTTTCAGCTTATCGCCCGCTATAGTCACAGCGGAATAGAAATTGGTGCTGACCTCCTTGTCCCTTTCAAACTTCACGCCGCTGTATAAAAGGCGTTCCTCCTCCTGCTGAGTACCCTCAACGGCAAAGCCCTTCTCCTTATGCTCATCAAGCCAGATACCTCGCTTAAGCTCGTCAGACGGTGCTTTTATATCCTTGAGAGAAGTTTTTCCGGACGGATGGTACAGTGCGGCTGACGGCGTAAAGCCGTTTGCCCCGTTGTTTTTTGCAAGTGTGAAAAGATACAGTAAAAGCTGCAGATCAAGCCCGTAGTAGATACGGCTCAGCTTTGCGTCCTTGTTTCCGGTCTTGTAGTCTATTACTCTTATCTGACCGCCGCTTTTGTCATCGTTATACGCTATATCTACACGGTCTACCGTTCCGCCTACCGTTATCGTCTGACGGCTTTTGTCTGCAAGCTCTATGTCAAAGCTGTACGGCGAAATGTCAAAGCCGTTCTCGCTCTTTCCGCTTTCCAGCTTAAGCTCGAAATATGACGGCACAAACCTGCTCTTTTCAAGCTCCTGCGCCATATATTTTATAAGATAGAACGCAGTTACCGAAAGTGCGTTATAAAGCGTGTTGAACCTTGCGCTCATATTCTCCTCGGTAAGCAGATACTTTTCCCTGTACTCCGCAAGCGCCTGTTCGATAAGGTCCTTTATTCTGTCATCGGAAACGTGAGGATTTCCGTTTTCTCTTGCACCGTCATACATATTTTCAAAGCAGTATTTCATTATATAGTGCATTATATTTCCGTAGTTGCTCGCATTCATCGCAATGCCTGCGGACGATGAAAGGTTCATACCGTAGCGCAGGAAATATGCAAACTTACAGCCGTTCAGCTTTTCTATTGCCGTAGGCGAAAGGGCTGTCTGCGGAAAAACTATCGGCGCAATATCGCTTATCCTGTGTATGTCGGAGTTTCCGCTGTTATTGCTCATAACCGCCTTTATCCTGCCGATTGAGCTTGATTCCTTTTCGTTTTCCGAAAGCACGGCTTCAACAGCTTTCTTCTGTCCGTCTGTCAGGCGGGAATTGTTGATGACATACTGCTTTTCAGCCGACTTCACGCTTTCGGTCATATAAAGTGCGTCGAGATTATCCACGTTTATAAGCTTTGCACCGAAGTGCTTTGCTATATCGGCAATGTATTCCGATGCGTTTTCCTTTTCACCGGTAAACGTGATAAACAGCTTCTCGCCTGCAAGCGTCATAGCCTTATATGCGTCAAGCACCGCCGATGAATATCTCGCCTCGTCATTCTCAAGCTCAATATCGTTTTCGGCAAGACGCTGTACATCATCAGATGTGAACACGCTGTTGCCCTCGGGATAAATGTCGGGGAATGCGCCGTCGGCGGCTCCCATCACAAATACCGCCTTAACTTCCCTGCTCCTTGTTCTTGCAGGATCTCCGAACAGCACGCTGTCAAGAACATTCGGAGTGCGTGATATGCTGATACGGGAGGCACAGCTATGGATAAGTGCGGAGAACTCCGCAAGCGTAAGAGGAGTATCGTCAAGCGTTTCATACAGCGATGTCAGCATTTCCGACACGGTACGCCACAGCTGGTTATATTCCTCGGTAAGCTCTTTTACATAGCGGAGTTCCCTTGTAGAGTTGTCCTGACACTTGCCCTGTATAGCGGCGCTTATATCCACCTTGTCGAACAGAAAAGCGGTAAACTTCTTTACAAGCTCCCTGCCGCCGATGCCACGCACCGACTTAGCAAATTCCACAAGAGGTGTAACCGTTGCGATTCGTATCTCCTCTACCCTCTGCTCCGATGCGTTTGTTATATGCGGCATGGGCTTATCCCACTTCTTGCGTTTAAGATCCCAGCACTCCGCATATTCCTCCATAAGATGCTGTTCTACAAGGTGTCTTTCCTTGAGCGTCATAGGGACTGTCTTGCCGTTATTCTTTTCGGACGGCAGACGCACAAAACCGCTTCTTATATACCGCAGTATATTTGTACCTGTAGGATTATCCGCCGCTTTGAGAAGCGCTTCAAAGAATCTCAGCATCGGCTTCTCCGAGATCGGTACGGGAAGGTCGGCGAATACAGGCACATCATATCTTGCCGCCGCCGAATTTACTGCGTCCTTGTATTTTGCGGGAGAAGCGCATATCACCGCAATATCCGAGTATCTGTAGCCCTCACTGCGTACCAGCTTTCTGATATTTGCACACACAAAATCAGCCTCGCCGCTGACAGAGGACGAATAAGCCATTGTTATGCCGTCACTGCCCGCCGTGCTATCCTTTACCCCCGTCTGCAAAAAGTTACGCAGTGCCTTGAGATTGCCGTTTTTGTAACGGGGAGCCTTGCCGCAAAGACGGGTATGTTTTATATCCTCCCTGTTGCCTCTTTCGAACAACCGCTCTGTCCTGTCGCACGTTGCAAAGACCTCCGCCTTGTTTCCGTCCGTACAGAGCGCAACAACAAAGTTCACACCCTTATCCGCAAGCGCTCTTAAAAAATTCTGCTGTGCTCCGCTGAAGCTGTCAAAGCCGTCAATATATATCGTTGTGTTTTCGTCAAAGCTGTCGCCGTTTCTTATCACCTGTGCGGCAAGCGTAAGATTGTCCTGCCTGTCGGCATATTTCTCGGTCAGCTTTTTATCATAAACGCTGTATACCGCCGCAATATCGCCCATCTTCTCGGCAAGATGGACAGGCAGCCGTTCAGCCGTATTTTTTTCGGGAGAATACAGTGTTTTGGTCAGTTCATCTGCGGATATGCCTGCCGCCTTGAGTTCGTTTACTGCCGAAAGGCACATCTCTACAAAGCCGTTTTTCCTTGCGGCATTGCCGTAAAACTTAAGATCGCCGCACAGCCCTCTGACAGCACCGCTCATTATGGCTGTCTTTGCTGTGGTATCCGCATAGGTTTTCTGAGGGCAATGCTTTTTCAATATGCTTTCGGACAGCGACATAAAGCCCATTACCTTTATGTCCGAAGTCTTTTCATCGGTTTCCTTTGCAACACGTCTTTCGCTTTCAAAAACAAACTGATCCGGAACAAGAAGTATCCTGCTTTTGCTGTCGTTCTTAAGAAGCTCATAGAGTGCGGCTGTCTTGCCGCTTCCGGCAGGACCTGTGATGATATGTGTCATACTTTTTATTTCCCTCCGTAAAATATATTCCGTAAAACGAGATACCGGTTTGTAGGAAAAACCTGTTTTTTATAAAATAGAGCAAATTCTCCATCCCTATAAGAACGCTTTGTGGGC
>OLIT01001844.1_pt1 | contig 17018 bp, 8 predicted proteins | sample 1601341 | NCBI WGS metagenome assembly OLIT01 (sample SAMEA2452121, study PRJEB22498) | human gut metagenome | biome: human feces; feature: human gut; material: feces | place: Australia | collected 2012
TGGCTTCCAGTACGGAATATACGGCTTATGCTTTCGCAAACGGCTCTATATGTTCCCGTATCACCTTTACAACTAAGAAAGGTAAACCGACGGGTTATACTGAAATAGAATGGGAAAATGTAGATTGGTCTACTTTGAGTGGAAAGGTACTGATTAATATAAGCAACGATGCATCAATAATTCTGCCTAATAACAGTATTCCTGCTGACATTGAGGAAATTGTATTCTGGGGAAGCGAAACAAAACCAAGTGTAGAAATTAATAACATTGATTTCTCTGGACAATGTAAAAAGATTGAATTCTATAATCTAGATATTTATTCTACAAATAAAGGTGGCAATTTTGTCATTTATTTGGATAATCAAGGTAAGACTAATTCTGGTTCTGTAGAAAAGTTAGTTATCTCATCTTGTATGATAAGAGATTTCCGTGGTGTTATTCGTGTACGTAAAACAACAAGTAATGCAAATACAACAATAGAAATTGACGATTGTATTATCAAAGGATTACAAGGTGGACATTATGGCATTCTACATGCAAGCGATATAACAGGAAGTAGTGGTGCAGGTTCTCTCGCATCTCTCAAATTAAATCTAACCAATTCTACCATTGCAAACTTCATTGGAGCCGCTTCATCAATAGTAAGAACAGCAAACACTCAACAGAATGTCACTACTAATATTGAAAATTGTACGTTCTATGGCTTAACAACATCTGGTGAGCAATTAATGAGAGATATTACTGGAGCAACATGTACATTTAATGTTTCAAATACTTTGTTCGCTGCAAGTAACACTAATTATAAAGTCTTTAATTCGGCAACAGTTGCACCGTCAAATGTTAGTTGGCAGAAAGTTTATGCTACTAGTGACTTCAAATTCACTAATACAACTAGTTCTACAACATATGACACTATGACTTTAAGTTCATCTGAATTATTCTCATGCACTGATTCTAATTCCGAATTCACATTGACTTATGGCAACAATGTTTCTGAAGAATACAAAGTCATCGGTGACCAACGTTGGAACAAATAACTAAATAAAACTACAAGGTTTTCCGTCAAGTCTGGAATTTGCATTTACTTGACGGAGAATCTTCTCTAAAAAGCAACAGATATTATGAATACAAATTCAATCAATACAATAAGTAAATACTTACTTCTGCTCTTGTTGATTCTTACAGGTGCTTCCTGTAATGACAACGATGATGCAGAAGATACAAGCATCCCTGTTCTGATTTCACAGAATATCAATGATGGTGATGTAGTAGGTCCGAGCGGATATGTAGAACTGACTTTCAGCAAAGCTATGCGTCAGGCTCCAGACACAGAAATCTATTTCAACGGAGGAGTAGTGCGTGTATCCATCAACTACGAAAAAGTACGTTATACCTTCTCTGGTATGGAAAACAAAGAATGTACTTTCGAAGTTCCTGCCGGAGCATTAACGGATATGCAGGGAAGAGCTTACGACGAAGACTTCTTTTTAAGCTTTACTGCCAAATCTGAAATTTCGGGTGGTGGAAAAGTATTCGATGCAATTGTTGATTCAAAAGGGAATGGCGATTACACTACTCTCCAGGCAGCAATCAACGCCATCACTACTCCACCGACCAGTCCTTATAAAATCTTCATAGCCAACGGAACTTATAATGAATGTGTCCGGATCAATAAGAATAAACCATTTGTTCATTTAATCGGTGAGAGCCGCGATGGTGTTAAAATCCAGTTTGCAGTAAACCGTGTAGATGATTCAAGTAATGCTACCTCATGGCCTTATTCTATTTTCAACGAAAACTCACCAGCCCGCAAAGCCGGATATAGTGAAGAGCAAAACACAGTAGTGTTGATTGAAGCCACAGATTTTTATGCTGAAAACATTTCAATCATCAATCTTTATGGTGCATTCTCAAATCGTCACACTGGTGGTTTAGGTAAAAACGGACAGGCAGAAGCCTTGATAAACCGTGAAGACCGCTTTGCTTTGAATAATTGTTTGCTTGTCTCCTATCAGGATACATGGTGGACCCGTTATTGGAACAATACAACCCCTCATCGTGCATACGTTTATAACTCATGGATTGAAGGTCATACAGATTATATCTGGGGAAGTGGCGATGTACTTATCGAAAACAGTACATTCTATAATACAGGCAATGACGGTGGTAGCGTTATAACTGCTTCGCGTACCAGTGAAAGCGATAAATACGGATATGTTATAAAAGATTGTACGGTAAACGGTGATGATACAAAATTCTCATTCGGACGTTCCCAAGCCACAACCACGAAAACTGTCTGGATCAACACCAAGTTGAAAATGGATATTATAGATTCACACTGGGGATATGGTGGACAAGTACCTACACTATATGCTGAATATAACACTATCGACAAGAATGGAAATATGATTGCGGAAAGTAAAACAATCACCTCCGGAAACGTTTCCTTCACTAGTTCAGTGCTAACAGCATCCGAAGCTGCTAAATATACATATGAGAATATAATAACTATTGACAGCTGGAACCCGAAAGAGTATATGGAAACTCCCCTTGCAGCACCTACCAATGTCAATCTGTCGGGAAACACTCTGACATGGGATGCAGTATCCGGTGCTGCCGGTTACCTCATCTTTATGAATGGCAACTATGCAGGGCAAACTACAGACACTACCGTTACACTGACCAACACTGACGAAAGCAATATTTATACAGTGAAAACTGTAAGCCAGTACGGTACAGTAAGCGAATAAAACCAATAAGATTTAATAAAGAGTTCTTTGTCACATCATCAGCAAATATAATGTATGAGACAAAGAACTCTATTTTTTTAAAAGATAATTTGTATGCTCAAATCTATTAAAATGGGATTATTGTGCTTCTGTGTAATCAACCTATCGGTTGCTTGCAGCAGCGAAGACCCAAGTATCACTGATGAAACACCGGGACAGAATACCGGTAACGGTGGTAATGAGAACGAAGGTGGTGAAGAAGAGACACCTGCCGAAACGCGTTATGCCTTTCCGGGTGCTTACGGTGCAGGTCGTTATACTACCGGCGGAGCAGGCGGAGAAGTGTATACAGTAACTTCGCTTGAAGACAACGATAACACAACACAAGGGACACTACGCTACGCATTAAATCGCACGGGAAAGCGCACGATCGTATTTGCGGTAAGCGGATTGATAGAACTGAAAAGCCCCTTGAAGATAACCAACGGAGATGTAACGATTGCCGGCCAGAGTGCACCGGGTAACGGTATTTGCCTGAAAGGACATCCCGTATCCGTACAGGCAGACAACGTAATCATCCGTTTCATGCGTTTCCGCATGGGATCGGACAACTTTACAACAGAAGCAGAAGCCGACAGTGGTGATGCACTGTGGGGAAAGCAACATAAAAATATTATCATTGACCATTGTTCGATGAGTTGGAGCACTGATGAATGTGCTTCTTTCTACGATAACACTAACTTTACCATGCAATGGTGTATCATCAGCGAAAGTTTGAATCGTTCGGTACACACCAAAGGTAATCACGGTTATGGAGGAATATGGGGAGGATCACCCGCTACATTCCACCACAATTTATTAGCCCACCACAGCAGCCGTACACCACGTTTATGCGGTAGCCGCTATACAGGGAAACCGGAAAATGAAAAAGTCGATTTACGAAATAATGTTTTCTATAACTGGGGACCGACCAATGGTGGCTATGCAGGAGAAGGAGGAAGCTATAATTTCGTGAACAACTACTACAAGCCCGGACCAGTTACCAATACCAAGAAAAATATTGTAAACCGTATCTTCCAACCTAACGGTGATGACGGTACAAATAAAAACACCAAAGGTATATGGGGTACTTTTTATCTGAAAGGAAACTATTTTGATGGCACATGTCCTGAATTGAAAGCCGAATATCAATCTCTGCTTACTTCTGTAAACAATGACAACTGGCAAGGGTTACACCCCAATGCAACAGAAGCCGTTCCTTTACCCGATGGAGGAGAAAAAGCACTTCAGTCAAGTAACGAATTTACTATTTCCGAAGATGCATCCGAATTCACTCAATCGGCAAAAGAAGCTTATGAATCAGTATTAAAGTATGCCGGTGCTTCCTTAAAATATGATGATGTCGATAAACGCATCATAGCCAACGTTCGCAACGGAGATTATACGACAGACGGCAGTAATGGCAGTGAAAAGGGACTTATTGATAAAGCCAGCGATGTAGGTGGCTGGCCGGAATATAAAAAGGAAACCGGTCCGAAAGACACCGACGGCGACGGCATCCCTGATGAATGGGAAACTGCCAACGGTTTGAACCCCAAAAGTAAGGCCGACGGTTCCAAATATACTCTAAGTAAAACGTATACCAATCTGGAGGTTTACCTCAACAGTCTGGTAGAAACGTTGTATCCCAACAAATAAATCGTCTATATCCCCAAACAGTTAAAAGATAATGAAGCAGAAAATATCTCTATTTTATGTAGCTATTGCATTCAGCATCGCAGGATTATGTACCTCATGCTCTTCCGACGATCCTGTAGATGATACAGGTGGAGGAACAAATAATCCAGGTGGAACATCTTCTGATGTCAAGCAACTGGATTATGGAGAACTTCTTGCTTTCCCATACGCCGAAGGTCACGGTCGCAATACCACCGGAGGACGTGGGGGAAAAGTTTATCATGTGACTAGCCTTGAAGACGACGCCAGTGGAAGTATCAGCGGAAGTCTGCGCTGGGCTATGAAACAAGACGGTCCTAAAACGATTGTATTTGATGTGTCGGGTACCATCTATTTGAAATCGGAATTAAAAACCCAGAAAGATGATCTGACCATTGCCGGACAAACATCACCGGGCGGTATCTGTATCGCCAATTATCCATTTACGATTAATTCCAGCAATATCATCATTCGTTTCATCCGTTTTCGCCCCGGAAACTCTAACGTAGACTGCGACGGATTAGGAGGTTGTGACAAACAAAATGTAATCATCGATCATTGTTCAGTAAGCTGGGGAAGCGATGAATGTCTTTCTGTCTATGGTATGCAAAATTCTACCGTACAATGGTGTTTAGCTTATCAAGCCTTACGTGTGACTGATGTAAAGATCAATGCTGCCACAGGTAAATTCGCTTCTCACGGATATGGCGGTAACTGGGGAGGAAACTATGCCTCTTACCACCATAACCTGATAGCCCATTGCGAAAGCCGTGTTCCACGCCTTGGTCCCCGATATACTACATTAGCACTGAACAACAACGATGGAGAGCGAGTGGATATGCGCAACAATGTTTACTACAATTGGGGAGGCGAAGGCTGCTACGGTGGTGAAGCGCAACACGTGAATATCGTTAACAACTACTACAAGCCAGGCCCCGGAACCGATGAAAGCGGTAAAGCAGACCGTGCTTACCGTATCGCCAAGCCGGATGTATATCCGGAAAATTACTCCGGCGAAGCTTACAAAAAATGGCTTCAAACTTGGGGGAAGTTTTATATCGACGGAAATAAAGTGGTAGGCAATACGACTGTTAGCAATGATAACTGGACAAAAGGCGTATTTGAACAAATGGATGAAAAAAACTGTGCAACTACGGAGCTTTGGAACCAACATACCCAGATAAAGTCAAATTCACCGGTAGTTAAGGCAGGAAATGTAAGAACTCATACGCCGGATGAGGCTTATGAACGTGTGATGAGCTATGCAGGAGCCAGCAACTATCGTGATAAAGTCGACGAGTTGATAATCAGCGACGTTAAAAACAGAAAAGCAAGTTGCACGGGAGATGCCAGCAAATGGAAAGATCTTTCCGGCTACTCACAAAACAAAAGTGGATATATCAACGACCCGAAAGATGTCTGCACAGCCTTAGGAGTAAATGATCCCTACGATGTTCTGAAATCTGTAACCAATGCAAACGTGAAAGATACGGACGGTGACGGTATTCCCGACTACTGGGAAGAAGAATATGGTTTGAATCCCAAGAAATCTGCTGATGGAAAAGAAACGACTATTGACAAAAACGGGAAGTACACTAATCTGGAAATGTATCTCAATAGTCTGGTGCACGAAATCATGGTAAATGGTGCGACAGGTGGCAGTGTTATAGAATAAATTTAGTAAATTCGAACCCAAATGATAAATTAGTAATGAAAAAGAATATATTAGCAATCTGTAGTTTGATATTGGCTTTTCCTCTAGTGGGACAAGCCATGCAACCTGCCATTTCGGTTGAAAAAACATCAAAGGACTATCCTACCCCGGATCGTTCCAAAGTTCTCGCCTTCCCCGGTGCCGACGGAGCAGGAAAATATACCACCGGTGGTGCCGGAGGTGCTGTATACACTGTTACTTCCCTGGCAGACGACGGTTCGGAAGGAACACTTCGCTGGGCTATCAGCAAGAAAGGTCCCGGCACCATTGTCTTTGCGGTTAGCGGAATTATTGAATTACAAAAAGCATTAAAACTCAGCAATGGTGATGTGACCATTGCAGGACAGACAGCTCCGGGTGATGGCATTTGCCTGAAAAACTATACATTCTCTATTCAGGCAGACAATGTAATCATCCGTTTCATCCGTTCCCGTATGGGAGTCGACATCAAACAAAAAGGTGACGACGCAATGAATGGTACAAAAGCGCACCAAAACATTATCATAGACCACTGCTCCATGAGCTGGTGTACGGACGAATGTGCCACATTCTATGATAACCGTAATTTCACTCTTCAATGGTGCATCATCAGTGAAAGTCTCGCCAATTCTATCCACGAAAAGGGAGCGCATGGTTATGGAGGTATCTGGGGTGGACAGCCTGCTACTTTTCACCATAACTTACTCGCCCATCACACTAACCGCACACCCCGTCTTTGCGGAAGCCGTTATACGGGTCGTCCGGAAGATGAAAAAGTGGAATTATTCAATAATGTGATTTATAATTATGGCAGTGACGGTGCTTATGCTGGTGAAGGAGGTTCCTACAACTTTATTAATAACTACTATAAACCGGGACCTTTCAGTGCGACAAAAGGTTCTTTCAAACGCTTGTTTACAGCGTATGCCGATGATGGCAAAAACAACAATAAAGCAGGTGTTCATGGTGTATTCTATTTCAAAGGTAACTATATGGATCCTACCTGTCCCAAACTGACTGACAAGCAGAAAGAGGCTCTTTATAAAGTGAATATGGATAACTCTTACGGACTGGTTATCAAAAAAGACTTTGCCACAGAAAAGGAAGTACTGTCTAAAAAAGCATTTGACATAGCCGAACATACTTCTTTGCAACCTGCCAAGAAAGCCTACAAAGATGTTCTCGAGTTTGCCGGTGCTTCATATCGCCGTGACGCCATAGACCAACGCATCGTAGATGAAACTCTCAAAGGCACTTATACTTACGAAGGTTCTCACGGAAGCACGAATGGAATGATTGACCAACCGTCTGATGTAGGAGGATGGCCGGAATATAAATCAGAAACAGCACTTGTTGATACAGATGGTGATGGTATTCCCGATGAATGGGAAAAGAAACACAACCTTAATCCCAATGATCCTTCAGACGGAGCCAAATATACATTAAGCCCGGAATATACAAACCTGGAAATATATATGAACAGCCTTGTGAATCATCTATACCCTAAAAAATAATTTCGGATAACCAAGATGAGGGTAAATGTATCGGAACTCTCATAAACAAAAAATCACCCTCGCCACAGATAGTTGTAGTGAGGGTGATTTCGATAAAAGGGGAGCTTTGAACATCCCCCTTTCTATTTCTTTCCTTTCCTATTATTATCTCCCCACTCTATCCCGATACTCTGTAGGCGTCATTCCAACCTGTGCTTTAAAGCATTTACTGAAATAACGCGGATCATTAATGCCGACCATATACGAAATCTGGGTCATATTAAATTCTCCGGTTTCTATTAATTGTGTAGCCCGCTTGATACGCATTTCTTTGATAAATTCAATCGGAGCCAATCCGGTAAGTGTTTTCAGCTTCTTGAAGAAGACAGAACGGCTGACAGCCAGTTCCCGAACCAAATCATCTACCACCAGTTCTCCATTATCCATGTTCTGCTCCATCAATTCAACCAATTTATCCATAAACTTACGGTCGTTGGGAGACATTTCGAGAGTTGTAGGTGGAGTTTCGGACACATCTTCTTCAGCAGACGGCATATCCGTAGCCACAGGCACTTCCTCCTGACCGGTAGAAATATTGATATGCATCAGACTATCCCGGTAGAAACTTTGCAGTTTCTTACGCTGCATCAACAGATTTTCCACACGTGCTTGCAGATAGGTAGCACTGAAAGGCTTCGTTATATAATCATCCGCACCATATTCCAATCCCTCCAGTTTGCTTTCAATCGTAGTTTTGGCAGTAAGCAAAATGATAGGTATATGGCTGGTCGTCATATCCGCACGCAGTTCACGCGTCATTTCGATACCGTCTTTTTCAGGCATCATCACGTCACTGATGATAATATCCGGCAGGTACTTCAAAGCCTTGCTTGCCCCCTCCTTACCGTCAGCAGCTTCCACCACCCGGTACATCGGAGAAAATATACTGCGCAAGAATTCACGTAACTCCTGATTATCTTCGACTAACAGCATCAATTCTTTGGAGTTCTCTTCTTTCGCAAATTCTTCCCCATACACATCATCAATCTTCTCCGAATCATCGCTTACCAACGTTTCAGACTGAATGGAAGAATTGGCAATATCCACTACCTGTCCCATTCTTGCCGGAGCATCCGCATCTTCCAGAATAAACTCGGCTTCCTTATCGTAATGTTCTTTTCCCTTGAGGAAATCGACTTTGAAGCAACTCCCTTCTCCCAAATGACTATCAACGGAAATAGTCGCTTTATGCATTTCCACCAACTCTTTCACCAATGAAAGTCCGATACCCGTACTAGCCTGATTGAAAAGATTCTTATCTACCAGATTCTCAAAACGGACAAACAGTGACTTCTTTTTGTTTTCCGCGATACCGATACCCTGATCTTGCACACCGATAGAAACCATCTTTTCATCTTCCCGGATAAACATCGTAATCATCTTGCCATTCGGCGTATATTTAAATGCATTGGAAAGCAAATTGAATACAATCTTTTCCAGCTTATCGGCATCCACCCAAAGATAAAGATGTTCCTTTTCGGTCTGGAACAGGAAATCAATCCGATGTTCCTCGGCCACAGCTTCAAAATTTTCCATCACCTTACGGACGAAAGGTACAATATCCACCCGCTGCACCTGCATCTTCATCTTCTTATTCTGAATCTTGCGGAAGTCCAGAATCTGATTGACAAGACGAAGCATCCGATTGGTGTTCCGTTCAACCACCACTAACTGTTCGCGAGCATCAGCCGGCAATTTATCATTCTTCAAGACCTGCTCCACCGGACCGGCTATCAACGTAAGCGGAGTACGCAACTCATGCGATATGTTAGTAAAGAAACGCAGTTTTATATCTGAAATCTGCTGTTCGACCGAAACTTCATGCTTCAACCGATAAATAGTAAACAGGATATAAACGGCTACGAGAATAATAATCAGAATAAAAAGAACATAAAGCACATAAGCTACCGGCGTCTCCCAGAAAGAAGGCAGAATAACAATGTTCAGTATACGTTCATTATCCACCCACACACCATCACTATTCGTTGAACGAACACGGAGCACATACTCTCCTTTCGGAAGATTCGTATAAGTCACACTACGCTGCTTGTCGGCAAAAGTCCACTGTTTCTCAAATCCGTCGAGAATATAAGCATACTGTATATTCTGCGGATTAGTATAATCGAGTGCAGCGAAGTGAACGGAGAAAATATTCTCTTTGTGTGAGAGCACCAATGGGTCGGTATCGTCAATATCCACCTTCAACAAGGAGTTATCTCCGGGCGTAATATCCTCATTAGTCACCATCAGTTTGGAGAATACGATAGGTGGGATATAGCTACTCTTACGAATAGAGTCGGGATTAAATATAAAGACTCCCCCACTGGCACCGAAAAGCATACTTCCTTTAGCCGTCAATGTGGAAGCCGCTTCACTAAAGCGCACTGGGAAAGTAATACTACGTTCGTCGTAACTTTCAAAACGTTCTTCAGACGGGATAAATTTACAAATTCCATTCTCCGTACTAATCCATAAATTCTCCTTACTATCTTCGCGGGCAGAAAGCAAGACGTCGGAAGGAAGACCGTCCAGTACGGAATATGATTTGAACTCTCCGTGGCCGTCCTTACTGATAGATATCAGTTTGTTGAGTCCCCCACCGAAAGTAGCCAGATACAGTTCCTTTTTCTTAGTGGAAATAATCCAATGGACATCATTATTACTCAGACTTTGCGTATCGTTCGGCATACGGGAGAAATGATAAAACTGCACATCCTCCGGTTTCTTAAAGTTCTCATCAAAAGCAACAGCTCCCGTAGTTGTACCTACCCACAGGCGTCCATTATTATCGGAAGTAATGAAACGCGCTTTGTAGCAAGGATCAATCGGATACCCTTTCAGATTATTCCGGTGATTGATAAACAATGTCTTTCCTGCTTCATTCTGCGTGATATAATTGATACCTCCGGCAAAAGTAGCTACCCAAATACGACCATAATGATCTTCATAGATACAATACACATTATTATCGCTCAAACTGTACATATCCTCTTCACGATGAAGATAACGGGTCAGTTTATAAGACATTCCGTTGGAAGAAGTCGGCTCGGCACGGACAAGTCCGTCTCCTTTTGTTGCAATCCAGATGATTCCTTTCGAATCCTGAATAACAAAATAAACAGTTCCCAACATGGGAGTACCGGTAGTAGAAACGATGCCGCTTTCGGTCAGGTATCCTTTATAAGCTTTATCGGCATCATACATACGAAGCATACCATCTTTCAAGCCAACCCACAGATTACCCAGTTTGTCTTCGCACAGGGCACGTACCTCATTATGCAATGATTCATGTTCATGCGGCATGGGAGTCATCATCGCAAAAGGTACATTCCGATAAGTCACCTTCTCCAATCCCTTGGAGTGGGTGCAAAGCCATAAATTACCTTGTTTGTCGGAGAAAGCCGAATGAATCTTATTGGAGAAGCGCCAGTCACGGCTACCCAGTCCGTTATAGAAAGGAACCAACCGTTTTTTTTGAGGATCGAAGTAAGAGAAACCTCCTCCGTAAGGGTGTACCCAAAGATACCCGTTTACATCTTCATGGATATGGAAGGCCGGACGGGAACGTTCGGGATTACTGTATTCAATAAGAATCTGTTCACGGGTCACCACTCCGGTCGAGGGATTAAAATGGGCTACAACACCCGGTTCTTCCTGCTCGAACCACACTTCCGAAGAACGGTCTACATAAGCAGAAAGGATTGGTTTTGCGGGTAAAGCCTTACAAGTCAGGAATGAGTAATGCACATTTGTTTTGGTCCGCAGATTGTAAGTAAAGAAACCATCCGAATCGGTAGTAATTACAGAAACGTCCGGTGCAACGGGGTGAATGGAAGTGATCTGTCCTTTTGTAGGAAGTTCGATCAACGTAAATTCTCCGCTATCTTTCTGATAAGACCAGATACGTCCATGATCCGAAGCAAAGCAGATGTCCTTATCCCGCTCCTGTACTGCATAGAAGGCTTGGTTTATGCCGCCAAACTTTCCTTTTGTCTCCGTAAAATAGGAATCCGGTTCTTTCTTTCCGGGGCGGATCATGCCGAGACCGTTATCTGTCAACAGCCAGTCATTACCTGCTTTGTCCTGATGTACTTTGAATACATGTAAAGAGGGAAACAGTTCCGTCTTACTGGAATAAATATCCCATGTCAGGCGATGATTCTCATTTGGATGAGTCAGGATGCGGATAGCTCCGTCATTTTCTGTCAGCAGCCAGACGGTTCCGTTCGGCATCACCTCAATGGTATGCACATTGAAAGCACTCCCCTCCTCTCCGGCAGCAGGTACTTGTTCGAAAGTCTCTGTCTTCGGGTCGAAACGATGGACACGATTATCATAAGTCAGTAGCCACAAAAAACCATAACGGTCTTCATAGATACGGTCTACGCGATTATTGGTCAGACTGATGTAGTTTCCCTGACGGGCCTTATATGTTTTGAAGGTATAACCGTTGAAACGGTTGATTCCATCCCAAGTGGCAAACCAAAGGTTGTCTTTGTGATCTTGCAAGATGTTCATCACCGTATTCTGGGACAATCCATCTTCAGTAGAATAGTGGGTGAAAAAACAGTGCTGCTGCGCATGTGTCAAGAACACAATAGCTAGCAAAAGAATTACTGAAATTAAGGTTTTCTTCATCATATAACTAGGTTCTGTGCCGTAAAGATAGAAAAATAGTTGTACTTTTATGCAATCTTTAGCGGCTATTTAACAGAATCGAACCATTCTATAGGACAAGTGATCTATTGTCTTTTATATATCCATTGTTTTTTGCTTAGTAATTCATTTCTTTACATATTCGTCAAGTCAACGTTTCACTGTTATCAGTTTGTTTCCGTCCGCTACCGGACTCCATCCATCTTCGCCTGCCAGTACAGTCGTAATCTCGTATCCTTGCAGGTTTTTCAGTTGTTGGGAGAAAGCGGCACGCGCTTTCGGATTGGCTCCTTCGCCCCGACTCTCATATTCGGCATAGAAGACTGTATTTCCGTTCTCTTTCTTGCCCCAGTTATTCCAACCGACAGGGAGAATGTGTTTACCTAGTTCGCAACGGATAAATACAGCTTGCGCATACGGACGCCAAGGACGGGACAGATACACTTTTGTGGCTTCCGGTTCCGCAGTCAGTCTGCAATCATAGAATACATAGCCATATTTTTTACCTTTATCAGTAGAGGGAGCGGTGACATAACCATCCCGTTTGCTATGAATGTGACAACGGTTGAAAACAGCCGTAGACCAACCGAAGATAAAATCTACCGTTCCTTCGATGTAGCAGTCTTCGTAATATTGGCGGCTTTGCTTGCTGTATGTATAAAGCGTATCCTGGAAACCTAGAAAACGACAGTTCTTAAAATAGACACGGTCGGCAGACACAAAGCAGGCAACTGCCTGTCCTACGGGACCAGCAGAGTTCTCAAATGTGATATTCTCCGCATAAAAATCGGGGGCATAGATGTAACAGCTGGACGAACCGGAAGTTCCCATGTTCTCGCCAAATACATTTTTCTTGTTTGCAAAACCGTCATAAGTCAGTATCGCACCGTCTTCTCCAATCAAAGATATATTAATCTTGGATTCAGGGATGATGAGTTTCTCTTTATAAGTTCCTTTACGAATCAGGATAGTGGTACGGACGTCTTTGCGAAAATCGGGAACAGCATTGATAGCTTCCTGCACGGTAAAGAAATCACCGCTACCGTCTTGGGCCACTACATAATCGAATTGACGGATATATTTCGCCAGTTCCGGAATTTCCTTGCCGATAGCATCCACTGCCAGTCCGGCAATTGTTCGTGCTCCGTATACGTTTAAGTGAGTATTGTCTTCACGACCTTTCGGGAAAGCCGGCACCTGATTGGGTTCGACAAACATGAATAGTTTCTTTGATTCTACTGGTCCAAGTCCCTGCACCAGGTCATGGGTGATTTTGTTCATGTCGATGAAAGTCACTCCCAGTTCTTTTGCCACATTGCGGGGAGCATCCAGATAGGCACCATGCGTATCGAATAAAACGGTTCCCTCTTTCGGTTGTTCCTTTTCCCCCGGTGTACGGCGGACATCTTTTGCGATGGCATCATCCTTCGGCTGCACAAAGTTTCGACGGACGATAGAGTTGAACAATACCGGAATTCCACCTTTGGCGCGGGTTTCATTCACATACCGACGAAGAATTTCATCAAAAGTACTACCCGGATCGGTGTGACGGGTAGAGTCTGCTTTCTCATCATTATGGCCGAACTGGATAAAGACATAATCTCCTTTCTTCACCTTAGAAATTACTTTTTCCCAGCGTCCTTCGCTGATAAAGCTCTTGGAACTTCGACCGTTGGCGGCATGATTGTCTATCCGTATGTCTTCGGAGAAGAATCCGGGAAGTATCATTCCCCAACCACGTTCGGGATTTCCTCCGTCTATTTTCTTGTTAGCCATTGTCGAATCACCTATCATAAAGATAGTGATGACCGGTTTATCTGCACGAAATGCAGAAAAAAGAATAAGAGCCGTTGCAAGTAGCCCTACCATTTTAACCCTAAGTGTTTTCATATTCTTCATCCCCTCCTACGAGTTTTATTTTTTGTTTTTATCTGCCACCTGCAACGTTTTGCTTGTATCTTACTTGCAATCAACCGATTGCAGCGTTGCAGATACTGTTGCAGATACCGTTGCAGATGTTTATCTGCAACACCTTATATAATCCTATTTTGCACGCAGACAAATTCAGTTTCCACGTATAGGAACTACAGTTTCCCCGGTAAGAAACGCTAGTTTCCACGTAGAGAAACGACAGTTCCCACATAGGGAAACTGCAGTTTCCTGCCTTGGAACGGGAGTTTCAAGCTAGGGAAAGCAAAGAGCCAAGCCCGGAAACAAGAATTTCAAGCTGCATAAACAGTCGGAAACCCTACGTATTTTTATTTATAAGGATACCAATTACTGCTTTCCTTAAAGATATTTTGCGGAGTATACTTCATTGCCTCCTTATTTGTCAACTGTTTAGCCCATGCCACACGCCCGGAAGTATCTGCGCCCGCACCCGTATTTCCGAATTCGGCATAACGGGCTGTCTTTTCGTTCTCCGGATTCCTCCAATTGTGCCATCCTTCGGGACGGATATGATTACCAAACTCACAATTGATAAAGACCGTTGCCGCATAAGGACGCCACGGACGACCCAAATATACTTTTTTCACTCCCGGAGCGGCTGTCAGCTTACAGTTTTTAAATACATAACCGAATTCTTCACTTTGAGGAGTGGAAGCGGCAGTGATATACGAATCACGTTTACTATGCAGTTCGCAATATTCGAATAGAGCGGTGGAAGGACCAAAAATAAAATCGGTAGTTCCCTCGATATAGCAATTCGTGAATAAGAGACGCGCTCCTTCGGTTCCTGTATAAATAGTATCCTGATTTCCCAGGAAACGGCAGTTGACAAACATCAGTCTGTCACCTTCGGTGTGAAGAGCTACCGCTTGCCCCAGTGGAGCCGCATTATTTTCAATCGTCAGGTCTTTGAAAGTGATGTCATTCCCTTCCACTTTTACCGTATAGGTGCGGAAAGTACCCATCTTATTGATATTGGCATGGTCATCGTAAGTGATAATCGTTTTTTCTGCGCTTTCGCCCACTAATTGCACATTCTTTACCCAGGAAGGAATGACTAGTTTTTCTTTGTATATACCATTCTTGATATAGATCGTCACCGTATAATCCATAAAAGCGCGGACGGCTTCCACGGCTTCCTGAATGTTACGATACTCCCCTGTCCCGTCGCGTGCCACGACTAATGTGTCTTTGCGTTGCTGTTGTTGTGCATAAACAGATGTTGCTCCCACACCCAGTAGAAGCAAACACATCATTCCTTTAAAAATAGTCCTTTTCATTGTCGGAAATTACTTTTGTAAACGTTCGTATTCCAAGCTAGCCATAATAAAAGGTCCTACGGCTTTAGGATCGTTATTGCGGATAGTTTCATTAATATAATAGTCATAATCGCCGGAACGATATACCTTTCCTCCCAATCCTGCCACTGCACAAGCCTTGGTGATGGTTACCAATCCGTTCTTGTCCACTTCGATAAAATTATCCAGGAATCCTTTGTAGCCTTTCAATGCCACATCCAGATAAGACTTATCAATATATCCCAAACGAACCGCCTTAAAGAGCGAATAAATGAACATAGCGGAACAAGAAGATTCTACGTAATTACCCTTATCACCACTCCGATCCATCACCTGATACCATCCTCCGGTCTTCGGGTCCTGAAGTTTCTTCACCTGCACAGCTACATTATTCAATATATCAAGCAGGGAATCTCTTCCGGCTTCATGCTGCGGAATAAATTCGAGCACATCCACCAATGCCATCGCATACCATCCCATTGCACGTCCCCATGTATGTTTCGACTGTCCGGTCACCGGGTCCGCCCAACGTTGAGTGCGGCTTACATCGCACGCATGACGATAAAGACCATTTTTAGGATCGTACGTATGACGGGCACAAGTGACAAACTGGTTGATTACATCTGCATAGTCCTGCGGAAGATTATTACGGAATGCATATTCCGCGTAGAAAGGAGCTCCCATGTAAATTCCGTCCAACCACATTTGGTGGGGATAAATCTTTTTATGCCAAAAACCACCGTCCTCATTACGCGGTTGTCCTTCAAACTGGCTATAAAGCAGGTCGAGCGCTTTCTTATATTTAGGATTCTTGGTCTGCTCATAGATACGGAAAAGGATTTTTCCGGAGTTGATACGGTCGAGACTGTAATCGGTTAATTTATAAGCGGTAATGCTTCCGTCCTCGTGCACCATTGTATCCGCATACGCGATGGCGTAATCGCGAATTTTCTTGTCGCCATAAGCGTCGTACACATCGAGCATGGCTCCCAGTTCAAGTCCGTGGCAATAATCCCACTTCAGTTTCGGCTGAAAGTCGAGCTGCCAGGATTCGGGGTAACGGATCATTTCCGATTCAGTCAGTCGCACAGACCAGGGAAGTTTGCTGTCTACCTGTTGTGCCGATACAGAAGCGGTCATTGTAACCAATAAAGCCACTATAAAAAAATTATAAAAAGGAGTTCGTCTCATGGTTTGTTATTTTAAGGATTCAACATAGTCTTTTTTCACGGTACGAAAGTAGTGTTTTTCCTCCAAACCCAGTGGGATTTTTTAGTCAAGTAGGTGCATTTTTTGTTTTTCGTGCACGGAAACGACTAATTTTGTGCACGCAAACGTCAAAAATGTCCATTTTTGATGCAATATCTCATAAATTAAGAGTTTCGTTTTGGAAGAAAGCAAAAAAGGTCTTACTTTTGGCACG
>OLIT01001847.1_pt1 | contig 17009 bp, 8 predicted proteins | sample 1601341 | NCBI WGS metagenome assembly OLIT01 (sample SAMEA2452121, study PRJEB22498) | human gut metagenome | biome: human feces; feature: human gut; material: feces | place: Australia | collected 2012
TCGCGCCGCTGATGCGGTTGCCGTTCGCTTTCAGATAGTTGAAGGCGGTATTTGCCGCTTCCTTGCACTTTCCGTCAGAGTTCAGTCCTGTCCGCTCAAACTTGCCGTTGCCGGGAAGCATCTGCGATTCCAGACGGAAGACGCCGATCATACCGCTCTTTCCCTGAGAAACCGTATAGACCTGACCGGGATTGCACATTCCTTCGGGGATGAGTTTTCCGCCGCCCTGTTCCGGGACAGACACGAAATGTTCCTCAAAGGTATCGTTGTCAATGTACGAAAAATTGACGTCATAGAACTCCATACCGCCCAGCTTTTTGAGCTGTTCCTTGACGCGGCGGCGCATTTCGAGCGCAAACTTGAGGATTTCTTCAAGCTGTTCTTTCGTGAACTCCCCGTCCGGATAGAGCAACTTGATCATTCCGCCGACCATCTTGCGGACGGCAATGGTATCGCGCTGATTAAGGTTTTTGCCGAGGCGGAAATACTTGTCCAGCGCATCGCCGTACTGCTCCTTGCGAAGCTCCCGGATAAACTCTGCCAGATAGTCGGTGATGAATCCGTAGTCATTGGTGAAATGTTCGGGGCGGAACTTCGGTATCTCCCAGCCGGGGATGTAGCAGTGCATACGGTCGAGAAATGCCGTGTCCGTTCCCATTTCGGGAGGGAATGGGTCAAAGAGACTGGACGTTTTCAGCAGCACATCCACGCTCTGATTGATGTTGCCGACGAAGACCATAGAAGCGGTTGCGGCTTTTTCTTCCTTGCCACGGGCAAAGGAGCCGGACGCCATATAGTCCTTCATGATCTGGATGCCGTCTTTGTCCTTAAAGTTGATACCGGCAACCTCGTCAAACGCTACGCAGTCCCACAAGCCAACCAAGCCCACGGTTTTTCTGCCCATGTTGTAGAACAGGTTCGCAACGGTAGTCTGACCGCCGGAAACAAGGATGCTGTTCGGGGAGATTTCCTTGTAGATATGGGATTTACCAGTGCTTCGCGGACCTAACTCACAGAGGTTGAAGTTGTTCTCGACAAGCGGCAGCATACGGGCAAGCAGAAGCCAGCGTTCGCGGTCATTCAGCTTATCCGGCTCCATACCAATAGAGCGTAGAAGAATCTTGATCCATTCTTCTTGCGTAAACGCTTTTCGCCCCTGCTTCAATTCCTCAATATCCACATGAGGCATCTGAATAGGCGTGAGCTTGTGAATGAGAATTGGGGATCTGCGTTTATCCTCTTCCACATATTCATATTCAAGCTGGACAATGCACCAGATACCGCCGCAGAGAAGCCGATCATACTTAGTTGGGTAATCCTCAGAGATAGGAATTGCTTTGATTCCGAGATTGGAAAACTCCGCCTCATAGCTGTCCGTCTTAATGTTGAGATTAACCGTGATCTTGTCAATCACGGTATAGCTGCCTCGCTGACGGAGGACAGAAAGGATCTTCTGCGCCTCGTCGGGGCGGACGTAGTTTTCAGCCAGAATCCGCTTGACGTTTGCAACGCCGGTTTCAATGACATCCTCGTCATCGGAACTGCAATACTGTCCAAGAAGAAACTCAAGGACATAAACGGGGACATTTGCCCCTTCCTTGATTTTCTTTGTAAGGTCTTTGCGGACAATCCTGCCGTCGAATACCTTGCGCAGTTTGCTGTCGATTACAGCGTTTGCATCCTCTGTTGATACCGTTTCAATATACTCGCTCATTTTCTGTTTCTCCCTCACAGGTCAAATCCGAAGTCATCCGCAAAGGCAATGTCAATATGGAACTCAGCCTCTTCCGGGACATCTGTATCATTGGCGATAACAAGGCGGTAAATCTTGTTTTTGTCATAGGCACCGGCTTTCAAATTGAGGCGCACACGGAAGACGCGCTCGGAAGCATTTGTGCTTGTGCGGTCTGCAATGACAGTCTGACGGTCACTGATGACCACGCCCTCATCATCCGTCATATAGATGTAGTAGGTGCAGGGCTGAATCTTTTCTCCGACCGGCTGACGCTGGTAGAAATCCAGAGAGAATAGCAGGTTGGACACCTTGCGGCTTTCGCTCAACAGCTTCAATTCTGCGTTGGAAACCTCCACATACTTCTTGCTTGTGGAGCGGAGATTCTTGAAACTAATAACAGGCACAACAAGCTCCTGCAAGCTGATACCGCCGTGGACATAGTTCTCACCGCCACCAGAAACCCGTATGCGTGTGGAATCAAAAGGCGTGTAGCCCTTGATCGGCGTACCGCCGATCTCACCATCAAGCTGAACCGGCACAAGGTACTTTGCTGCTGCGGAGGGTTCTGCCAGCACATACCGCCGTCCAATTTCATAGACCTTGCCGCTGATCGCATCCTTGCCCAGTTTATCGCCTTCGGTCAAAGGACTGTATGTGTAGAGGAAACCGTGATCTGCGGTGATGAAAATGTCTGTACCCTGCATATCGTTGATGACAATACGAAGAATGTTGGAAATCTCCTGCATAGCGTCTTCGCAAGCCTCAAACACCTTTTTCTCGGTTGGAGCTTTGTCACCAATGGCATCAATCGTGTTGTGGTAGATATACACAACTTCTTTGCCGCTCACAAGCTCACGGCGCTCGGCACGTTTCATGTTCAGAACGTCCGTGTATTGGACTGCCACACTGTTCATGTTCGCAGCACGGAGAACCTTGCCGCGCTCATCAGTAGAACGGGTGGGCATTTCGTCCACGAGAACATCCATGTTGTCATTGACAGACAACTTTCGCCCCGGAAGAAGAGTCGCCATACCAAACTTTGTGATTGAGGGAAAAACTGCTTGAACAGCATCGAGCTTCGCTGTTCCCTTGGTCGTCCGGGTGATGGTATCGCATAGCTCCGCAGCAACTTCATATCTCAGAGCGTCGGATATGATCACGAAGGCGCGGGAGTTTTTCCCCGCAAGCGGCTTAACATAGTGAGAGTAGAAGTCTCTTTGCTTGCCGATCTCGGACACATAACCCAATGCGGCAAGGTTGTCAGAAATTGCTTTTGTCCAGCAGCCGGTCAGCTCCTTGAGGAACCAGTTCTGATACAGCCCCTCAACATAATCTGCCGCGTGTTTCAGCTTGTCTTCCAGAAGCACATTGCTGTTCTTGAGAGTGCAGCCGAAGGCATAGTGGAAGTGCCGATAGAAGCTATCCATCTCATACGCCTTCTCTGCATAGAGCTTCCAGATTGCTTTCGGTTCTACGATATGGAAGCCTGCTGCATTCTCCTGATAAAAATTCTGCATCTTTGCAACATAGTAGAGGCAGTCATAATAGTTCTCGAACCGCTCAATCCATCCGGAGGTACGGCGATTTTCCGCAGTTTTCAGCATCAGCTCGGTCTTTACCACATGATCTGCGATTTCAGAGAAGAAACGGCTCAGAATAACCTCGTGAATGGACGGGAAAATGTCTGCTGTCAGCAGCGTTTCAATATCCTGCTTTTCAAATCGGGAAGCAAGATGCAATTCCTGTTCCACACTGCGGCACAGCTCCCAAAGTGCATCGTTGTCCTCGCGGTTGCGCCATTCGTGGACGATGCTGTAACAATACGCCTTATTAGAATCGGAGATGAAGCGTTCCAAGCCTTTGAGAACGCTGGGATTCATTGTTTGCGCAAGGGCAGTCAGCAGCACATGAGCGGAGAACAGGTCAAGCGTTTTTCCGTCCTCATGGATATAGCCCGTGTACTTGCGGACAAGCTGCCAGAAGGCGTCAATGTTACCGAACTTCTTGATATTGCCGAGGACGGCATTGTTTTCCTCATCCTGTCCTGCAGAAAGGACAGCAATAAATACATCCTGCGCAGAGCCGCCGTTTAGTCCTGCCAGCACAGCCATAATGTCAATATGAAGCTGCAACGGTGTATGGTATTCTCGCCCAATTCTTTTCAGCCTTTCAATCCGCTCTTTGCTGTCAAAGAATTTTGCGTACAGTTTTACTGTCTTGCGCATAGCCGGACTCGCCTCAATATTCAGCTCATTCATGCGCGTGGAGATGAGGTCGGAACGGTATTCTTCACTGAATTTTTCAATATCCAGCAGCCAATTATCCTTTGGGTCAGCATAAGAGAAGGGATTATAAATCAGGTAATTGCCTGTTAGATCATCGTGCAGAAGCAACTTCTTGACAGCAAAGTTGTTCGTGCCGGTGAGCTTGATGACTGTCACATCAGGGATAGAAAGCTCATCAAGCATGGACTCGAACTCCCGATCCTCGTCCTGCCAGAAGATGATCCGCCTTTGATAGAACTCAGGCAGAGGGGCGGCAAAACGCTCTCTGAGTGTAAATTGGATGGATTCCGTGGACATAGTTCAACCTCTTTCCCTGATGCCATCTATCGCGCGGTTGCATTCAGCAATAATATAATTGGGAATTGTATTATAACGCACCGGGTTAAGCTGGAACAGATAATCATTCTCTATATGGTACGTTTCGTTTATAAATTTTCTCATGATGTGATCTTCGTCAGTCGCTCCGAAAATCATTCTATATATTTGCAATTTTTCATAGTTGCTCTGTGCTGCATCATAGATAGAAACAAGATTGGTGTTATCACAGACAAAAGTACATAACTGCTGATAATCAAAATTGTCAATATCGGATGCGATCCTCATTGTAGCATCTGATATTTGGGCAGCACTCATTTCATTTTCTCCAATCATCGGAGTTTGCCTTTTGTGCAATAAGTTTGATAACAGATGCCATGCCTCAGTATGACCTTCTGTTATCTCAATGAGCCGCCGCAGATAAATAGCCTTGCTTATTTCGTTCATCGGGCTTTCGATGTTACTCTTTGCAATTTGAATGGATGATTGAATATCTTCTTTTCTGATAGAAAGTTCACTCAAAACTCCCTCATTGTTTTCAAGGAACGCCGCGGTAGGTGTCCCTTCAAAGAAGTTGGGGTGGTTGTATATGGAATCAATAACGGGTTCCAAGTCATGAGTTAAGAGAAGAACCGTTTTTCCCCTCAGACTATTGCCTCTGATGAATAGCATATCGAGGATGGCGAATTTTTTGTTCTGATCAAAAGATGAAATGGGATCATCAAGAACAAACAAATTTGCCTGATTATATAGTGCTTGATACATGAAAAGCACAAGAGCAAAGGCATTTCGTTCTCCGTAGCTTAAATGTGATTTAACTCCCGAAACGGTTGTATCATTGCCGAAACATAACCGTAGCTTATACGAATGATCCGCAGATTCTTCAATGGAAACCGTATAGGAATACCCTGCGTTTTTAAGAAATGCGTTTATCTCAACTTGGTATTTATCGATTGTTCGCCTGATTTCGTTCTTCTGACGATTTATTGCACCTTGTAATTGTCCAACAACGGTAAGAAGATTGTCGATCGCACTGTTGATAATCGTAACCTTATCAACGGTGAATTGCGTGTTCAAATGGGGGATATATGTTAAGTCGATTTTCTTGTCTTCGATTTCAGCGTTGATTCTGTCCACATCTTTTAGCGAGTCAAATCCAAGTCGCTTGAGAGACTGTAACTTTCTTAAAACGGTTTCAACATCTTGCTTTATCTGAACAAGATATGCCTTCTGCTCGGCAGACAAACCGGTAACGCTCATTGTAATACGGCGAACATTTTCGTTTGTTTCTTCTGAGAAGTAGTGACCTAACTTCTCAAACAGAGCCAAAATCTTTGAAAGATGCTCTATGGTTTTTGCGTCATATTCGGTTTTGACTTGTTCTATTTTCTCTCTTTGAGGCTCTATATCTCTGGCACAGAAGGGACATTTTGAGCTTAACTGCAAAAAATCTCTTCCAGTTGCTTGCCATTTAAGCCATGATGAGTTTTTCTCGGACTGCAAATAGTCACTATATTCCTCTAATCCAGTCGGAATATTTCTGATGAGATTGCCTTTGCTCAAGCCTTTTGCAAGTGCGCCGCTTGCAGAAATGCCAGTTCGAGCATTATTGCCGAAGCAAGTGACAAATTCATTAAGATCGGAGATAAGAGTCTCAAGTTCTGGCGTATCATCAAACATGGTGCGAATAGATGAAATAAGCTCGTTAATCTCGTCGGTAAGTTCATCGTAACGTGGGGTTTTAACAAAGATTTCAAAGCTGTTTTTGACCAATTCATCCTCCATGAAAACATACTGATTGACGTATTCTTCGTTAAACACAGCGATGCGAATATCATCGGTCAGTCCCTCTACACGAGGAAGGAGAGTATCATCGGCTACCCCAATATGGGCATACGGAGTAAGCTTCTTCAAGCCTTTCTCATCATGATTGGCGGCATATTCGATGGCTTTTGCAATAGTTGATTTTCCCGTCCCGTTGATCGCATACTTTATATTCAAGCGGTTTTCTGAAATAGCAACAGTTCCGTGCGCAATGTTGTTGCAATTTGTAATGCTAATATTCACGATGATACCCTCCTTAATTTTTACTTTATCTTCGCCAGCACATCGGCAAACAACTCGTAGTTGTGCTTCACGCCGTCATCGAGGTCGATCTGGATGTTTTGATCGGCAAGATGATGGATTTTCTCTTCGTACTTCTGAATCTCAAGAGCCTGCTCCTGGAGCTTCTTCTGCTGCTTGGTCAGCTTCACGCGCTCCGCAGCTCCGGCGTGTTCGATGGCGTCCGCGAGATGGGTGAGCTGGGTACGATAACGCTCCTGCTGCTCATGAACGTAGTCGGTGCGCATCCGGGCAAGAAGGTCACTCTGGTAGCGGTGCATATAGATCAGAGCCTTGAAGCCGTTCTTCTTGCCGCTGTCGAAGAGCCAGTAGATCGGACGCTTCTGATAGGTTTTCAGATGGTCGGCATAGAAGTCATTCAGGAAGTAGCTGCGGATCACCTCGCGGGGCGTACCCTTGCCGCCGAGCGCGTCAGCGATGAACTTGAGGTTTTCTTCCAGCGTCTCTTTGCCGTAGACGGTCTCTACCCACTTCACAAACCGTCCGGTGATGTCATCGTCGAAGTAGTCATCATCGCAGATGGGGATTATATTGTCCGTGTCAATCGGGAAAGACTTGTAGTTATCCTGATTGACCTCGTGATAGTAGGAACCGTAGGAGACAGAGCCATCCGCATTTTGCTTTGCGAACTTCTCAAGCTCAGGATCATCGCCGTCAAGTGTCTTTGTGGTTTGCTCGATCTTGCTGTACCCGGCAAAAACCAGACCGGGCTTGTCCAGCGAATATCGCCCGAACATACATCCTACTGCATAGGAAACGAGAGAGCGAATGTCACGTCCAAGATCAGCCTTGCGGACGGTGACATCCTTGTCTTCAACTTCGGGAGTCAATTCATCCTGCAAACTGTAGATGTCGATGAAGATACGATTAAGCTCTTCCTCGTTTTCTTTGAGCTTTGAAAATCTCAGGTAGCACTCATTACTCCAATTTGTGAATGCCTCACTGATGAAATTCATATCTTTGATATGAAACATTGCATCCTTTGCCACTTCTTCCGGCGAAAAAGACTTACATCGAACAAGTGGATGCGTCATGAAATCCCAGGAGGTTTCATACATATCCCACTCGGATTTCGAGAGAGCAATGTTTTCTTTTACAAGAGTGTTTATAGTATCTTTGAATGATTCGTTATAGGCTATTGGAATCTTTTTAATGTAGCCACAGTTGAAGTCAAGTGTAGGTGAGATAATGGCAAGAATAGCATCCGCGTACTTTGAGTTCATCAAACCGCATAGATAGTAATACTTGCTTTCATCTGCAAAAACAGCTTGTCCCTTGTCTGCAAAAATAAATCCTTCATTGTATGCACGAACAGCATATTTCTTTGCGATTGCAGACCATGTAAGTCCTTTTTTGAAATAATACGGGATATTCTTTACGGTTCTGGTGTAACTAACATACTTGGAGGCTACAAATGCTTTGACTTCCGATCCGTCGTTGTGCCAATTCACAACATACTCATTATTTCCGTACCATTTTCGCGGTTCTCCGCCTTTGTTGTATGGATACCATTTTTGAGGAAGTGCTTCGCTTTCTTTTGTAGAAGAGCAGTTAAAGCCAATGTTATTTAGTTCAACTTCATGCCAAAAACGCATGAATCTATCGTTATCACAAGTAGTTAAGCCTTGTCTTGGCTCTGCAATATCTCCAAGCGGTGTGTAAGATACAAATGTATCGAATAGCTTTGGACTTACCCAATATGAAACAGCAGCCCCCGGAATAAATGCAAAATCCTTCTGGTTTGCGACATAGGAGCATTTTTCATTCCTATGCAATACAGCAAGTTCTTTTTCTTCGGATGTTTCTAACTCAGTAACTCGGTAGTATTTGCCATAGTAATCGGAAATCGGTGTTTTTCTGAGAACAAAGGCTACTGTGCCAAATCCTGCATCAAAGGCGTTTTCTCCAAGATGTACCATGCTTTCTATCGTTGTGCAATCAAGGAGCTTCATTCGCATCTTCTCGAAACTCGATAGAGACAACCAGCTTTCAGCCGTAACAAGAGAAGATTTTCCTCTCTTGTTAGTCATAGCGATTGCCTTTTCAATGAATACAGAGAAAAAGTCGTTTTTGCTATCAGGATAATACTTTTGCACATAGTCAAGAGTTTTTGCCCCTATGCTTCTTAGACCAAGATATGGAGGATTGGTAACAACCACATCATATTCTTGTGCCATAACCTCCGCTACTTGAATCACAGGAAGATAGCTACTCAAGACAACTTCGCGGAAAATGCTAATGTCATCACGAACTTCGTCAATCCTTGCATAAAGAGCAGCAAAGTCCACATGAGACATGTTCAGGATAGAGCCGTATTCCTTCGCATCACGCAGCTCGTCCACCAAAGTTCCGAAGTCCTTTATCAGTTTCGGATCATTATTGGTGAAGTAATCAATGGTGCTGCGATCCAGACCGTTGCTTTCAACAATCGCGTAAACATGAGGCTGGATGCCACGAGAGAAGATGCGGCGGTCATACTGACGCGCCTTCATCATAACAGCAAAGTAGGCAAGCTGCGCAGCGCGATCATCAATATCCAGACCATAAAGGTTATTCTCAAGAATACTCTGTGCAGCATCGCGTTCACTGATACCGCACTTCTTATAAATCTGCACCAGAACATCAAATGCATACACAAGGATATGACCGCTGCCCATACAAGGGTCAATCACTTTGATCTCTTGGGGAGAGATATTACGGTACTCAACGCGAATCGCTGCGAGTTGTTTCTGAACATCTGCTTTTTGTTCTGCTTCATCAAGGAAATACTTCCAATCAGCTTTTAACTCATCGTCGGGATGCCCTTCAATCCACAGTTTCCCTAAGCTGTTCTCTACCATGTAACGAACAATCCAATCAGGCGTGAATATTTGTGTCTTTTCGGGCAAATTATCTCCTGTGATTTTTTGACCATTCTTAACATCAGTGTCGGCTTTTGCTTTTAGTTCTGTGTTGTAATACTGATACAGCCAACCGATGATCTGCACCTGATCCGTCCAGTCCTCTTCGGGAATATCCGCGACCATGTGACCGAGAACGCTGTCTTGTTTCAGAATGTTGTTCGGCAGCAAAAGCTCGGTATAGCCGCCCATTTTTTCAAACATACGGGGAAGAGGATCGTTCAGGGCGTTGCACTGCGTCAGAAGCAGATAGCGATAGAGACCTTCCGTGTCGTTGCTCTCGATATACTCCGCAACCTTTTCACGGTTCAGCCCCGGAAGGTCAAGGTGCAGGACATCGCTCAGAATCTCCGGCTTGAACGCGCCGGTACTGTCGGAAAAGACACGAATGTGGGAGGGCAGATAGTTGTTGACCTCCATAAAGCGCAGGGCAATAAAACGGTTGAACCAAGTGTAGGCAACCTCTTCCATAACCTGTGTATAGCCTTTTGAGCGGATCTGATCGACAAGCTCCTTGCGCTGCTTCTGCTCATCGCCAGTCAGTGCGCGTCCGCCCACCGTCACGGCGTTTGCCTCGCCGCAGCCTTCCTTCGTGATTCCATACTGATAAGCTCTCTGCGACACCTGAGCGATCAGCTCGTTCCGCGCCCAGATTGCAAATCTTTGTATTGCACCTTTATTCATGCTCGTTATCTCCTAACTATGCGTGTATTACGCTTTCTCTTGCCCCAGTTCATCAAACATCGCCTTAACAGAGGGAGCGTTCTTTGTCAACTTCTTGATGCTAAGGTCTTCCGCTTTGTTGTTTGCAAGACGAAGATTGTTTTCAGAAGAAAGAAGTGCTGCCTTTGTCTTCTGCAAGTGGTCGATTGTTTTGTCAATCTCATCAATCGCCGTTGAAAACTTCTCGCTTGCCAGCCGATAGTTTCGGGCAAAGCCTTCCTTAAAGGCGTTCATGTTTTCCTCGAAGTTGCGGATGTCAACCTGCTGGTTGCGAACAATTTGAAGCTCCTGTCTGTATTGCAAGGAGTTTTTTGCCGCATTCCGCAGCAGTGTAATCATCGGAATGAAGAACTGCGGACGGATAACATACATCTTCGGGTACTTATAAGACACATCCACAATGCCATTGTTATATAGCTCATTGTCGATCTCAAGAAGAGAGACAAGGATTGCGTACTCGCAGCCCTTTTCGTTTCGGTCCTTATCCAACTCTTTGAAAAAGTCCTCATTCTTGTGCTTGGTGGCGGTTTCATCAGCCTCGTTCTTCATTTCAAACATAATGGAGATGAACTCCGTACCATCTTCTCCGCACTCACGGTAAATGAAGTCACCTTTGCTGCCGGTTTTGGCGTCGTTGTCTTTCTCAAAATAGGCGTTTGGAAAAGCCGTCATTCGGATCGCATTGAATTGTGTCAGGCAGTGCTGCTCCAAACTCTCACCGATCATCTTTGTTGATTGCCGTGCTTTGAAGTCTTTGTAATACTCAATCTGTTCGTCTTTCAGCTTGAGCTTTTCTTCATACTGCTCTTGAAGGGACTTCTCGCTCAAGCGGCTCTCAGTTGCCTTGTTCTTTAGTTCGCCCTTGAGGTCGGCAATCTCAGTTGCCTTTTGAGATAATTCCGCATTCTTCTGTTCAATCGCCTCTGCAACAGCAAGTTTCTTTGCCGTTTCACTGGCGTCAAGTTTGGCTTGCAGCTCTGCTATTTTTTGATCCTTCTCAGAAATCTCAGCATCTTTCTGGGTGATACTCGCAGTATGCTCTTTTTCCTCCTGCAAGCGAATTATCTCAAGCTCCTGTTCGCGTTGAGCATCCAACTCTTTTTTGCGACGATCAAGCTCTTTCTCGAACTCTCTATCACGCACCTGCTGTGCAATCTGGTCGTAGCCGCTTTCATCGACTTGAAATACTTCACCGCATTTGGGGCATCTAATTTCCTGCATACCATTCTGTCCCTTCTATAATGTTATCAGTTAATCTGCACACCGTCGCAGCCTTCCAATGTTTTCATCAGCTTCTCGCGGATTCCATCGACGTACCGGTCAATATCCTCCTTGGATTGCAGACGCTTGACAGAGCAGAGGTCATACCGGCGAAGTGTCGTAATCTTCGGCATCTTCGGAGCGGGCTGTGCCGTACCTGTACCGACCGGGGTAGTGCGTTCCTGATGAGATGCAGACATAACCTCCATGCGACGGCAGATATTGTCCTTGTAGGTGAGAAGCTGGGTGATCATAGCGTCCAACTCGGTGAGAGAAGATGCGTTCTTCGCCGCCTCACGCTTGCCGACAAAGTAATCGTCTGCCTGACGTAGCAGAACTCCAGCATCCCGTGCCTCGGTTGCAAGCTGATGAACGTCCTGCATACACTGACGGATATTCTCGGCAACCTCATCCTTCTTCAAATCCAGCAGACCGGAGTATGCCGTTTTGACCTTTTGAATCAGCTCCGGCAGCTCACCAATGCGGTCATAGGGCTTCGGCTGTGCAAGGATGGTCGCAATAGTATGGAAGACCTCCAATGTATCCGCATCAGAAGCAAAGTAGTCACGTTCCTTGTTCACGCGCTCCATCTGACGCCGTGCCTCATCATACACACTCCGCTGCGACTTGAAGAAGAACTCCACACCCTCCATGTCCTCAGAGCAATCCAGAAGGTCTTCCTGACGCTGCACCATGCGTGTGAGAAGCGCAACATTGTCCCTACGCTGACTCAGAACATCATTCATAAGGTCGTGGGCTTTTGTGACAACTTCCTTTTCCGGGTAACGGAACTCAGAATAGGCTTTATCAAGAAGCTCCTGATAATGCTCCTGCTTTTGGGTAAAGGTGTCCAGCACGAAGCGGATCAGCCCATCCTCATCAGAAGGAATATCCATCGCGCCAAGATAGTCCCGGAGGAAGGCGATGCTCTTGCGCATAAGGTCCTCGGACGGGGCAATTCTGCGGGTAACGACTGCCTTGTCGATCTCGGATTTTTTGCGCAGAAAATCAACCAGTCTGCGCTCGTCCTTGCCAACCAAAGCACCGCCGTATTTGATGGAGATTTTCTGCTGAGAGATCAAACGAGCAATCAGCGCAGCAATATCAATTTCACGCCAGCCGTAGGGAATCGCCTGATACCGGCGCTGCACATCGCCCATTGAGGTGCTGAGCATCTTCTGATTTTGAAGCTCAAGCCACTGGCTGATCTCGTTCAGCGCATCCTCGTTGTTTGCGCCCTGACCGGTGAAGGCAATCTGCCCGTCATCCGTTCCATTCAGGATGGAAAGAATGTCTGCGTCGCTCTCTACGAACCGGTTGACCATGTTGAGCTTGGAATAGACGCTCTCAACCAGACCGTTCATCGCGGCGTCCAGCTTGTCTTTCGCGTTGCCAGTCTTGATGTCCATGACCTCGCCGTGGACAATGACCTTTGCACCGACGATAGCTTTTTCAATATAGCTACGCGCTCTTTCTTCCAGAATGCGCGCCTGTTGCTGCCGCTTGCGGATAATGTCCTGAATGCTTTCGGGAAGATGAGATACGTTCCGTTGCTTGACATACTTGCGGATCTTCATCGCCTGTTCCAGCTCATCAAAATACGGCGTCTCATTGGAGAGCACAACGATTGCTTCGTTGTTGACCTGAGAATCCATAATAAGCCGTTCGTTCGGCGCACCGTAGTAGTCGCTTGCCACGGTAACAATGCGAAGCCGCATTCCTCCGCAAGCAGAGCCGTTCAGGGTCTCGTCAATGTATTGGTCGTAGGCGAAGTCATACTTGTCATGTTTGAATTTCTTGGAGGGATAGATTTCTCCGTAAACGGTCTGTGCAATGCTGGTGATGACCTGTGCGCTGTCAACCGGTGTGTTCTTGATGTCGATGGCAATGTCCTGTTCCTCGTCCGTCAGGAAGGCATAGGTATCGCCATTGCGAGAAATGTAGTTCTGCGAGAGAAGCCTTTCCAGCGAGGCGGAAACCGACGCCCGCAGCGCAATCTTATCTGTGCGGATGTCATCGATCATGAGGATGGAGATATTGTCGATATTCGCCTTGATGTCCTCAATATAACGTACAAGGTAAAGGAGCTTCAGGACGCTGACATCCTGCTGCTCAAGCCCATCGTGATTGTCTGCCGCAGTCTGGCAGCGGTCGATAACCCGTCGGATGGGGCTTTCGAGGAATGTGTGAACTGTATTGTAAAAAAGATGGAATGGAACCAGAGCATTTTCATCCTTATCCTTCACATCCTGTGCTGCTTCTTGGAAGCCGGAGAGCATGGAACGCTCACCGCCGGACAGATGCTTGCCGGAATTGCCGTGCTTGCGAATCTCGGCAAGCACCTTCTGGATCACGATGAACTGATACGGCACAAAGGGGAAAGTTGCAGAAAACTCCGCACCATCCGTAAAGCCCTTGATGTCAAGAACGGGATTGTTGAAAGTATAGAGGTTTTTGAGTACGGCGTGTTCCTTGTCATAGACCATGCGAAGAAGCTGATCTGCCGCATCTGTTTTCGCCAGAACACGCTTTTTGATAACTTCATCAACGGAGGACGAGGAAAGGCTGAGGCGCGTATTGAAGCGTCCCTGAATTTTGGAAAAGTCATTGCCGGTGATATGGACAACGGAGTCAATCGCCTCCTGACTTGTCACCATGACCCAAACCTTGCCGTGGCAGCGAATGCCAATCTCTTCTACAAGAGATTGCAGATTGATCATCAAGTCACCATCGTCACCAATGTACTGACCGACTTCATCCACCATAAACAGCAGTCGGAAATCCTTGCCCTTGCCGTCTACATATTCCTGAATGTCAGCTACGAGCTGGGCGATGCTCAGCTCATTCGTTTCCTCACCATTGAACCAGTTCCGCGCCGCCTGTTCGCTCATGCCGAGCGTAGATTGCAGAACCGAAACAATGTCATCCTCAAAGAACGCAAAGGAATCGCGAGTCTCCGTCCAAGGCGCACCATTGACCTTCTCAAAGGCTTCGCGGAACTGCTGCGTCTTGCCTTGCTTTTCAATGAAGCGTTCCAGCTTGGCAATTTTCAGATCATCGCCGTAAAACCCGCAGTGATTGTAGAACATCTTTGCAAAGACGCGCAGCACTGCGGTCTTATCCTTCGTGAGAGGACCTTCGATGTCAATGTTGAAAAGGATAGACTGCGTAGGCACGGACACACTTTTAACCGCCTGAGCATACATCATCGGGTCATCGAATTTGTCTGCAAAGTAGTCAATCGCTCTTTTACCGCAGACTTCCTGATTGGAAAGCAGGTAAGAGAGGATTTTCAGGAAATGAGATTTACCACTTCCAAAGAAGCCGGAAATCCACACGCCGATTTTATCAGTCGGCTGGTCGATAGCCTTTGTGTAGTTGTCAAAGAATGTGCGGAAGTGACGGCGAAGCTCCTTGGTAATTATGTATTCGCTGAGTTCCTGTTCCAAACTCCGGTCATCATCCTGCATAACCTTGATAACGCCGTTGATGTCTCTTTCGATGTCCTTCTGGAACATATTCTGTATTTTCACGTTGCTACCTCCATTACAGCAGATTGAATGCCCGATAATAGTTGCCTTCTTTGAACTCATCGAATAGGTTGAGCGTCTGTCCATTGAAGGTTCCGGGATAGAACATCACAATAGGGATGTCTTCAAAGAGATGCTGCATACTATCAAGCATCTTATGGGAACGCATAAACGGATGAATTTTTCCAATGCCTGTCATGAAGAGAACATCCTGCCCTTTGATATGGGGTGAATAGTCCATCTTGGCAAGGAGAGCTTCCGGTGTGGCGATCTTCTGCAACTGATCCAGAAGATACTTTTTGCCTCGTTTTTCTTCTAACCCTGCAACTGATTTCAGAATGCGCTTGTCCTCCAAAAGGGAGAGAAACACTTCATAAAGGTCGCACTCAATAATCCGATATGGCGTGTTCGCCTCGCTTTTCAATCTGCGGATATAATCCTGAACGATCAACTCATCCTCCGCTTTGTAGCAGAAAACATGGATACCAACCTCATTGCTCAGTCCTTTGTTTTCAAGGAAGTCCTTATTCGAGATACGCTCTTTGATCCGGTCCAACTCCTGTTTAATCATGTTTGTGTCCGCCTATCTATCTAAAGTAATTAAATGCCGAAAGTGCATCATAATCGTTGTTTGCTTCGATACCTCGTTCAAGCTCTTCACAGAGAAAAACGGGATTCAGCGTGGTGTCTTTCAGCCCATCCAGATACCCTGTCTCTATCAGCATCCGAACGAGAACACTTTTGATTTTGGTGATTGTCGCATCACTCCAAGCGGCAACAGAATCATCCTGTGCTTGCAGTCTGGAAAAGAACGCATTCATGTCTTTCCTTGAGAAGTTCATGTCCTGATTGCGGTATTTTTCGCCTATAACCTGAATCATAAACTCCCAGACCAGACGATTATACCTCATCACCGCGTATAGATTGATCTGCTTTGCAATATCATTTGGTGCAGAGGCAAGCTCGTGAACAAGCTGTTCGTTGCCGAGCGCGTCCAGCCGCTTATAACAGGCTCTTGCCAAACGGGAAACCTGTCTCTCTGTTGGATATTGAAAGAGGTTATCCTTCTTAATCCGCTCGATTGCCTCATCAATTTTCAAGCCGGAAACATAGTATTTTGCGGCAATTCTTATCTCGTAGAAGAGAAACTGTTCAGCAGTTAAGCTGCCGTTATAAGGGTGCGTCTGATCCATTATATTTGCTCCATTCCTAATAGCATACTGTATCATATTGCCTGTCCCATATTTAGGACTGTGTTGTGTTGTCAGGGACAAACTCCACGATGTCACCGATATTGCAGTCAAGGCAAATGCAGATTTTTCTCAGAGCTTCCATTGACACGTCTTCACCTTTTCTGAGCTTGGTCATTGTGCTTGAAGAAAGACCGGACGCCTTATGAAGATCACCCTTGCTCATTTCCTTATCGACGAGCAGTTTCCACAACTTTTTGTAGCTTGCTTTCATGACTTTCACCTCAGCAAAGTATGTAAAATAAACCTAACTTATATTATAGCACAAGAAGGTCTGCTATTCAATAGAGTTTCGTAAACTTTGGGTGAATACGACCGATTTGCACGAGACGTTCATCATTTTCGATTTGGATGATATACAGCTAAAGGGAAAGACTGTGCCGGTCAAAAACCAGCACAGTCTTTCTGTTATTCTCTTTGATTATCTCGAATTTGCTCAGGCTCTTGGACTACACTCGGCTTGAGGAAAATATCTACATTTGCCTTCATGGTGTCGATCATCCGAGCTTCCTTTTTGAGCTTCGCACGTTCATCATAGAGCCGCTGTTGCTCTTCAAGAAGTCGCTGCTGTTCCGCTTGCAGTGTCTTCAAGCTCGGCAGTTTTTCATCGCCCTGCATGGCAAGCAGCGTACTCCGCGCCGCCTCAAAGATCACAAGTTCGGCTTCATGCTTTGCCTTGAAGCTCGGCTTGTCTTTCGCCTTCTGGAAGGCGTCATATACGGGTTTTAGGCGCTGGTAGTTGGAGATGTTTTTAATAAGCGGCTGGACTTCCCGCAGACGTGCTTCAACGACTTTCAGTTCCTTGCCGGTACGATCATAGGAGCTGTGAACATCCTCGACCTTCTTCTCAAGATCGGCGTATTGGAGCAAGTTGTTTTCCGTGAGAT
>OLIT01001851.1_pt1 | contig 16985 bp, 16 predicted proteins | sample 1601341 | NCBI WGS metagenome assembly OLIT01 (sample SAMEA2452121, study PRJEB22498) | human gut metagenome | biome: human feces; feature: human gut; material: feces | place: Australia | collected 2012
AAATTCAATCCTGATTCTACAAATTCCTATTTTAAAGTTTATAATAAACGAGGGGGACGTTTATAATAAACGATCACAGTATTTATTATAAATCCGGTTGCCGTTTATGCAGTATTCTGTTGCTATTTTTGTATAGTTAGAATGTGCGTTCTCCGATTATAGCTAATTACGATAATTATAGTTGACAAGGGTTGCGGGTAATCTAACCATACAAAGCTCTTGAATACCTTACGTTACTTATGCGTGAAGTTCCAGTATAAACCGGCATCCCTTGGTGTAGCTTGTGTCCAATGTCAGACTGCCATTCATTTTGGTGGCGATGAGTGAGCAGATAGGTAATCCCAAGCCATCACCTGTAGTCAGGTCTTTGACCTGGGTGAAGGGTTTGAAGAGATTTTCCTGTTGCTCTGCCGGGATACCTGTTCCCGTATCGGTTATGATGAACTGATGGGTGTGTGCCCCCCGTTTCTTGAAGTCGAGGCTGATCCGTCCCTGCTCCGTATAGAAAGCGGCATTTTTCAGCAAGTAGAGCAGGATACGTTCCAGTTGTTCTTTATTTGTTTTTACTTGGAGTTTGGGGGCGTTTACAGAAGGGGTGACGTCCGGCTTTATAAATTCTTTCGCCTTCTCCATGACACTTTCACAGAAAGTACCCGCATTGACTTCTCCCATTTCATAAGGTTCGGTCAGTGAGTTCTCCAGGGAGGAAAGCTCTTGAATATTGTCGCTGAATTGCTTCAGGGCTGCTACTTGTGCCTGCATCTGCTCTGCGCACCTTGGAGCTTGGGCGGAGAGCTCTTTGGCGGAAGTCCCTAAAGTGTTCAGAGTCGGTTCCATTTGTGAGGATATGTTTCGGATGAACTTTGTTTTCAGTTCGTTGTGCTCGTTAGCTATGACCACGCTCTTTTTGAGTTTGCGGTTGCCGGTGATAAATTTCAGCAGTAAGATGGCAAGTACAATGATTGCGGCTACAAGGATAGCTACAAGCGTACAAAGTCCTATGATGATGTATTGCTTGGCGGATAGTGTACTGTCTTTGTCCTGTATGGTCTGCAGGCTTTCGTCATATTTTCGTTTCAGGACATTCAGCTCATCTTGGGCAGTCAGGGCTTTTACCGAGTCTGTCCATACAATATAGTTTTCGTACGTGCGTTCCATCAACGGAGCATTGTTGGCTTTGCGGGCGATGCCGATAAGAGTCTTGTAGCAGTCACTCACTTTATCGTAGTCCTTCTTTTCCTTGTATTGGCTGATGAGTTTGCGGAAACAGGCGTCTCCTTGCGTATTCTGATTGAAAGTATAGTAATAGTTGGCTTTCGTATAGAGCAGCACTTCCATTAAAGAATCATTTTTGGCGAGACTGGCAATCTCTTCCAATTTGTCCAGCTGGTTTTTTGCCTGTGCAGGATTCTTCAGTGAAATGTACATCTGCAACCGTTCCTTGCTGATGGGAAAGCGTAAGTCATAAAAGACTTTGTTTTGCTTCTGTTCGCCTGTCCAGATGAGTTGTTCCATATTACGGCATAATTCGAAACCTTCTTTGTAGAAGTTTTCTCTGACATATAGAGCATTGGCTTGAATACCACATTCTATAGCTTGTGGATAGTTCTCTCGCACGGCAAATGCTTCATACGCTTTCTTAAACAGGTAACGGGCTTTGATGTAATCTTTCTGCTTCAGGCTGCTTAAAGCCTGTTCTTTTAGTTCTGTGGCTTTATCCTGAGGTGCTTGTGCATAAACTGACAGATAAAAACAAAATGTGATTAAAAGAGTTACAATGGACGTTTTCATACTATTGCTTTTATTATTTACTACAAATGTAAAACAAATATATGAATAAAAAAGATATAGCCAGTAAAAAAAATATCGCTGTTTATACGAAGCTAAGCGGGAACAATATGTAGAATACTTAAAAAATCATTTGTCGAATGTATAAATAGTTCTGTGGCGATACTCTTCCCCCGGCATGAGCAGGCAGGACGGAAAATGCGGATGCGAAGGGGTATCCGGAAAGTATTGTGTCTCCAGACATACACCGATATCCGGTGTGGGAGTGAGATAGCCGGCGGTATATAATAAGACACCGGGTAAGTCAGTCCTGACAGTCAGCCTTCTGCCGGAGAAAGGGTCGGATAATACGGCGGCTGTCAATAACGTGTCGGACGACTCTTCTTTCAGGATATAGCAATGATTGTATCCCTTGTTCCAGTGCAACTGCTCGTTATCGTCGTAAAGATGTGCTCCGATGCTGCGACTGGTGCTGAAATCAAACGGACTGTCTTTGACATCCTGTGCCTGTCCGGTAGGAATAAATTGTGAGGTTGTCTCTAATATTCGTGCAGCAGGTATCATGAGCTCATGCTCCGTTATTTTTCGTTTGTCGCCGGACAGGTTGAAGTAAGCATGATTGGTGAGATTCAGATAAGTAGGGCGGTCTGTGGTTCCGTGATAGCTGATTGTCAGTTCGTTGGTTTCCGTGAATTGATATTCCACTTCCGCCTGTACATTTCCCGGATATCCTCCTTCCATGTCCGGAGAGTGGAGAAGGAAACGGATGCCGGAATCTGTCCGTTTCCATTGCCATATCTTCTTGTGAAAGCCGGATAGTCCGCCGTGATTGGTGTTCTCTCCGTCGTTTTTCTCCAGCAGATAGGTAGTGCCTTCGATAGAAAAGGATGCCTGATGAATGCGGTTGGCAAACCGGCCGACAGTGGCTCCCATATAATAGGTGTCTTTGAGATATCCTTCTGCATGGTCATATCCCAGCAGAATGTTTTCAAAGACGTCGTATCGGTTCGGCATATTGGCCGAAACCCAGGTGGCTCCCAGGTTTGTAAGCTCGATGGAGGCTCCGGTAGCATTGGTCAACCGGAACAGATAGATGGAATCTCCCGATGGAGTACATCCCCAATGTGTAATTGTAAACTGCATAATCTGCTTATTTTATATGAATCTTTTGCTTTGCAAAGGAAAGCAAAATCAAAGAATCAGAAAATAGAGAAAATCAGTTTAAAGATGGACAATTATAAGAATTGTGTCTGTGTTTTTCTATCGAAAGGAAATGGGGATGTGCTCTCTCAACGGAATGCCGGAAGGTGTGTTAAAAATCGGTAGTATCTTAAATCTCCTCCTTCGGGAAGGAGGAGTACCCGCAGGGGGAGGTGGTAGGTGAATACGCAATTCTTTCATTCATAGTAAATTATAGACAACTCCATTTTAGTTACTATTGACTTTTGAAACATTTACATTTGCAGTATTAAATATCGCAACAAAATATAAGTGTATATTTGAAAAGTAGAGTTGCAGTGAACTAACTTTGACACTAGTCTTAAATGACTATAGGCTGAATCAGACTGCAACTCTCTTAATAGGAGAACCTAGCCAGTTAGAATTGTAGGCTCACGACCTAATAAATGTATTAGCTGTTTCTCCTTCATGTTTAATACTGTAAATACAAAGTTATGAATTATTCTCATTTTGTAGGTCTTGATGTAGGAAAAAAAACTTTCGATGCATCATTAATGTCCGCAGACGAAAAAGAGTTGTCTCACAAGTCTTTTGATAACACTCCAACTGGGATCCAATCTTTATTGGATTGGATAGCTGGTTATCATCTCTCTTTATCCAAACTCTTGTTCTGTGCTGAAAACATGGGAAGTTATGTCACAGAGTTATCTGTTTCCAGTGTCTCCATGGGATTTTCCCTGGCTTTGGTTTGCCCGTTGACCATCAAGAAGTCCATAGGCTTGCAACGAGGCAAAAATGACCGCATTGATGCCAAAAGAATAGCGAACTATGCGGTATTACACTATCGAAAACTGGAGTTATACAAATTGCCTGACAAAGACTTGGTGAGACTGCGGGGATGGATTATTATACGTGACAATTTGGTTAAGCAAAAAGTATCAAGCATAAAGTTATTGGAAACATTCTCCTGGATGGCTAAGTTGGCTGATGTGACAGAATCCATTTCTTTTTTGGAAGAGCAGCTCAAGTCGATAAAAGAAAGAATCCTGGAGGTGGAAGAGGATATGGAGCAACTAATAGCCGCCAGTACATCGCTTTACACAAACTACTTGCTATTAAGAAGTATAAAAGGAATAGGAATTATCAATGCCATTGTATTACTGTGTGTTACTGACAATTTTCAAAGATTTGACAACCCGAGGAAATTTGCCTGCTATTGTGGGGTCGCCCCATTTGAACATACTTCAGGTATTTCCATACGGGGAAAAACGCAGACTTCTTCATTGGCTAACAAAGAAGTAAAAGTATACCTTACCCGGGCAGCTATTACTGCCATCTCTTGGGATCCGCAGATGAAAGCATACTATAAAAGGAAAATAGCAGAGGGGAAACATAAAGCATCTGTAATCAATGCTGTAAGAGCCAAAATCATAGCAAGGTCTTTTGCTGTGATACGAAGGCAGACTCCATTTGTAACATTAGCCGTATAATAAAAAGGTCCTTAACTTCGAAAATATCTTAGGTTTAGGAAGTAGCTATACACTTCTGAAGAGTAGGTATGTCTATATACAAACTTACCCAAGGATACGTTAATGTTCGTAAACTTGGGTAAGATTTTATAGATATTGTTTGGAGAGGACTTAGAATTCACCCTCTGGCTTTCTGATAGTTATTTCTTCATTTTAGCGAGTAGAATGACGTTGTTGCCTTCTTCATCCAGTGAATTTATCAATGTTTGTGCACGTTTCTTTGCCTCTGCCGGAATATCTTTCCGGGTTATTTCTTTTTCCAGTGTTTCTTTTAGCTGGGCAGGTTCCATGTTGGCAACATAATAACCATGGCCGAATGAGGGCCATATCTGCATCTTTTTCGTTCCCAGGAAATCATTGTACAGGCGGAAGTAGCTGCCATGCAGTGTTTTCTTATCTATGATATACTTGGCAGGCTTACTGCCGCTCCAAGTGTTTTCTGATACTTGTATCGGCACGGAAACGTCTCCGATAAAGTGACGTGGGTATTCGGAATAGCCGTGCCAGGGGATTTTCTCCTTGTTCGGATATTCCACGGTGAATCTGGCTTCGAGTCGATTTTGGGCTGCGTTATAGTGGTACAGACTGTCCGTTCGTGGGGCAGGCATGATCACCATTAACATAACGCCGTAATCATTAGTATTATTATCCATAAATACTTCGTTGCTAAAGTCGCGCGGAACGGTCAGATGTCCCGGTGCGATAAAGTTCTTGCGTTTACCTTTGAAATCTTGTGTCCACACGACAGCCGGCCAGCCTTCGAAAGGCAGAGTTGTCAGAGTGACTTCCGACTTTTCCGTATCTACTCTGAATTTGCCTTTGGGCACGCGCATACATAAAGGAATGGGAGGCTGAGGATTGCCTTGTAAATCGAATACGAGCAACTTGTCACTCTGCCAGGGTAGTATGTAGATACGGTTGTGGGCTTCGTCCAACTGGTCGGCGTATGTGTTTCCATATTCGTTGGGCCCTTGTCCGTAGGCACCGATAGTGGTGATGAATTTGCCGTCGCGGGTAAAAAGTTTGTAGGGAGTCTGTTTGTTATTGCTCACCAGGATGTATTTTTCTCCCACTGTGGTGCGTATCCAGCCTCCTACTAGTGCTTCGTCCCGGTTGTCTAGTTTGACAACTTGAAGTTCTTCTGTCAAATAGCTGAGTGGAATGTCTACTGTGTCTTTCAAAGCCTTTAAATTACATGAGACCAATGTGCCGGTAGGTGTCGTGACTCGTTTTGCTACAATAGGGGAGAGTGCCAGCGGGTCGGTCTTTGTTTCACTGTTGTATACAAAAGCAACAATTGCAAGTAGACAACTAGCACATAAACTTAAAATAATAATTCTGTTCTTCATACGGTTCTGTATTTGGTTAGTACTGTTTTTCTGATTATCACTGAGGCAAAAGTAGACCGAAGTGAGTAGAAAAACAAAAAAACAGGCGGACAAAAAGGTACGATGTGACTAGATGTATGTTATTGATTATTAATAATATAATGTATATATGCGTTTGTTTTCAGGCGGACAAAGACTTCAACTACCCTGGGGCGACAGCTAAAAAACTTTGAGAAAACTGTCTAAACTTATATTCTCATCAGTAATTCCCAGCTTATCAGTCTTTATCCGATATTTCCGTTTGGTAATGGCAGCTTTGCTCACACAATAGATATCAGATAAATCCTGTATGTTGACATTGATTTTGACGAGGCAGCAGAAGCCGATTTCTTTATCTCCCAACTGCGGATAAGCCTGTCGTAACCGAACGACAAAATTGTCGAACGCATCGTTCACTACTGAAGTGACTTCTGCCCATTCTGCATCTGTCACTACTATCTTGTGACTGGTGCCCGGTTCGTCCTGATTGTTGTTGGCATGGAGTGAGGGCAACTTATGGAAGAATGGCATTCTCCGGAAAAGCGCTTCACGGAGTTCAGTCTCTTTATTCCTTAGCCGGATTTCTTTCTCCCGTAGTCCACTTACTTCGGCTTCTTTGTACAGTAACTGGTTTTCCCGCAGCAGTCGCTTCTTTTTCTCTCTCTGATAAAAGAAAAATGCGATGAATCCGATACTCAGCAGAGCTGTAACGATTCCCAGCATCCATAGTTCCCTTTGCTGCTGTTGCAGATGCAGCTGGTATAATTCATTCTGTAATTTGAGTTGGTTGAATTCTCTTTCCCGTATCCCTGTACTGATATTGTTTAGTATATTGTCCCTTATCGTGCTTTCCTTCTGCTTGGTATAAAAGACTTGTTCCGGATATTCTTTTTCGTTGATCAGATTGAATAAGCGTGCATTGGCTTCCATGGCAATAAAGCTGGAAGATGAGATTGCGGCTTGCCGATAGTAATATTGGGCGGAGTCAATCTGATTCAAGGCGGCATGGGTTCTTCCGCATAGCAGCAGATAGTGTGGTACTTCATTTCTTCCGCGGCGTTGGCTCGATAATTGTTGAAGATATATGACTGCTTGCCGGAAATCCTTTCTTTGCAGACTGGTGTTCAACAGACTTTCCAGCGCATAATAATTCAAAGACTGGTATTTGGGCGAATCCATAAGTTCTTTCATTAGCTGCAGATAGCTTTGGGTGTATCTGTCATGATCTTGCATTTTGTTTATAATTTGCAGATATAGCTGGCTGGTAGAAAAATAGAAAAGTGTATCTTTCATCTTAAGAGCCAGTTGTCTGCTGCTGTCTGCCATCACCAATGCCTGCGGATAATCCTGCTTTCTGCTGTATGCTGCCCTTCGTAGCCCGTACAGCCTTGTTTTTAGCGTATCATTTAGCTGGTATCTTTTCAGGATTTGTTCGCTCATCAGTAATGTGGAATCGGGCAGATTACGATATAAATAGGAGGCGCTTTGCTCAATGCGTGCCCGTACATACTGGGTTTGCTGCTCGTTTTGTTTATATTGCCGGATGGCGATCTGCAATAATGAATCATCAGGTGTTCCTGTTTTCCACAGAGTTGCCTTGTAGAGCAACAGGTAATAATCTCCCTGATCATTGAGAGGTAATTTGTCGGGTTCTTCTATTTGTTGCAGGTAGAAAAAGATACTGTCGGTTGATACATTCTCCATCTGCATCGCTTTTTCCAGAAGATGAGATGGGGCAGGTTGACAACTACTCAGCATGATAAGCCATCCGATGAGTAGAAATAGGGGGTAATATGGGTTGTCGTGTTTATTCATATACTAGATTCTATCTTGCGAAAATAGTATTTTATATGAGACAAAGACTTTTTCTTTATGGTATTTTATTGATTTACTGTCAAGCGCTTTTATCCCGCCCAGTTTTCTCTGTCTAGATTGCGATAACTGATGGCTTCAGCCAAATGGGAGGGCTGTATCAGTTCCGCACCCTCAAGGTCGGCAATGGTACGTGCCACCTTTAATATACGGTCGTATGCGCGTGCGGAAAGATTGAGGCGTTCCATTGCATTTCGCAGCAGGGAAAGTCCTTTGTCATCCGGCCGAGCGTAAATGGATAATAACTTGCTGCTCATCTGTGCATTGCAGTAGATACCGGGATGATCGGCATAGCGCTGTTCCTGTATACGGCGTGCCTGAATGACTCTGTTCCGAATAACACTGCTTGCTTCTCCCTGTCGCTGATCGGATATCTTGTCGAACGGAACAGGAACAATCTCTATCTGAATATCAATACGGTCCAGCAACGGACCGGATATCTTGTTCAGATACTTTTGTACCTGACCAGGACTGCATACACATGCCTTGGTCGGATGATTATAGTATCCGCAAGGGCATGGATTCATGGATGCAATGAGCATCAGATTGGCGGGATAACTGATTGTGCTCTTTATGCGGGAGATGGTAATCTGCCGGTCTTCCAGTGGCTGGCGCAGGACTTCTAATACCCCTCTGTTGAATTCGGGTAATTCGTCCAAAAATAAAACTCCGTTATGCGCCAGGCTTATTTCTCCCGGTTGGGGAAAACTTCCGCCTCCCACCATTGCAACTTGCGATATCGTATGATGGGGATCACGGAATGGCCGTTGGGAAATCAGTGAAGAGCCCCGGTTTAGTTTTCCTGCAACGGAATGTATTTTGGTCGTTTCCAGGCTTTCACCCAGGGAGAGGGGAGGAAGGATGGAAGGTAACCGTTTAGCCATCATTGATTTACCACTGCCGGGAGCGCCGATCATGATAAAATTATGATGTATAAAGCAGGTAGTGAAATATTAATTGATTATATTTGTGGAATATAACATTAATATAGTACCTTATGACTGATTTAAATGGCAAAAATAGCTGCATTATATTAACACGGGTCAGCACCAAACAGCAGGATTATACAGCCCAAATTGATGATTTAAATAAGTGGGCTAATAGTTTAGGTTATACCAATATAAAGGTAATTGCAACAAAAGAAAGTGGTTTTAAAACCTTTGATTTTAAAGATGGATTTAAACAAGTTATTGACTTTATTAGCGAAAATGAAGAATATAAAACCATAATCGTAACAGAGTTAAGTCGTTTGTCTCGCAGGCGCATTGTTTTGGAACAAATTAAGCACTATTTGACCGAAAATAAAATTCAATTATTAATAAAAGATATATCTTTCTCTCTATTTGATGCCCAAGGTTTCGTAAATATCGCCACAGATATTACATTTTCACTGTTTGCAACTATGGCAGAAAATGAAATGATAACTAAGAAAATTAGAGGTAAACGAGAATTAAATAGATTACAGGCTGAAGGATATTCCATAACAGGAAAACGACTATTTGGGTATAATAGAGTATATGATGAAACGATAAAAAAGAATAGATTTGTAATAAATGAAGTTGAGGCTAATGAAATAAAGACAATATATAATTGGTACTTATATGGCGTTGACGGAGATACAAGTAAATGCAACATGAAAGATATTAATATTGCCTGTATAGCCAAAGGGTTCAGCCATTATTTACATTCTAAACGTAATGTCACAAAAACATTAGGCGAAAAAGCTTATACAGGTCACAAGATAACTGATAATTGGAGAAAGAATAGTGAATATTGGTCTTATGGAGATAAGACTAAAGAACGTTATGTAAAGTGCAGTTCTGATTTATTATATCCACGAATTTTATCAGATGAATTATTCAGTTCAGTTCAAGAAAAGAAATTGAAAAACAACACTACGGCAGATAAAAGCAATAAGCACATAACATTATTGGCTAAATTGATTAAATGTCCTGTATGTGGCTTATATTTGGGCGGTAATTATCGTTATAGAGGTGGTTATGTTGCACATAATTATAGATGTACAAGGCGGCAAATGGCAGTTAATTGCGAATTTAAAGGCACATATAGTATGCCTTTATTAGATAGTACAATATGGTGTTATATTAAGGCTGATATAGAGAATTTAGTTACAAAAATGCAAAACTATTATAACTCAATCAATTTGAATATTATAAATGAAGAGATTGAAAATTTAAATTTAAAAATAACCGATTTGGAGAATGATAAAGAACATGAAGCGGATATTTTTCGCATTATGTCAAAAAGAAACAAAGAAAAAGCATTAGAAGAGTTTTCCACTAATATATCTTCATTAGATAAGCAAATTGAAGTATTTAAAAATAAAATTGATGACAAAATGAAAGTTATTGAAGATGTTGAATACAATAAGGAATTAAATGGTAACAATAATATAAACGAAGAAATTGATACTATTGAAAATGATAAGACACAATTAAAAAAATATATCAATCTATTTGTGAAGGAAATTAATGTGTTATATAATGATGTTAGTTATATGGTTTTAAATTTAGGAGTTATAGATAAGATTGATTCTTTTGATTTTGATAGCGGAAAATTCATTGAAAATGATTTAAATTATAGCATATACTTGGTTATTGATAAGCATGATAATAATAGAATTAAAGTCCGCTCTATTGATAACTCAAAATGTATCTTTAAAGATAATCACTTTGAATTAAATGGCTATCCTACATTGTTAAATCAAATATTTGATATGCCATGTATTGATTATTCTAATGAACCTTATTTAAGTATGAATAACGAAGTAAGAAGAGAATTAAAGCAACGTATTATTCATTTTGATATGAAAGAAATAATTTATAAAAGGTTAAATGTATATTGATATATTGCTAATAACAATTTTATTTATATATTTGTGTATTGTTTAATTTAATATTATAATGTTATGGGCACAAAAAAAGAAGTAAAAGAAATAGTTTATAAACAACAACAGGTTTCAAGGTTTATAAATACTAAAGAGGGAGAATATTATAAGATTTTTCTAACTGAAAAGGGGTATAAAAAAGAAGATTTTGAAAAGAAAAGTAATCAAGAAAAAGGTATTGAATTAAAATCATTTTGGGATAGTAAAGGATGGAAAAATACTATTAAAAGACAAAAAAATGAAGAGGAAATATTCAATAAATATGATTTTAAAAATCTTATTAAGAGTATAAATAGAAGTACAATATGTGATGATTTGAAAAAGAGAGATTTAATTGAAAAAGCCATATCATTAGAAGAAAAAGAAAAAGAGTTAGTAAAATTGCAGGCTGATATATCAACTATTAAAGCTGAATTTGATGCTGTTATATAAAGATGTATTCAGTCAATACAGAGAAAGGGCTACAAATTATTTGTAACCTTTTTTTTGTCAATAAAATGAAATATATTAAATTGTCCGATATTGAAATTTTAACTCTATGCTAGGTATATAGAGAATTATTGCTTATATTTGCACCATTGTTTCAGGCGTGAGACTGTTTGATGGCATTTTAAGCTATTGTTTTGCTGAAAAAACGACCAATTTTAAAAAGCGAACGACAATAAGCATATAAATGCCCATGCTATAGGCGTGGGCGTGCTTTGCGTTCGTAATGGTGCTTGGTCGTACCTTTCAGCAGGTGAAGTGCGACCCACGTTTTTAGTTAAACGTTGGTTCTTAAAATTATGTCGATTTATTTTATCAATTATATGTTTAACTAAAAAAATTACAAAATGAAAAAAGTATTTTCTTTAATGTTGCTTTTTGCAACAATTAGTTTTTTATCGTCTTGCTCGAAAGATGATGATAATGAGGGTGATAATGGTTCTAATGTCATCACTGTTAACAGTACGAAATTTCATACAGAAAGTGCCCCAACGATAAGTAAATATACTAATTCGTTGTATTTTGAGGTGTCTTTAATTCAAAATGACGTAGATTATTTATCTATGTATGACTTAGGTATAACCACTAATACCACAGAAGTTAAAGCAGGTCAAGAACTTAAAGTAGAAGTTGAATTATACCAAGAATATACAGATGTAGGTAGCTTATATAGCTATAATTCATTTACGGGTAAGGTTATTGTTGAGGCTGTTGATGGCAATTCTATTACACTTAAATATGATAATTTCTCGTTCAATAGAAGGCATAAAGATAAAGATAGTAAATACACTGTAAATGGTTCAATCAAATATCAATATAAATAATATTCGATATTTAATATTTAGAAAGGGGGGTATTTCCCCCTTTCTTTATTTATAACGCTTTATTAATCGGCTAACAGTAGCAGGTGTAAATAAACAACCTTTAGACGTTCTAAATTCGTTGTCATTTAAATATGTGGCAATAGCTTTCAAGGTCATATTCCGTTCAATTAGCGAACTAATAACACTATATGCACGCTTATTATTAGTGTTATTATTTGCTTTGTTTTTAATTGCATTAGCAGACTTAATACGCATATCATCCGATATGGTTGCGTGCGGTGCTCCGAGCTTAACACCCTGCTTTTTCTTCGCTTCTAAAGCTGCTTTAGTGCGTGCGGATATTGTTTCACGTTCGCTCTGAGCAATGGTGGCAAATATGCCTAAAGTTAATGTGTTGCATTCGGGTAAATCACAGCAATAGAACTTTATATTTGCATCTTTAAGAGCAAATATAAATGATATATTACGCGATAATCTATCGAGTTTCGCAATTATCAAAGTAGCATTATTAGCTTTACAGTAGTCTATTGCTTTAAGTAATTCAACTCTATTATTACACTTACCGCTTTCCTTTTCTTCAAATGACTTGATTAATTCACTATTAATATTATTAATGTAATTAACAACAGTATTACGTTGTGCATCCAACCCTAAATTTTGATGCTTCGTTGATACCCTATAATAAGCTACATATTTCATATATTACTATTTTAAATTATGGTAATACAAAGATATTAATAATATATCATATTGCAAACGAACGTATGTAATTTGATAATCTATTAGCAAGTATTAACATATTACTGTCATATCAATTTAATAGGTAGTACTCTACGGGTACTACTAATAGTACCCATAGGGTACACATTATAATAAAAGAAATAAGAGAGTTTATAATCCACCTTTAGAGGATGGATTAAAAAACTCATATCGAAACTGAGGGGGTATAATATAATGCAGGCAATTATTATTAACAATTATATATATGTTATGCAACAGCTTATTTACTTCTAATGTGCCATACAGTATACTACAGATGGGGTGGTAAAAAAATTCTCATAATTTTATTTACATTTATTAGTAGTATGGTTAACTTTAGTATAGTTAGTATGATACTTATATATAGTACTAATAATAATCAAATAAAATACATTAAAATGAGAGTAGAACGAAAACAAACTTTAGAAAGCAATATAAAGAGAAGTATTGCAAATCGAGGAAAAAAAAGAAGTGAAGAAACCAAACAGAAAATCAGCAGTTCACTAAAAGAATATTGGGCAAAAATACCTTATTCTTTAGATGATGAAAATAAGATAGTAACCAATATAATAAATGAAGAAGAAAAATGAGAAACACGATATACTTGCTGATATAGGACATTATACTGTAAACAATGTCCACCTAAAGAAGGTGTTAACACCACAAGAGTTTGATTTATTCGATTTAATAAGATATGAAAATAATGTGTCAAATGGATATATCAGTTATACTCTAATACAATTGGAAGTTGGGATTATACAGCGCAATTTAATTGCTGAAATTAAACGAAATCTGATAAAGTTAGGGTTCATATCAATTGTTGATAATAATCGAACTAAGGGAACAAAGTACACGGTTAATTATACGGTTGTACGTGATATAGTTCAAGTCTTGAACAATGAACATAATAGTGTAAATAGGTTGCGAATCGCAGACCAATATAGAACAAATAAAGGATTAAATAGTATTGTTGGAAATAGAATTTCCAAATTTGAAAATACAAATTTTGATATTAGTGTAGACGTTGACCGTTTTGAAAAAAACGAGGAAAATAAGCAGGTAAATTGCAAAGAAGTAATTCTTTTAAATACTCTATTTGAAAAATTGAAAAATAAAGAAATAACAGAAAGACAATATAACGTGCAGAGTAATAACATTAAAGCCTCAGCCAAACAAAGAATAATATTTAATAAAGATAAAAATCAATGGATAATAGAAATGAATTAAGATTAAAAATGTTAGTTGATACATTAAACAATACTTTAGAAGCAACTGACAAGAAGCAATTAATAAACCTTATGGCTGAAATAATACAGGTAGTTGAGTTGCTTAAATGGGAAGAAAGATATAATAATACAGACCCTTTCATGTTTGTAGACTAATCAAAATTGAAATGACCAAAGAGCAAAAAATACAAATTCTAAAAATGAAAAATCATTTGAAAGAGTTATTAGATTATAACTGTATTGATAAGTACACTTATAACTACCTATTGAACTACAATATATTAATAATAATGAAACATAATAACTAATAATATGGAAACAATAAACTTCAATAACACTTATTCATACGAACAGATTTTAAAATCACTAATTGATTTATCAAAAAATGGATTACCTACAGGATATAATATGGGTATACCTGAATTAGATGAAATGTTTAGAATTGATAAGGGTAAACTTATCACATTAACGGGTATTCCGAATTTGGGGAAATCAGAATTTACCGACTTTATTTGCACTCAATTTAATAAATTATATGCTTTTAAAACTCTATTTTTTAGTGCTGAGGATGATTTAAATACACACATTGCCAAACTTATAACAAAGTACACTAATCAAGACTTTAAAGACACTCAAAATGAAGAAATTGAAAAGCAGGCAAAGTATATATACGAGAACTTCATTTTCATAGATTACAATAAAGTTTATACTGTAAATTCACTATTGGAAGAAGCCGAAAAACAAATAATTGAAAAAAATATTGATGTACTTGTAATCGACCCATTTAATAAATTAGAGGCTGATAAAGATTATAATGTTAATATGACTGATTATATATCTAAATTTTTAGATAAGTTATTAAGGTTAACCAAGAAGTATAATATAATAACTTTATTGGTCGCTCATCCAAAAAAAATGAATGAAGGTATTATTCCATCTCCGTACGATATTAGTGATAGTGCCCACTTCTTTAATAAATCTGATTATTGTATTACAATACATGGAAATAAGGCTAATTATAGTACTATAATTAAGGTGGATAAGGTCAAATATAAACATTTAGGCAGTTGCGGACAAATAGAATTATATTATGATGATTTAAGCGGTAATTTCTTTTACGACGATAGATTTAATGAAAGGAAATACACTCACACAGATTTCGATATGACACCTAAGGGAAATTACAGCCGTTCTAACGAGCTATTAAATATTGATGTAGATACGTTTAATTGTATTGCCGATGTACAGCCAAAGCAAAAGAAACTGATTGATATTCTAACTTTAAATGATGATGAAAAGGCAAATCAAATAATAACGCAGATACGCAGCGAAAAGGACGAAAGTAAGCAAAAAGAACTTAAAAAGAATTTGCCTAATTACTGCATAAATGCAACATTTAGCAGCACACGAAAAAAAGATAATGTAAAAGAATTGACAGGGTTATTATATATTGATATTGACGCTAAAGACAATACAAGTATTATTAAAGATGTACCCGATATACTACGTAATATCAGTAATATATTATTCTTTAAACGAAGTTGCAGAGGGTCGGGATATACTGCAATTGTGCCATATAATACCAATTTAAAGATAGATGATGTTTGGCATTCAATAGACACTGATTTTAAAAAATTAGGCATTGAAATTGATAAGTCTACCAAGAATGTAGACCGCGTTACATTCTATTCTTATGACAGTGAATATTATATCAATGATAATATTGAAATATATAATAAGTGTGTTAGTAATACCTTTTCTTCAAATTTCAAAGTATCTGAAAATTCAAAAAATGATACTCAAAAAGTTGTTATTAATCCCCCAAATAATGTCGTAAATAATAAAGATAATTATAAAAATAGAGAGTATTTGAACAAATTAATAGGGTATTTGAATGATAATAAAAAGTCACTTGACAATGGTAATTACGCAGCATGGGGGAAGATATGTTTAGCATTAATATCTGAATTTAAAGAGAAGGGATTATACTATTTTTTGATGTTAAGCCAAAATTATAAAGGGTTTAATAAAGATGAAACAACCGAATTTTACAACAAATATTTGGAAAGTTATTCAGATAATAATGATGTAACATTTGCCACAATCAAGCATTATGCAATGTTGGTAGGTTTTAAAGAATAAATTTTATTACATACAAATTAAAATAGGTGTATCACTATAATAAGTGGTACACCTTTTCTTTTTAATACAATAAACATCTTTTCTTATTCCTATTTTTTTCTTTCATGCCATCACTTATATTCTCTTTATGTTCTTTGCTTAATTTACGCCCTGTAAGTGCTTGCTTGATGTGCTTAATGTGTGTTGCGGACTTCTTTCTACCTTTCATTTTAGCACTGATTTTCTTTTTTGTAATTTCATCCATTTACTTATCTATTATATAATATAAGTAGTAGTTAAGTTCATTTTATGCTAAAAAAAATATAGGAAAATTTCGTGGTTCCAACCGTGTGTATTAGTAGTTAAGTTTTTTCATATTATAAATTTATAGAGTGTTGGGTTACGCCATTAATACACGCCTAATATATCTTATATTTAAGACTGAATTAAGACATGATAAACGCCTATCTATATTATGATTATATTGTTGTAAGACAGCGGTTTATATCCTAAAATGTAAATATATTTATCTCTATTTTGATGCTATATACCGTACTTGCTTAAAATAGTGCTGAAATACAAGATATTACGTTGTAGTAAAATAGATACTAAATATCATGAGATTATGTCCTCCGGCGGCAGCAACTTCCAACGCCCTTTTCACATTCTCCTGTCCTTTTACGTCTGCAAAGTCCAGGTCAAAGGCTGTTTGCTGTTGATAAAACTCTTCCCGCGTGTTGACAACGATCTGTTCCAGCTCCCGCTCACCATTGAAGAACTGGATAACTTCTTTGATATTACTGACGCCATATACCTTCAGTTGATTGACAACTGCTGCTTCCCGCGCATTCTGTTGAGGAATAATGAGTCCCTCAAAGTTTTCTTCACGGGCTTTGATAGCAATAGGCAGTGCTCCTTTGATAGGC
>OLIT01001852.1_pt1 | contig 16981 bp, 24 predicted proteins | sample 1601341 | NCBI WGS metagenome assembly OLIT01 (sample SAMEA2452121, study PRJEB22498) | human gut metagenome | biome: human feces; feature: human gut; material: feces | place: Australia | collected 2012
TGTTGTCAGCAGCCCGTTTCACGGTCTGCGTGTAGTTCCTTGTAAACTGACCTAAGGCAGAGAAAATCCGAATGGTATGATGCTTATTACGAAGTGATGGAGAATCAAAAGCACAATCCCCTTTCATTTGAACAGTTGCTCCGTAAGCTCATGACATTCGGAAACATTGAAGTATCTTTTTCAAGTAAACTTCTTGCTACTGTGGATGTTGATCGTCCGATATGGGATCAGTATGTTCTTAAAAGCCTGGGTCGCTATAAAGAGTGGAATTCCTTCAACGGAAAAGATAAAGAAGAGCGTATCAGTAAAGCTGTCGAGATTTATGCCGACATCGAAAAGTGGTATGCAGATTTTTTGAACAGTAAAGACGGGAAAGAGTGCGTGAAAAAGTTTGATACCATTCTTCCCGATTACGCCGGAAAAGTATCCGATGTAAAGAAAATTGATTTTATGCTTGTAAGCAAAAGGTAGGCTGAGCCATGATTAAACTTAATGATCTGCTACATTTGACGGATGAGCAGGCGTCGAAAGCAAAGGTAAAATTTAATAGAGATAACGGTTATGACGATCCTATCGACATTTATAAATCCAATCCCGATCTGATAAACAAGCAATGGCTATATTGGAGAAATAAGAACAGATATTTTGATGTTGGGCAAATTGCGATATGTCTCGTGAAAATCCGCAGCGAATACTGGCTTCTCACAACGATTGATACAGTTTATGAAGAGCTCAATGTTCTTAATGGCATAAACTATAAGGGGACCCCACTTAGTGAATACCAGAAATATTTTGGCAGAACGATTATTAAATTTCATAAAAGCTTTCAAACGCAAGGGGTCAATTATTCTACGATAGCTGATGAATTGGAATCCCATTATAATCTGTGTAAGTGTGTGATGTTGTTTTACTACATCACATCCTAAAAAATGTGTATTTCGTTCTCCTGTTATAAAGTAATTATCAATCGCCCAATATTGCGGTTTCCCATCATCTGTATAAATCCAATCCTGCCCAACTCCTGCGGTAAAAACAGGGTGTTCGATATTAAAAAGAAAAATTCCACCTGGTTTTAATGTCCTATACACTTTTTGAAATATTTCCACTATGTCCTCTATATAGTGCAGAGCTAAATTAGATATAACACAATCCCATTCATTTTCTGGATAGTCATATTCCTCTAATCCGCTAATACGATATTCAATTTGATTTCCTGAATTGCGCTTTTGGGCTTCCTCAATCATTTTCTTACTTAAATCGATCCCTAATATTTTTGTAGCTCCTTGTTCTTCTGCGAACTTGCAGTGCCAGCCATATCCGCACCCCAAGTCAAGAACAGATTTTCCTTCTAACGAAGGAAACAAAGGTTTTAATTGATGCCATTCACCAGCAGCTTTTAACCCCTCTTTACTGCGGGACATCTTTGCATATTCTTCAAAAAACTTCTCATTATCGTATTCATTATTCATAACCTTAACATCTCCTATTTTATCCTTCGGCACCGCCGCCTCCAGGCGGCTCCCCAACTTCATCTGCTCGATAAATGGGAATTGCACCAAAACAATCTAAGACAACAATGCTGCCCTACTTGCGATTTTTTCTTGTACTGCGGAAACAGTTTCTTGAATGGAATAATTGGTCGTATCTACAACATTCGATTCATATATTCCCAGATTGCAAAATTGCTCCCACATTGTTTCTACCAATTCGATATTTGTTTTTCGGTCTAACTTTGAGCGTTCAACAGCCCGCTTTAAGGTTTCTTCCTTACTTGCCCTTAAAATAATATAATGCACCTCATAATGTTCCCGAACAAGAGCTTTCCATGGCTCCAAAAACCATGGCCCGACAATCCCATCTACAATTACATCATATCCGCCACGAGCATATCGCTTTGCAGCTTCTAAAAAGGCTTCAATGACAACCAGATTTTGCTTGTTGGATTCTGGCAAATGTGGTGGTATTGCGCCTTTGCTTAAGTAATGAAAAAAGTCATCGGTGTGCATATGCACTGATTTATCCATATCTGATTCCTTTGCGACAATTGACGCAGTTGTTGTTTTTCCTGTCCCCGGTGAGCCTGTAATCACAATAATTCTTCCTTGATTCATCTGTATTTTCCCTCACAATTTGAATTTATCACTTTGTTCCTGCCTGCTCAATCATCTTCTTCGCAAACTGGTTTTCCCTGACCCTGATTGCCCACCAAGTAAAAAAGCGGTTGGCGATTCAACCGCTTTTTTACTTGAACCAATTCTTCTAAATTATCATTTAAGCGATTCTCAAACTGTTTGTCAGTAAAATTGACTATATTTGCCATATTAAGCCACTTTCTCTTTATTCAAAACTTGTTTTGAGTAACGATTCATTGACCGCCAATACTCATGAACGGCTTGTAATTCTTCTAAAGAATAATCAAAAAGATTTACACGTTTTGCAAGCTTTAATTGGTTTAATAAATTGACTTCCAATAATTGAGAGTCATTTTTATTTAATTCATGATTCAAAACATAGTTTAATACTCGATTATAAACGCTTGCCGATAATTCGTTAATGATCTCTATTTCAAATGTTTTTTCATAAGTAACTGCCATTTCATTTTCACTCCTTTTAAAGTTTGTCAGGTAAATATTTCCGAATATATTCTTCTAAGGCTTTATCCATAACTTCTTTTACGTTTCCGCCATTCTTTGCTGTTTCGATTTTTATAATATGGTGCAAGTCAGCACGAACACGAACCGTCTTATCTCCCATTATATCTTTTTTTGCACTGATTGGTGTATCATTTCGTTTTGCTTTTTGTGCGCCTAAATTTCCCACAATCACTCACTTCTTTCTATTTCTTCTTATTCTTATTTTATCATCAACAATCACAAATCACAAGTGATTTGTGATTAATCACTTGTGATTTGTGATTCTATTCTTTTTCGTTTTCTAATTGAATGATTCGCTCAAGCATTTCAAAAAATACGTTCTCATACATGGATAAAACTTTTTTGTCATAGCCTTTGTGTTCTGTAATTCCGTTTTTAGACCAGGTACTTACTTTATTACTTCGCTTGATAATATTTTGGAAAACCAAGTTATCTTCTTTATGTTGCTTGTACAGTTCTTCCAGGTTTGATTTTATCGTTGTGCTGTCCGTATCAACTAAATAAGGAACAAAACCGATCATATCTAGTCCAGGGTTAAACTGTTCTTGTAAATCAATCAAATAGGAAATATAGTTTTGAATGTTGTTTGTACTTTCTTCTTCTGCTTGTAAAGGGATCATGACGTAATCACTTGCCACGATTGCATTATTTGTATAAACGCTTGGCGTTGGTACAGTATCAATAATAATGAGATCATAGTCACTTTTTAAAGGTGCTAAAAGAGTAGCAAGCAATCTACTTTCATTTTCAAAAGTCCATGAGCGAGTTAATTTTGGCAGTAACATCAAATCAAACGTGCCAGGGATCAAGTCTAAATTATCAGTCAAATGAACAATAGAAGAAGCCAAGTTTCCATTTTTCAGTCCTTCATAAAAATTAACACGTGGCAATTCTACCTTAAATGTTTTTGCTAAGTCTTTTGTCAATGTTGCTTGTAAGTCCTTATCGATCATTAAAACTTTTAAATTAAATTTGTCTGTCAAGTAAGCAAACATAGTCGATAATTTTGACTTTCCAACACCACCTTTAAAATAATTGTTTAAGATAACAATCGCTTCATTTTTACTGTTTAAAATACGTCTTAATTCTTCAAGTATTTTGAGTTCTTCCTTCTCCATAACTACGCCCCATTCTTTTTTTGTATAGTAATATTGTATCATTAGGAATCACAAATCACAAGTGATTTGTGATTAATCACTTGTGATTTGTGATAAGTGATTTGTGATTAATATATAAAAGCCCTCTTTAAAGGGCTTTTATGCTTATTTTGAAAAAGAGATAAAATCAATATATCCCTTTTCTCCGATTTTTACAACGGCATTGTAGGACTTTCTATCTTTCGTTTTGATTCCTTTTACCAGGGTTTCTTTTCCCTCTAGTAATTCTTTTACATTTGTTTTGGTGAGTTTTTTCTTTCTAAAATGTTCAGCTAAAGTGAAGGTACATTCAGGATAATTTGAACAACCATAAAACGATTTTTTTAATACAATATTGTTGCCACACTTAGGACATTTTCCTACAATACTTTTTTCTGCTTCTTTTTCTTTCTGTTCCTGGTAATCAGAAAAATTTAGTTTTTCTATATCGTTAGGTACAGCTTCCAGTAAATGAACAATGAATTTTTTGATATTCGTAATAAAGTTCTCTTGATTGCCTTCTCTTTTACCGATTTTTTTTAAATACGTTTCCCATTTAGCCGTCATTTCAGCACTCGTTAAAAGGTGCTGACTTTCAACTGCCTGGCACAATAATTTTCCTTTTTCAGTTACAACAAGCTTATTCTTAATCACTTGGATATATTCTTTTTGTTTCAAGGCTTCAATAATGCTTGCTCTTGTCGCTTCTGTTCCAATCCCCTCAACTTCTTGTAAAATCTTGATTGCTTCTTCATCATCAACCGTTTTATTCGCCGTTTTCATAGCAGTTAATAATGTACCCTCTGTAAAAGCTTTCGGTGGTTGTGTTTCTTTTTCGGCACTCTTAACGTCAACCTCGGCATGTTCTCCAATGATAACCAAGGGTAACGTTTGAACGTCCTCTTCTTCTTCTTTGGTTTGTTGTTTGAAAAGAATTTTCCAACCTTCTTGCTTTGGTGTCTTGCCTATTGATTGAAAAAGTAAGTCGGCTACTTTGGTTTGTATCTTAGTTTCTTCATACAAATAATCAGGTAGAAACATGGCAACGGTCGTTTTAACGACTAAAGCATATATTTTTCGTTGTAAATCGTCCATTTTCGCTAATGCAGATTCGGTAGGTACTTGTTTTGTTGGGATAATGGCGTGGTGTTCCTGTACCTTACTACCGTCCACATAACGCTTTCTAGGCTCTGTTTGAACCATTTCAAGATCAAGTCCTAAAAAACCGCTATATTTGCCAAAATTCGCTTTTAAATAAGCAAATTCGTTCTCTGTAATAAATGGTGTATCTGTTCTTGGATAACTCAATAATTTTGCTTCATACAGTCCTTGCATAGCTTTTAAAGTTTGGCTCGCTGTCGCTTTATAAAGCTGATTAACTTTTGATTGCAAACTACTTAAAGAAAACAAACTCGGACTATTCGTTTTCTTCTCTTTGGTTTGAACATCAGCAATTATCCCCTCTTGATTGCCTATTTTAGCTTGTTCAGAAGAAACAAAAGTAAAAGCTCCTCTTGGGTTTTAAAGCGCTGTGTGGGGCTTATAACGCCCTTAAATGACCCTTGGTTTACTTTTATACTAGCTTCCACCTCGAAAAAAGGTTCTTTTCTAAAGTTTTCTATGGCTTCCTGGCGCTGAAAAATAAGATATAAGGTGGGCGTTTGAACACGTCCTAGTGAAAATGTACCTTGTACGCCCTTCTGCTGTAAATTTAACGTATACAAAGGGCTTGCATTCATGCCGATCAACCAATCGGCAATTTGGCGTGTTTGCGCTTCTTGATAAAAGGGATAGTAATTCATTCCTGGTTGCAAATTTTGAAAACCGCTACGGATCACATCTTTTTCTAAACTATTGATCCATAGTCTTTTATACGTTTTATCTTTAGAAAAGGCATTTGCTTTATGAATGATCGACCAGGCAATGTTTTCGCCTTCTCTGTCGCTATCTGTTGCGACAATGATTGTATTTGCTTGTTTTAAAAGTTCAGCAACAATTTTAAACTGCTTTTTTTTATCTGTTGCCACTTCAAAATCGTATCGATCAGGAAAAATCGGCAATGATTTATGTATGTTAGTGTATCACAAAGACACAAGCAAGTCAAGGAAAAGGGCAATGATGATAATGAGTATAAGGCAGGGTACTTTCTGTTTTTGCTTCTCTGCGGGATATGAGATTTCGTAAAATCCGATTTAGATGTTAAGGCTCATGTATAAAAGCGGATAAGGATTGCCCTGTTCGTCAAGGTCTGTCCTTTTATAAACCTGAAAGCCCATGTGTTCATAAAAGCCCTTGGCCTGTGGGTTTTGCTCATTCACAGCCACCCGCTCTACGGCATAGGTTTTAATCCCATATTGGAGCAGGCGCTTTCCGAGCCCCTTTCCTCTTTCTTCCGGGGAAATGAACAGCATTTCCAAGGTGCCGTCCTTGATCCCCATAAAAGCCCCGGGGCAGCCCCTATCATCTTCTGCGATCATCAAATGCGCAATTCCAGCGAGCGCCTGCGGTACATATTCTTTTATCTTTTTGATTTCACTGTCCGACAGAAACAGGTGTGTCGCTCTTACAGAACTTTCCCATACCGTCAGCAGCCGATTTATGAAATCCGCCGTCCTGTTTTTGGTTTCTACTTCAATGAATCTCATTTTTCCTTTTTGCATATCTAATTTCTCATTTTCTTCCCCGCTGCGGGTTTGGATTTTTCAGCAAGTCCGACTTCTGTGCAATCCTTTTCAGCCATTTCTTTTCCTCCTCCGACAGCTTCCCATAGTTCAGTTTGAGCCGCTTGCAGATAAAGGCCATCGCAGCCTGTTCCGGGTCGCTGTTTGGGCTGGCGGCTTCTTCGGCGGTCTGCAAGAAATCTTCCAGAGGATTGTCCTCCGGGACACTGAAAAAATCGTCCTTGTGGGCTTTCCGCAGGTCAAGGGCTATCTTGTTTATATCCTGCTGTATCACATGGCGGCAAAAGCTGTCATCGTCAATGTGGGCGGCGATCAGCTGCCTTAACTGCGGGTCGGTCAGACCGGGATTGTGCTGCTTCATAATAGTTGCGCTCACAGCGTCCACAATGGCGTTTGCCCCCTGTACCTGCTTTGCCGCTATGCCGTTTACATAGATTTCAAGGTCAGCCATGAGCCGGGGAAAATCCGGGTGCGTCGCCAGTTCACACAGGAGGGCATTATCCACCAGCCTGCTTTTCAAAAATTCAATCATATCATCACTCAAACGCAGGTCTGCAAGATCGGCGTTTGGGTGATTTTTTGTTTCAGAACGGCACAGCAGATAATCAACGGACACTTCGTAAAACTTTGCCAGCTGGATAAGGGCATAGTGGCTGATGTCCTTGAACTTGTCCCCCTCATAGCTGCCTAACGCAGACTTGGAGAGATGGGTTTCTTCCGCAAGCTGCTCCAGCGTCAGGCCACGCTCCACACGCAGGTCTTTCAGGCGTTCTTGTATGGATAGTTCCATGTTCTCCCTCCTTGTCTGCTCGACAAACTGGAATTGCCTAAAGCAGTAAAGCAGTACCCCTTACAATTTTTTCTTTTACTGCTGATACAGTATCTTTGACTGAGTGCGTAGTTGTATCAATAACATTTGATTCATAGATTCCTAAATTGGAAAATTGTTCCCACATCGTTTCAACTAATTCAATATTTGTTTCTCTGTCTAACTTTGAGCGTTTGATAGCTCTCTTCATAGTTTCTTCTTTACTTGCTCTTAAAACGATATAGTGTACTTCATAATGCTCTTGAACAATGTTGAGCCACGGCTCTAAAAACCACGGTCCTACAATGCCATCTACAATTACATCATATCCACCACGAGCATATCGCTTCGCAGCTTCTAAAAACGCTTCAATGACAATCAAATTTTGCTCATTTGATTCTGGCAAATGCGGTGGTAATCACTCCTTTTCGTCGTTAAATGCCCTTTACCTGTTCCAATTTCGTAAACGGTATCGGTTTCTTTTAAATTCAATTGTTTTATTATTTGGTTGAGTACTTTTTCACTCGTTAAAAAGTTTTGAGAATATTTTATATTTTTGTTCATGTAATATCCCTTTTTATTTGCTGTGAATATTCGCTCATTTTTCTTCCTCAATAAAAACTCTACCAGCTAACCAACATTCGTCTAATTCATTTGGGAATAATTCAAGCTGGCGAATCATATAATGTGTACTTGGAATGTAATCAAAATAAAACAATAGTGCTAGATATAAACTCCATGGAATTGGGCGTGTCCGATTTTCGTAGGCACTATAAGTTTGTCGTGAAATACCAACAGCCGAAGCAATTTCTTCTTGTGATGCACCAACTTTTCCTCTGAGTGCGGGTAACTCAATCGCCAATTGAGTGGCCAAGTTCTCTTTCTCATCTTTACTAAAATTCCAAAACTGCTTATAAGCATCTCGCCCTACAAATTGAATCAATAAATCTCCTCCTGGGTATACTCTTTCGTAGAGTACATTACTCCACGAAAAAACACCGCCAAACACTGAAAACTCAGCATTATTTGACGGTGTTGACAATTTATTTGACGGCTAATAAATCAGAAAGCCGTTGCATATTTTCTCTTTTTAAATCCATGGATGGGTGTACATAGCGATTCATTGTAATATTCACGCTGGCATGACCCAATATTTCGCTGAGACTTTTTACATCGAATCCAAGCTCTATGCACCTTGTAGCAAATGTATGACGTAACGAGTGATAATTTGCGGAGGTGATTCCGCTGTTTTTCAATACCTTCTTAAAATGATTTTGCATGGTTCTTGGTTCTAATGGATTCTGATCGCTATTGGTTAGGATGTAGCCAGTAGAAGAAGCTTTGTGTGCTGTAAGAATAGTCATTAAGCCATGGGGTACTGGAATAGTACGGATGGAGCAAGCACTTTTTGGTGTGGTAACAACAATCCTTGTCTTGTATTCACTGTTGGTTCTATCTTGGATTCTCTGGAGCGTTTGATGCACGTGGATTGTGTAATCTGAGAATGAAACATCTTCCCATCGTAACGCACAAATTTCACCTACTCTGAGACCAGTGAATAAACATACTAATATACCAATATTGCAGGAATCAAGATTAGAATACAAGTATTGGCATAATTTTTCCTGTTCAGCACGACTCAAAACTCTCATTTCCTTCGTTTGACGTTTTATCTGTATAGATCGTGCGTCACAAGAAATGGCTTTCCCGTTTCGGGTGGCAAATTGTAAGACATTTCGAATTAGAGATAAAATATCTGAAACAGTTTTAGAGGAAAGTCCATTCTCCTTTAATCCACCAGAAACAAGGAAAAAATTACACTGCGTTTCAATAAACTCGTGTGTTATATCACGCAATTGTTTGCTTCCGAACACAGGAAGTATATACGAGCTGAGAAGATTCCTATATTTGTTGCTTGTAGATTCCTTCACTTTAGGACATATAGCTTGAAACCATTCCATAGCAACCTGTTCAAATTGATCTGAGCTAATTTCTGGATCGACAGTGACAGAATTACTCGTGCACGAACTTTGACTGATAAGTTTTGCCTTGACTTCTCGATATGACTTTGCATAAACATAACCGTAATTGGCTTTGCCTGTAGAAGATCGGGACTTAATGTATCTTCCTTCCCATCTGCCGTCTTTCCTTTTGTAAATATTTTCTCCTTTTCGTGCCATAAGGTACACCTCCTTCAATATGACTATAATTCTGACGGCAAATTGTGACTTTGGAACTTTCTAAGATGGATTTTTGTGCAAAACCTCGTGTTTTATGTCCCTAACATATTGACAAACAGTGCGACAATTTGTAAAATAAAGATATAAACTAAAAAAAACAGAGAAGAATGCGATTCGTGGAGTAATGTACTCTACGAATTTTTTATTTTAAAGAACCTCAAGATAGCTCATATTGTCGTCTTGGGGTTCTTTTCATTCTATCATTTAATGCAATCTGCCTATAAAATTTTATCATATTGCATTTATAAATGCAACTTGCACCCGATGTTGGTTGTTGAGATTTTTGGTACATTTTATAATGTATAGCAGAATCATACACAGCATGGAGGTGATTGAAACGCAACCGGAAATTGATTACGTTAAGATTGGTCAGCGCATTAGAGCTGCCCGACTGGAAAAGGGTTATAGTCAGGCTGATTTGGGTGCGTTGGTTGGTTGCTCGAACAATCATATGAGCCATGTTGAAGTTGGACAGACGAAAGTTTCTTTGGCAATGCTTCTAAAACTGGCATTCGTCTTGGAAAAGAACTTTGACTATTTTTTACTGGATACCCCATATGCAAAATGCGACAGCATCATTGATAATGAGATTGCTGCAAAACTGAAAAAGTGTAATGTAACAACATTGATAACCGTAGGAAAGTTGATTGATGTCTTGATTGACCAGCAAGAGATGATAAAAAAAGCGGAGCTTGATTGATATAATGAAAAAGAAGCCCATTGACGGTACAGAGTGAACTGCTATGGGGTTCTTTTTTGCAGCACAATATACTGATTCTTTAAGAAGCAAAAAGTCCACCAGTCATGATGCACTACGCATCGTACTGGTGGACTTTTTCTGTAAAGATATAAAAATAGATATTCATATATCGCCATAACCAATGTCGTTATCGTAGGCATGAAGATCTTCTTTCAGGAAATCTGCTTTACGAATATACATCGAATTTACCAGCTCTCCTTTTTCGTGGAGCAGGCTGAATTTGTAGTCTAATAATGCTGCCGGTACATAGAGCATTTTAGCCGTTTCAAAAAATGTGTGTTCCGAAAGGCATTCCAGGACTTTCCCATCTTCTAACAGAAGCTCCGCCGCAAAGAAGTTTGCTTCATTTTCTTCGATTGATCTATCATCAAAAACTTCCATTTCTTGAAAGCCGTGCATCATAGCGATTTTTGTATGCAGGACAGCGTGTCCTAATTCATGTGCGACTAATATACGCTCCAGGATACCGTTCACATTGTGATCTATCACGATATTCTTTTGTCTGGACTGGTAATAGAAGAAGCCCTTCAATTTCTTCTGTAAATCGTAATAGTGGATTTTGATACCTAACAGCTGACATAGCTCGTAAGGGTCTCTGGTGTGATATTTTCGCACAAGCTTATCGACAGTTTCAATGATATGCTCTGCCGTTTTCATTTGCTTCACCTCCGAATCGCACACAGAAAACATATTCTGTGCTTGAGGATTTTACTCTTTATCTTTATGCTTTCTGTATTTCTTCGGAGTGTACTTTTCCCGTGCTGTTTTCTTAGAGTCCATATAAACTGACATAATCGCCTGGAAGAATACATCTTTTGCGTCCTCGTCCAATTCTCCACCGGCAAACAGAGAATTTACACGACCCAACACTTCCTGAGCTTCTTTTGCTCCTTTTGAACCGAAGTTTTCCTTTGCCTCTAAAATAAACATATCCTGATCTATATGGCTCTGGCTATCCGTTTCAGATTCGTCCAAAAGATAGGACACAGAGATATGCAGTGCTTCAGCAAGTTTTCTGATGTTGCTTTTTCTGGGGAGTGTTCCGAGCTGCTCATAGGTGTAAAGGGATCTTTCGGAAATGCCGGTCATCTGGGCAAGCTCCGTTTGAGATAGGTTCATAGCCAAACGAGCTTCTTTAATTTTTTCTCCAAATGTCATGGTAGTATCCTTCCTTTCAAAAAATATTTATTCGTAACTTCCGATTATTTGTTGACAAACTTCTGGAAAATGCTATAATAAGAATCATAACAGAAGTTTTAATTCCACTTAATTATATATCGGAACTTTTATAAAGTCAAGAACTTCCGATTTCACTTCTGTTATTTTAATCAAATATCGGAAGTTATAGTCATTCTTGTCCCATGGTATTTGTTTCCCTTTAGCCAAGTGACAGGAGTTAGAAAGGAATTCTTATTTTATGGATTAGGCTGAAAGGAGATTCTGAATGAGCAGATATAATACACAGGTATTAAGCAGTATTCGAATGCTTTGCCGGATGCAGAACATTGACGAGAAGGTTCTGTATGAAAGAGCAAAGCTGATTTTATCCATATATCGAGAGGTGTGCTGGTCTACCATTGATCGTGCGAATGATGTATGTGATACCCTTATTTGTACTTACGGTGACAGCTTAGATGGTGCATTGATTTATCTGGAGAACTTTGCTCCGGATGAAGCGAGAGAACGATTTGAAGAACGCATTCGCAGCTTATTTGAGACAAAGTGGATCATTGAACTGGTAGATATGGCTATGTTGAAAATCAGAGAATATCCAGATAAAGGCGCTCTGTACTGTGAGATTATCTCAAAGGCATATCTCAACCGCTTCAAGTACAGGGAATCAGAAATGCTGGAGGTTTTGAATATGGAACGCAGCACCTACTATGACCGAAAGAAAGAAGCGATACTGTTATTTGGTCTGTCACTTTGGGGAACAGCCATTCCTAAATTGAAAGATTTCCTGGAAAGTGCCCGGGAGGAAGAAGCATTGTGTTATTGTGAATGCTAAGACAGGATTTTAGTCCGACTAAAATCCGATGAAAATACGACGGTTCCCCTACTGAAAGTCCGACTTGTCCAGTGTTAAAATGGCTATGCTGGGAGATAGCGGCATAAAATTGAATAGAGAGAGTTACGCCTCGTGCCTGTAATGGGTACGGGGCTTTTTTTATACCTGCCTATTTTCCCCCATAATTAACACAAAGGCATGAACGAGAGCTTGGAGTAATTTACTCCGGCTCTTTTTTTATGCCTGCAAGGAGGACAGGCAGATGGCAAAGGGTATTGAGAATCGGGCACGATCTCCTCCCGCTGTTTTTGATTTTGCAACTTCACAAATTCAAAAACACGGAGGAACGAAAATGTATTACGACTTGGTTGAAAGCGGAAAAAGAATTAAAGCCTTGAGAAAGGAACATGGGCTTACACAGGAACAGCTTGCGGAGCAGTTAGGTGTTGCCGCAAACACCATTGCACGAATTGAAACCGGCAACAGAGGTATCTCTATTGATTTGGCAATCGAACTGGTTGTGCGCTTTGAGACAACCCTTGATTACATATTTTTAGGTCGTGAATAACCTCAAAACTATACCTACGAGGCAATAAAAACTTGCATGAGGAACAGGTACAATTTAGATACAGCCAAAGAAAATCGGCTGCTTGATCCTTGAAAACTGAATACACAGTCATCGAATACGTTCCTGTTGCCGGTGCGAGAGCATCAGCCACATCAGCGGTACGCCGAGACGTATCGGATAGAGAAACAGAACGACTTTCTTCTATAAATTAAGCGCTTGTCTCTCTCCCGATGCCAGCGATCAATACTGGCTTGTAAATATTGGGTTGCTCCCAATACGGCCATGAAAGCAACAGGATTAAAGATACTTCTCTACGGAGCTGGCGGAGAACCCGGCAGAGGTTAGATTCCTATGGAACTGATTCGCAATCAGTCGTTCGGTGATTCCCTGAGGGCGTAAGCCCTCTTTCCCAGGGGTGCGTGGCAAATATGGGACACATAGACTTTTGGACTGACTGCCTGATTCCTTTCTGGCAGTCAGTTATTACATAGCCAACGAAAGGAGGTCATGGCACATGATGAAAGAAAATTGGGTATATTGCCGTGGTGATATTTATTGCGCCAAGCTGGACCCGGTAGTTGGGTCGGAACAAGGCGGCATCCGTCCGGTTATCGTCATTCAGAACGATACCGGTAATAAACACGCTCCCACATTGATTGTGGCAACGGTCACCACCAGAATCCATAAGAAAGCGAATATGCCGACGCACTTTGTTATTTACGACAATCCTGCATTCAAAGAAGCGTCCGTTGTTCAGCTGGAACAGATTCGTACCATTGATAAAAGCAGGATTGATAATTACTTAGGTAAGGTAACGCCCCGTGAAATGGTAGCGATTGAGAAAGCCTTATCTGTCAGCCTGGCAATGGAACAGCTGAAAAAGCGTTCCCCAAAACATAAAGCAAAGAGAGCGAAGGAGTGAACATAAATGTTTGAAGAAAGAATCGCTGCCATGAATCAGCGCACCGAAGAAGCGATGGCTGCTAACGCAGTTCAGTTTGATAAGAGAACCTATACGGTTGATGAGATTCAGGATATTCTGGGCATCAGCAGAACCAGCGCATACAACCTTGTGAAAAAGAAAGTTTTCCATAGCGTCCGCATCGGTGGCAGTATCAGAATCTCCAAAAAGAGTTTTGATGAGTGGTTGGATCATCAAATGTAAGATTTGTCAAGGGCGTCGTACAACCCGGCGACAAACTTCAAAACATATTGAGAGTTCGATAAAATGTAGCCATGACAAGAAACACATGGCTACATTTTTTACATAGGAGGTTGTACGATGGCGGAAATGAGAAAACGCACGAGTATGTCTGTTCTGGAAATGGGCAGGATGCTCGGTCTTGGTAAAACGGAGTCATACTGGCTCATTAAGAAGAATTACTTCAAAACCATTCTTGTCGGCAACACCATGAGGGTGATGATCGACAGCTTTGAAGAATGGTATGCCAATCAGTTCAAATACCAGAAGGTCGATGGAACCCCTCCCGGCGAGGAATTGAAGAAAACTACATATTCAATGGAGGAGCTTGGACAGCGCCTTGGGCTGAAAGAAGCGACTGCTTACGAACTGGTTGCCAAAGGGCATTTTGATGTGGTCGATGTCCTGGGCAAGCGCAGAGTGACAAAGGAGAGCTTTGAAAGATGGTATGCTTCTCAAACCGATTACCGCACGGTAGAGGATCAGGAACTGGATGCAGATATTATGGCATCCACCTACGGTCTGCCGGAAATGGCAAGAATGCTTGGGGTACATCGTCAGACCATTTACTATATCGTTGCCAATGAAGATTTTGAGCTTATCAAGGTTGGCAGGTATAAGCGAGCTACCAAAGAGAGCTTTGAAAAATGGTATCACAATCAGACCCGCTACCAGTTAGCGGAAGATAGACAGGAAAGGAGCTGATTACATGGCATCTATCGTTAAGAGAAAAAAGAAGTATTCTGTGGTTTATACATACACCGATGAGAACGGCAACAAGCGTCAGAAGTGGGAAACCTTTGAAACGAATGCCGAAGCAAAGAAAAGGAAGTTGCAGGTTGAATATGAGCAGGAGTCCGGAACCTTTATTCCCCCTTCTGCTAAAACCGTCAATGATCTTTTGGATGAGTATATGTCAATCTATGGTGTGAACACCTGGGCGATGTCTACCTATGAAAGCAGAAAGAGCCTGATTGCAAACTATATTCGTCCCCTCATCGGTGATATGAAGCTGGAGGATGTCACGCCGAGAATCATGGACAAGTATTACCGAGATTTGCTTTCTGTCAAAGCGGTTTCTTCTAAGTATGTAAAAGCCCGTACAGAATATCTGACTCCGCATACTGTCCGAGAGGTTCACAAGACATTGCGAAATGCTTTCAATCAAGCGGTCAAGTGGGAATTGATGACCAGAAACCCTGTGGAGCACGCTACGCTGCCGAAAGAAGAACACAAGACCAGGGATATCTGGACAGCAGAAGTGCTCCAGAAGGCTCTGGAAGCCTGTGACGATGATATTCTTCGTCTGGCTATTAACCTTGCCTTCTCCTGTTCCCTGCGAATGGGCGAGCTTCTGGGGCTTACCTGGGACTGTATTGACATTTCCCCCACCAGTATTGAACTTGGTCAGGCAAGCATCTTCGTTGAAAAGGAGTTGCAGAGAGTAAATCGTGAAGCGATGGCAGATCTGGACGGTAAGGACATCATGTTCAAGTTCCCACCGACCTTCGCCAGTACGCATACCGCATTGGTTCTCAAAACTCCTAAGACCAAAACAAGTGTCCGCAAGGTGTTCTTACCGAAAACCGTAGCGGAAATGTTGGTACAGCGAAAGGCTGACATCGAAGAACTGAAAGACCTTTTCGGTGACGAGTTCGTAGACTTCAATCTGGTTTTCTGTTCTTCCAATGGCAAGCCGATTGAGGGGCAGGTTATCAACCGTGCTTTCAATAAGCTGATTGAGGAGAAGGGACTGCCGAAAGTGGTTTTCCATAGTCTCCGACATTCCAGTATCACTTACAAGCTGAAGCTGAACGGCGGCGATATGAAATCCGTTCAAGGCGATTCCGGTCATGCACAGGTCAAGATGGTAGCGGATGTTTACTCCCATATCATCGACGATGACCGCAGACTGAACGCTGAAAGAATGGAAGCTGCGTTCTACTCAGGCAGACAGGCAACGCCTGAGCCGGTTCAACCAGCCGCAACGGAAAGCTCCGCTGATGATAAAGAACTTCTTCTGAAGCTTCTGCAAAATCCGGAAATGGCAGCACTCCTGAAGTCGCTGGCAAAAACATTATAGTAACTGCAAGGGCAGATCCTTTTACATAGCTACAATAGCTGTAAAAGGGTCTGCCCTTATTTTTTTGTTATGGAGGTCAACGAGTATGGATAGAATCTTTATGGACGAGTATTACGAGCATCTGAGAGCTGACAATATCGAGGCATTTTCCAAGGAAAGGAACGACGAATATGTTGGCAGAGCTGAGGAATACAAAGCAGCAAAGTCGGCATTGCTTGAAGGATTGGGACTTGAGCATTTGTTTGACCATAGCCATGAACTGACTCCGAAAGAGAAAGAAATATGGATGCTGTTCGATAGGGTTGATGTAGCAGAGCTTCTTGCAAGGGATGCTTTTGCCAAGGGTGCTTATATGCTCGGCGCTGAGGATAGAGAGATTATGCTGAAATAAAAAAAGACCTGCTTCGGCGGGTCTAAATTACATAGAATCATTGAGTCTGAAAAACCTTTGAAATTCTTAATAATTCTGGTTGAAAAATTCATTTTGAAATGATATATAAAACAGACTGAAATCTGTGTCTAAGGACACCCGCACCCTCACACGAGAATGAATAGGATTTCCTATCATTTCGCATCACGAGAAGTTACATAGTGACATTTACTTGCACTTGCAACGTCCACCAAAAATCGAAAGACTTGCTAATTTCGAGCCAATCGGACGGTGTAAAATCCCTCTGAATTAGCTATCACAGCGTAGTATCAGATGGGATTTGAAATGCTGAAAAACCTTGTATTTCCAAGCATTTTTAAGCATTAGATGCCACTTCCCGATGTCGTATCGGGTCTACTCCTAAGCGTGGGGTCGGAGGTTCAAATCCTCTCTGGGACGCCAGAAAGCACCG
>OLIT01001866.1_pt1 | contig 16917 bp, 12 predicted proteins | sample 1601341 | NCBI WGS metagenome assembly OLIT01 (sample SAMEA2452121, study PRJEB22498) | human gut metagenome | biome: human feces; feature: human gut; material: feces | place: Australia | collected 2012
TATTTGCGAGATTACCAATTTTTATGGGTGTTTTTTTATCCCGAACTCGCGTATTATATATAAATAAATAAGGCAATATTTTGTGTATGTACTACCTTTATGAGTAGATGCAAACTAGTCATTACAATATTATTAATACGTCACATTACATTATTTAAGCAATCCTATATAATAACAATATAAAAAATTGTAATGATCTTTATAATATCATATATTCTAAAAAATATATCTATCCCTAATCAGCCATCTAATTTTTTACAAAAAATCATCAAAAACAATTATCCTTATGCCCCACGGACATCGATTATTTTTTCAAAAAGTCAGACAAAAGAATGTATATTTTTCTAATGACCAATTAGGGATAAACACATCGAAAATCACATATAAACACGTAATCAACAACATACGATTATGTTTAAATCACACAAGATTCATCGCATTAATAGTCTTTACGCCACCATATTCGCATAATCTTTCGATATATTGCTATAAGATTCATCACTGAAACGAAAACGAATAGAACAACTCCTAACATTATGGCAGGCCACATACTACCATCCTCAATCTGAGGGAACAAAGTTTCAATAATTCCCATATAATAATTACGTGTGAAAGATATTATTATAATAGCGATAACAAGCACCGATGCATTTAAACTCAATGTAAGTATCTCATATGGCATAGCAACACGTATAGGACTATAGCCGATAAGCAAAAGATTTTCAAGTTTTGTAGTATTCTTCTGCACCAAAAGATATATACTCAACATTAAAATATAGAAACTCAAAATACTAATAATAATACCTACAGCCATAACAACTGTCACTATCATCTTTAGGAAATATGTAGTCTTTTCTGTTTGAAGCTTATCGCTATCAACTTCATATCCCTTATTATCAAGGTATTTTGCTATATTATCATCAGTCGGATTTGATACTTCTACAATTAAACGCGTTGGCTTGGATTCTTCATTTGGAGCATAATATGAGTTACTCCAGTCCATAAATGTCTGAGGCACCAATATTGTATTAAGTCTATTTGAAAATCCTATCACTTTTCCTTTATACTCATCTTGATGTCCATTTCCATGAATATATATATGAAAATCAATCATACCAACAAGACCATCACTTATTTTTGGCAAAGAATGAGACTGCGCAAATCCAAAATTATACATATTTATATATGTTCGTGGAAGAATTATTGGCACTTCTTTACTTCCCTCTCTATATTGCCAATCTTTAAGTGGTACATCAACAAATCCATCAGGCACACTTTCAAAGAACAATTCAGAGTTAAGAACAGCCTGACCATTTACTCCCATATTTGCATCAACCTTATATTCCGTTGATGTAAATTTTCCTATTTTTTTTATAAACTTTTGTGAAGCAAAATCATCTATTTCTGAGCCATTGAACGAATTTGTTCTCCCTGATAATGAACTTGCAGTACCAATTTTCTTACTTACAATAAGATAATCTGATTTCATAAAACTGTCTTGTGATGTGAAGACGGGTAATACATCACAATAAAACTGATAACCTAATAAAACTATCAGCATACCAAATAAATTTGCAAAGGCAAATCCAATAAACTGTGGCACACTTATATGCTGTCGCAATAATTTCCAAACTAACATCATAACCTGAAAACTCTTTCGTAATTTAAATTCATATGCTTACCTATACTTGTTACAATGACACCTGCTCCTTGTGCCTTAGCTTCTGTCATCATAATATTACCCATTATTTCTGAATTCGTATCATCTAAATGGCTTATAGGCTCATCTGCAAGGATAAAATCAAAAGGCTGGACCAACGAACGTATCATAGCAACCCGTTGCTGCTGCCCAAAAGACATATGTCCAATTTTTGAGTCAACCTTATCTCCTATTCCAAGAAGATCAAACCATTCTAAAATCTGTTTTTTACTTTTAAATCCTGTAAGGTTATTTTTTATTTCAACATTCTCTAATGCGGTGAGTTCAGGGAAAAGCCTAAGTTCTTGAAACAAGTAACTTAAATGTGATGTTCGTATATTTACCCATTCTGAGACATTTAATCCTTTCGTTAAATTGTCGTCAAACATTACATTCCCATTATAATCACGTCTGTAACCTAAGATATAACTACAAAAAGTACTCTTACCTTTTCCACTATCAGCTTCAATAAGATATAAATGTCCTTTTTCAAATTGAACATTTTTGTTCCAGATTTCTGAATTTAAATCTTTACGCTGTAAAAAGACTTCCGGAACAACAGAATTAAATATAATTTTTTTCATTTTTATGTTACATACTATATAGAATAGTTTTTATATTTCCAAACAAAGGCTTTAGTAAATTGAATGCCGCATTTTGGCCTTCATTATTTCCAAATACCGCATTTAGATTTAAAATAAAGCACATATGTTTTCCTATTATATCTTTTTGGATATTATCAGATAAGGCCGTTCTCGATCTTAAAATAGATTCGTATGCATTTTCAGGTGTACTCCCTGAATAAAATTGCATATCATTAGACACACCGAAATAAAAATATAATTTGCCATCTGTAAAATAATATGAATTTTTCTTCCAATCAATAATTTTACAGCCTGAAGGGCATGATTTCTTCCAATAATCAACATCTTTTAAAAAATCTTTATTTGACAGTTCTGCACTCATCTGTGGCAAATAATTCACGCCAGATAAAGAAGGTATAACAATTGACATATCGCCATCAATACTTCTTATAATATTATCCATATCAATAGCTGAATTCATACCGGCAAGTAAAGCCTGAAACGAATTATTAGAATGTAAAACATCAATAAATTCTTTTCCGTTGACATTTATAAACATTCCTACAGCATAATTCTGTGACATACTTTCAGTATAAGTTCCTTTAATCTTTCGGAATATCTTTTTATTGGCTTGCAGGGAACTGTCTATGGTCTTATTGAATGAAAAAGTTTGCCCTTTAATACTTAAGTAACCATTTCCCCATTTACTAATTTCAGCAGCAATCATTATCTGTGAAGCATCAGCACCTTTAGGCGCACCAATGGTTAAAGGTCCAACTAACTTTTCTGGCAATGCCGCAGCTTGCGCAACTATTGATATAGGACTACTCAAACTATCTAATTTTTCGAATATCGGAGTAACCTTTATTCCCTGTTCTTCATCTTGCTCAAGATACTTTACCATTTGCCTTTGCACATCTACTTGTTGTACAGGTAAAACAGGTCCCATAATTAGCAATGCATTTGAAGAAAATCCAGCTATCCATGTATCTTTTATAGAAGTAAAACAAAATCCTCTTCTTGAAGTTATTTTTTTACAATATCCGACTTTACTCAAATCATTAAACCATTCGTTTAAATCATCTTCATCTTTAACCTTAAAAACACATCCAATATTACCATCTTCAGTTTCAAATAAGTAAACTTTACACGAAAGATCTATGCCACAATCAGTTAAATCGTTCACCTTGAGCAAATCTTTTATATATGATTTTTGTTCATTTGTTGCGGAATTGCTATATAAATCATTTCCATCAACAGATACAAGTGCTATACTATTTTGCGGTATGACATTTAGATAATCATCTGATGAACACGCAGATAATACAAATAAACACGGAAATATAAATAGAATTAACTTCCATGTTTTTGCTATATGTTTTTCCATTTTTATTATTTTTTATTTTCTTAATGCCAGTTGAGCCATCATTGTTGCAGCTAATGCTGCTGTTTCTGTACGTAAACGACTGGAACCCAAAGATATAGATTCATAGCCATTTGACATAGCCATTTTAACTTCGTCTAAAGAGAAATCGCCCTCTGGACCAATTAATACAGTTATATCCGCTAACTCACCCGAACTAGATAATGAATATATCTCAGAAAAGAAATCTTTTTTTTCAATCTCATCATAGCAGTGAGCAATGAATTTTCTTCCACTTCTTGGCGTAGAAATAAATTCCTTAAACGGAATCATTGCATTTAATTTTGGTTTCCATGGTTTCCGACTTTGTTTTACCGCAGATATAACTATTTTATCCAATCTTACAGTACGCATAACTTTACGTTCAGAAAATTTACAATTCAAGAATGTAATTTCATCAATACCTATTTCTGTAGCCTTTTCACAAAACCATTCTACCCTATCCATCATTTTTGTCGGAGCCATGGCAATATTTACATGACAATTCCATGTTTTTTCTTGTGGCAAACATTCTTTTATTTCATACATACATCTTTTTGTCGCAGCTATTGTTACTACTGCGCGATAAAAAGTGCCTTGTCCATCCATCAGGAACATTTCATCTCCACTCTTAAGACGAAGAACACGCAATGCATGCATAGCTTCATCCATAGGAAGCTCTGTTAAGTTAGTAGCATCTGGAACATAAAAAAATCTAACCTCTTTCATTCTTAATCAATTAATTATTGGCTTTATCACCTTTTTTTTCACGCCTTTTTTTCTCATCTCGCAGATGAGAAGCCAGTTCATAATTTTCATCCAAAATCGCTTTTTCTAAAGCAGTTTGAAGCATTTTATCACTTATGGTATTAACAGGTAATGATACGCCTTTTGAATTTTCTTTATATAATACTGATTGACGCGACATTAGTGCTGAGTCAATGAATAACGGAATGTTACCTACATATGAAAGTAATACGGCATCGGATGCACGTATTAGTGATGATTTCATATTTATTTTATTATAAAGAATAGTTCTATATTGTCCATCAATAAGATCATCTATGAGCAATTCATATTCTGAATTCGCATTAATATCAAGCATTTTGCATAAAACCTCAGGTAACATAATATCCACTATTGGAATTTTTTTTGTCCTAAGTTCTAATTGTACGGCCATTGCCTTATCGCATACTATTGATATTTGGCGCATATTTTTTTCATCTGTCAATATAAGTAATCCCATATCTTCTGTACCTACTATTTCAGATACACCTTTAAAAATCAATCTCTCCTTTGCCATACAATGTACAATATTTTGTGTTTATATTTAAGACTTTTTCCCTTCAGACTTAAAGAATAGTACAAATAAAACAGCAACAAGCAAAGCGTAGGATGAAAATATAAGCCAAGTGCTACGCCAGTCGCCTAAAAGATACATTCCTTCCCATTTGCAGTAATGCTCAACAACTGCTCCGGCAGCAAGTGTTCCTACTGAAGCTCCAATACCATTTGTCATTAACATAAACAATCCTTGAGCCGAGGCCTGTATTGAAGGATCTGTTTCTTTTTCTACAAATAATGCTCCAGAAACGTTGAAGAAGTCAAATGCCACCCCATAAACTATCATTGAGAGAATAAACATCCATAAGCCATCACCAGGATTACCTAATCCAAACAGACCAAATCTAAGAACCCATGCAATCATCGCCATAAGCATAACAACCTTTATACCAAAACGCTTTAAAAAGAATGGTATTAATAAGATACAAAGTGCTTCAGAAACCTGCGATAAAGATGTAAGCAATGTCGCGTTGTTTGCCCCAAATGTATTTGCGTATTCCGCATTTCCGCTAAAACTTGTTATAAAAGGTGTTGCATACCCATTTGTTACCTGTAATGACATTCCAAGTAACATTGAAAAAATGAAGAACATAGCCATGCGTTTTTGTCCAAAAAGTTTAAACGCATTAAGTCCGAAAGTCTCTGAAATAGATTTGCTCTCAATCTTTTTTGCAATAGAACATGTTGGCAGTGTTATAGAGTAAAATGCTAATATTAAGCCCAAAACTCCTGAAACGAAAAATTGCATAAACGTATATTGAAATCTATTTTCAGATGTTACACTGAAGAAGAATCCTTCATCTGAAGTATATGCTGCACAATTTACGAACCACATAGCTGCGATAAATCCAATTGTACCCAAAACTCTAATTGGAGGAAAGTCTTTTATTGTATCATAACCGTTACGCTTTAATATGGAAAAAGCAACAGTGTTAGATAATGCCAATGTTGGCATATAAAATGCTACACTTAAAGTATATAAAGCGACAAATGTAAATCTATCTTGTATCTGATTGCCTAATCCTGTATTATAACCAATCCACCAACATCCAAGCATAAATATAGCAGCAAGGAAATGGCACATACCCAATAATCTCTGCGGTTGTATTAATTTATCCGCAAGGATGCCAATTATTGTAGGCATGAAGATAGATACAATTCCTTGAATAGAGTAGAACCATGGTATTAAATCACCTAAACCTGCAGAACCAAGATAGTTACTCATACACGTTAGGTACGCTCCCCAAACAGCAAATTCGAGGAAATTCATAATTGCTAAACGAGCCTTTAAATTCATATAAAGAATGCTTAAAATATCACTACTAATACAAAGCGACTATTACATGACAAATACGTTCTTTTCTCCACTGTCTATACATCGCTTTAAATGCAAAGATAACGTAAAAATAAGTATAATCAAAATAAATAACATAATTTTATAATGATACACTTTTATCTATCAGTAAATATCAATTATTTTTATACAGGTCTTGAAGTATAGCATTCATTTCATCAAATTGCTTACCCATATTAAGTTTCAAATAGATATTGTATAAAGACGGTGCCCATTTTTCCTTGTCTTCAGGACGCATTTCCTTATATTGTTCCATGTATGGCAAAGACTTTTTATAATAGCTAATAATTTGTGTCCTATTTTTGCGCTTTGAAGTTAAATTTTTCTCTAAACTTACTGCAAGATTTATATATGAAACTCCAGCGTTATAATATACATCTGGCAATTTATTATTTTTATTAATTATGGTATCACAAATAACAATACAATCTGAATATTTACCCATATTTAAAAGGATGTTACTTTTGGCAAACAAAAATAATATATTTTCTTTATCATTTGTCAAAGCTGTATCAACAATGGACATTGCAGAATCCAACTGATTTGATTCATTATAATAATCCATCAACCTTAGGAAAAAGTATTTTGATTTTTTATTTTCAGTAAAACCAATATGTAACGTCTTTACATAATTAACGGTATCCTTATTTATCAAATAAATTTCAGAAAGATATTGTAATGCCCTACTACGATAATGTTTGTTTGTCAATGCTAAATCAACATACTTTAAAGCACTATCAGACTTATTGAGTTTATATCCAGCAAATAAAGTCCAAAAAGCAGCAGAAGATGCGATATAGTCATCATTAGCATACTTGTTTTCTGTGAATAATGGCTGTTTTGCACAATCTAAATACGAGTCCATTAAACTATATGCAGAACTATAATCTTTTTTATGTATAAAGAATAATCCTCCATTATAAAGATTACGTCTATATTTATCAAGATATACAGAATTTTTCTTACGGTAATTAAGTTTAATTCGTCCTTTTTTATCAGGAAGAGCATCTATACTATCTAAACTTTCGTAAGCAAGAAACATTCGATATGTAGTATTGAAAAAAGAAACAGTATCATATTGTTCCTTAAGATATAATTTTTCATTAGCGACTTCGTACTGTGCGCGTACTGCGTCAGCAAGAGTTTCATATATTTTTATGTTTTGTCGATTAACAGAATCATTTAACAAATTGCGCATAGACGATTCTGCCTGCTCAAGATTACTACGACTTTTAATATCAGAACGAGCCTGGTTTATCTCTTTTTTCTGTGCAAATGATATTATAGATGTAAGTATTGCAAAAAATAAAAACAACTGACGCATTAATATATAATTTAAAGATAGAGACCGATATTTAATAAAAATATCAGTCTCTATTAGTGATTTAATTAATTATTTAGTATAAGCCTCCGTTTCCTTTGTTTTAGGATCATCAGCACCATAGATTCTGTAACAGCATGTATATAAAGAATAAGCCCAAACATTTTTGTATTGCATTGTTTTGTCAAGGTTTTTAGCTTTTTCTAAATATTCAATAGCTTTTTTATAAACATCAATTATAACCTTTTCAGCATCAGGTGAAAGTCGCTTTCCATTTGCAGTTGCGCGTTCAGCAGCTTCTTGAGCTTTATACATATAGCTGTTACCTATTGAAGCTATTACTGCAACGTTTTCAGGCTGTTTTTCTTCCGCTTTTGACAAGTCAGCAATGGCTTCATCCCATTTATGTTCATTCATATTAGCTTGACCACTCATTGCCAAGGCAGTAAAATTGTTCGGATCTTTTGCAAGTTTTGCCTTAACAAATTCATTCAGGCTAGCTTTATCGTTCAAAGAAATATACATAGAACATATTGTACTGAAAACCATATCATTAGTTTCATCACTAGCATAAATAGTCTTAAGTTTACTTACATAATTGAGTGAGTCCTCATGTGTTTTCAACTGATTCTGCATAACTGCCAACTTTAACTGAAGAGCATCGTTTGCCATTGCCGTATCCTTTATTGCGATATCAGCATACTTTTCTGCTTTATCATATTCTTTTGCAAAATATGCGAAACGCGCTGCATAATATGCCATCTGCGTAAGACTAGCATCTTTGCTCTTGTCTTGTTCTGCGAACAATGGATAGTCATTACTATCTACATATGTTGCAAGGTTTTTATATGCAAGAGCCTCATTTGTATTCTGATAATAAATACCAGCATTTATAAGATGGAAACGTATTGGATAAAGACGATCTCCATTTGATTTATGGAATTTAGGTTTTATCTTTCCTTTTTCATTTGGCTGATTGTCAAACTCATCACATTTGACGCCATTTTCAATAGCCTGCAGAACTGCATTATATAGTCCTACAGTGTCATACGGCTCAGCCTTTGTATTGAATTGGGCAGCCATTTGATTACTTGTAATTGTTGCCTGCTCTTTAACTACCTTGTCGTAAGCAAGATCAACAAGTTTATTGTAGCATTTAGCCTTCTCTTCGGCTGACATGCTTCCTAAATTACTTTTCAAAAGATTATAAGCTTCATTATAATCCTTGATTTTCGAAATTTGCTTATACACATCTTGTGCAAAGGCCGACATACTTAGTATTGAAGCTACGGCCAACGTCATAAACTTTTTCATAATAGATATTTTAAAAGATTATTGATTTTCTTCATTGTTAAACTCATTATCGGTATCTGTCAAATCGGTTTCCGCTTCAACATTATTGGCGTCAGAAGAGATTGTCTGAGTATCATTTTTTATGGCTTCACTAGTCTGTGCCCATTCTTTTCTACTTTCGGCTTCGACAAGAGCTTCCAAATCAGAACTCATAACTTTACATACACTTGAAATAACATCGTTCTTCTTGGTAAGATTGATCAACCTAACTCCTTGAGTAGCCCTACCCATTATTCGGCATTCGGAAACCTTCAAACGGATTAATATACCGCTCTTATTTATTATCATAAGATCATTTTCGTCAGTAACAACTTTTATTGCGACCAAACGACCTGTCTTTTCTGTAATATTTAAGGTTTTAACACCCTTACCGCCACGATTAGTAACACGATAATCTTCTACTTGACTACGCTTACCATAACCATTTTCACTTACTACCATGATGGTCTCTTCCTCTGGCTTATTAACAACAACCATACCTACGACCTCGTCATCACCATCATCAAGACGCATTCCTCTAACTCCGGTAGAAACACGTCCCATTGCTCGAACTGTATTTTCATTAAATCTTACCGCTCGTCCATTTCTGTCTGCCAAAAGCAGCTCATTATGTCCATTCGTAAGCCTTACGCCAACAACTTCGTCTCCTTCCATGACATTAATGGCAATAACTCCATTTGCCCTTGGACGACTATATGCTTCAAGACTCGTTTTCTTTATTAAGCCTTTTTTTGTTGCAAATACAACATAATGGCTGTTAATGAATTCCGGATTATCAAGGCCACGTAAACGGAGGAAAGCATTTATACTATCATCACTTTCTATATTCAGCAAATTTTGAATTGCACGTCCCTTAGAATTCTTAGCACCTTCAGGTATCTCATAACATTTAAGCCAATAACAACGTCCTTTCTTTGTAAAGAACATCATTGTGTTATGCATTGTTGCCGGATAAATATATTCGGTAAAGTCCTGTTCTCTACTATGTGCACCTTTACTTCCTACCCCACCTCTTGCTTGTTCACGGAATTCAGACAATGGAGTACGTTTGATATATCCTAAATGACTGATTGTTATTACGACTGGGTCATTAGGATAGAAATCTTCAGGATTAAATTCCTCACTTGAATATTTAATTTCTGTTCTACGTGGATCTCCATATTTCTCCTTAACCTCCAAAAGTTCATCTTTCATAACTTTCTTACAAAGTTCAGGATTGTCAAGTATTGACTGTAAATAAGATATTAATTTTTCAAGTTCATCATATTCTGCATGCAACTGATCCATACGCAGACCTGTCAGCTGACTAAGTCGCATATCAACGATAGCTTTTGACTGCAGTTCATCAAGATCAAAACGCTTTTCCAAATTACGCTGAGCATCAGAAGGAGTCTTTGATGCACGAATAATATGAACAACTTCATCTATATTATCGCATGCAATAATTAATCCTTCCAATATATGGGCTCTTTCTTGAGCTTTGCGCAAATCAAATTTTGTTCTTCTTATAGTTACATCATGACGATGCTCTACAAAATAATGTACGCAATCTTTTAAAGTCAGTAAACGTGGACGTCCTTTTACCAATGCTATACAATTGACAGAGAATGAACTTTGCAAAGCTGTCATCTTAAATAATTTATTGAGGATAACATTTGCATTTGCATCTTTTTTAACATCAATCACAATACGCATTCCTTGACGTCCTGATTCATCATTTGCATTACTGATACCGTCAAGTTTTCCTTCTTTCACCAAATCGGCTATATATTCTATCAGTTGAGCTTTGTTTACGCCATACGGTATTTCAGTAATAACAATCTTATCATGCGACTCTGTGCTTTCTATTTCCGCTTTAGCGCGCATTACAATTCGTCCACGTCCAGTTTCATAAGCGTCTTTTACACCTTGAATTCCATATATATATGCTCCTGTAGGAAAATCTGGAGCTTTAATATATTTCATCAAGCCCTCAACATCTATCTCCGGATTATCAATGTATGCACAACAACCATCAATAACTTCACCAAGATTATGTGTCGGTATATTTGTTGCCATACCTACAGCAATACCATTTCCACCATTAACGAGCAAATTAGGTATTTTGGTAGGCATAACAGAAGGTTCTTGAAGTGAATCATCAAAGTTATTCATCATGTCGACTGTGTCTTTTTCCAAGTCATCCATAATGTGTTCACCCATTTTTGACAAACGGCACTCTGTATAACGCATTGCAGCAGGCGAATCTCCATCGACGCTACCAAAATTTCCTTGACCATCAACAAGAGTGTAACGCATATTCCAATCTTGGGCCATTCTAACCAAAGCCCCATAGACAGAACTATCACCATGCGGATGATATTTACCTAAAACCTCACCTACAACACGTGCACATTTTTTATACGGTTTATCACTTGTATTGCCAATTCCCATCATACCATAAAGGATTCTTCTGTGTACGGGCTTAAATCCATCACGAACATCCGGTAATGCACGGGCAACAATAACAGACATTGAATAGTCTATGTAAGAGGATTTCATTTCCTCTTCAATATTAATTTTTATAATTCTGTCTTGATCAAATGTGTTATTATCCATTTATTTTTTATTGTATTAATTTTCTATAAAATGCCATTTAAGGCCATTTCCTTTAGCTTTAAGACATTTTTATCATTTTTTAGCGTGCTAAATTAACACATTTTTTCGACCTACAAAAATCATTTTACGTAAAACGAGCAATTTTAAGCTTTATTATAGGCATACATTATATTTGAAAACACAAACGTCATATATCTAACCATACCATTTCTTGTGTAAACATAAATTTACAGAAGGTATGACATAAGTAACTTATCAGAAACACACCTCTATTTATGTAGTTGAATTAAAATACGTGCTAATGAAACCAACAAAAAAGAGGATGCATATGCATCCTCTTTTGTAGTGGATAGGGGAATCGAACCCCTATGCCAAGATTGAGAATCTTGTATCCTAACCATTAGATGAATCCACCCTAAATCTTAGCGGAAGCTGGGGGATTCGAACCCCCGGTACGATAAACTCGCACGGCAGTTTAGCAAACTGCTGGTTTCAGCCACTCACCCAAACTTCCATTCCGAACTATTGCATCGGAAACATTCTCGCTCAAATGCGGTTGCAAAGGTATGAATTTATTTTTACCCATGCAAATTTTTTAGCATATATTTTCACCATAACAGAGAAAAATTTATTTTCATATCATATTTAGCTAATTCAAACAGACTATTTTTTACGATAAACCAACCACACCTGGAATTTTTTAAATTGGCATTACATAGTTGTTAAATACATTATTTTCATAAAATGCACACTTTTATCGCAACCTCAGCAGTTTTATGAAGAAATAGTTCACCAATGATATATTCACCATCATACTGTTTACATTGAAGATCTTGATATGGTATTATAGTTTTGCGTACTTTGAGCCGACCTTCTGTTCTTCACCCTACCTGTATTGAAAGAGTAACTTACGGTCAGTCCGACATATTCTTCTTTCGTCGTGTTTGTCCTTATCGAATGGTAATATTCATTGTCAGTCCTCTTTTGCCGTCCTTTGCGGTAAGGTTTGACGTCAAGCCTTACAAGAATGTCTTGTACAGGTTACATGTTATATCCACTACGGTGTTCCACCACTGGTCCTGCACATTGCAACTGGGGTCAACGTATGCGTAAAGGTTGCCGCCCCACGTCTTGCCGAACCTGAAATCGTTGTTTACTATAAACGTCCAATGCACCTGGTTAGTATATTTCCAGTCTGGCGTGGTGCCTGAATACAGGTTGAAACGTTCGTTTGCCTTCACCGTCCACCACTTGAACGGGGATACCTTCTGCTCCAATCCGACCGAGAAGAACGACTCATAGTCTGTGTTTCTTGCCATTGACCGCAGTCTTTTGTTGTCGTCAGGGTCTACGTCGTTAGTGTAATAAATGCTGTTCTTATAGTAACTGTAACTTACGTTGAGCGAATAATTTCTGAACATTGTGAGCGTAAGTCCGGCAGAATGCCCGCTTTCGGGATTTATGCCGGGGTTGCCTACCGTGTAGTGGTCGGCCTCGTCATAGTTTCTGAACGTGCTTATGGCGTCATAGGGCATTTCGCCGACATAATGCGAATAGCTGAAATAGAGCGAGTGCCCCTTGCTTTTATTAATGTAGTAGCTGACACTTAGCGATGGGTTCACGTTGCATTTCTTGTATGTGTTTACCGTCGTTTCAGCGTTTTGCGGGCCGTCGTCCATTTTCACCGTCATGTTGTCGTACTGCACCCTTAGTCCTACGCTGAAGTCCAGCGACTTGCCTATACTACCGTAATAAGTGGCAAAAGCGGCCGGTGTGTAGCTTGTCATCACGGCATTGACACGCGCAAAAGCATTATCGTTCCAGTTGTCGTAGTGTATGTACCTGAAATCAAGCCCTGCCGACAGCCGTCCGTAACCACCGAACACCTTATACCACGTAGGCCTTACGCGCAACATGTCGCTTACCTGCCTCGTCGATGCCTGCCCACGCGTGTCTCCTGCCCGTCGGCCAACTGCGCGATTGTCTGCTTTTGGTGGTTCTTTCGCCTCAGGTAGTCGGCCGTAACACGCAGATATGAACCTAAGCTGTCAATATCCCAGTTGAACATCGCAACGGCCTGCCCCATCAGCAAGTAGTTCGGCGTACTGTAATCGGTCTGCATCTCGCCGTTGTTGTCGTCTGCCATCGCAGTTTTGTTGTTGTTCGCTCCGTCATTGTAATAGAACATGCCCGATGCACTTAACTGTTGGTTGCGTGCTATGTCGTATGACAGGTTTAACCACTCTTGCACCAACTTTTGACGCATGTTCAGATTTTCGTTGGCCAATGTTGACGTGCCGTCGGCCATCGTGCGGCTTTCCCTGTACCTGCCGTTTATGTCAGAGTTGTAAACCCCGAGGCTGTTGTATATCGTCAGGCGTTTTGTTCCGAACGAGAGAAAAGGGTTTATGCTCTCTATGTTCCCGTTACCGTTGCGCAACCATTGCGCCATGCCGTTTACAGTTCCACCGAAACCAAGCTCGCGTTTCGTCTTTATTCTAATTACTCCGCCGTGTGCTCCGGCCACCTCTTCGCTGCCCATATCCCAGTCAACCTCCACGCTTGCTATGCGCTCCGCAGGCAGCGCTTTTACTATGTCCATGCTTGTCAGCACGCCGTCCAGGTAAACGGCGGCAGGGGCTTGCCCGTTAACTTTTATCAAACCCTCCTCTAACGTTAGGCCGGGTAAAGCTGCCAACAGGCTGTTCTTGTCCTTGCCTTTGGCCATGTCGCTGCCCATAAGGCTAGCAACGTAGCCCCCGAGCTTCTGCCTGATGCGGTCTGCTTTTACTACTAACTCGTCGAGCGACAGCTCCCGTTTTATTGAATCGACCGGTATTGAGTCGTTGACTACCGTTCCTGCCATGATCCTTACAGGTGACAGCATAAAGCCTAATATAAATGCAATTATCAACTTTTTCATATACAAAAGATGAATTAAGTTTATAAATGTTTTATAATGCTATCATCTTGTTTTTTATCCAGTGCAAAGTTACGTTTTTTTTATATCTCGTGCAAGTGTTTTGCCGGTTGAAAGTTCACCATGAAAAAACTGCGGTTTGTGAACAGGTTCACAAACCGCAGAAATATAAAAGAGTAAGAAGCTGATTATAAGCTATTTATGTACACATCGAAGTCTTTTGACGAGCCGTTGCGTCCCGTTAATTTCATAAAAAGCTTCTTGCGGACATTAGCTATGCAGGATTTAGAAGTATTCATCAGAATGCAGATATCCGATGGAGTAAAGCCCGTTCTTATAAGCATGCACATATGGTATTCGTACTCGTTGACAATGTTCTCAATCTTGCTGAACCGTTCTTCGCCGGCGAAAAGTTCCTTCAGCCGGATCGTTTTCTCCTTTGTCATGGGCGTGAAATCATGCCTTGCGTGATATTTCAGCTGCTTGACAATAGGCTCGTCTGAGTATTTGTTTATGTTGTCAGCCTTGGTTGTTACCTTTTCGTATTTTTGCTTTTCCTGGTATAATTGGCCTATTTGGGCTTCTTTTTCCTCTATCAGTCTGTTGAACTCTGATTTCTGTCTTTCGCTTAGGTCATAAAGTTCATCACGTGACCGCTCCAATTCTTGTATGTCGTGTAAGTAAGTATCGTTCTGCTTTTCTATTTCTTTAGTCTTTTCATCAATCATTCTCTCCATTTCCACCTGTTGTCTTTCGCTGACGGTGTACAGCTCCAAGCGCGCCTTCTCCAGTTCGGCTATGCTCCTTTCATACTTTATAACCTCCATCCTGCGTGCCATCCTTTTCTTTCTATAAACATCCACACATATTGCTAAAATTGACACCACGAGGGCTATTATAATAGTGGTCAGCCTTGCGCTTAATGCCTTTCTTTTATATACCTCGGCTGACAGCTTGTATTCGTTATAGTCATAAATGGCCCACATCTGCTGCAAGTGCGTGGTATTCATTTCCGCGTACATCGAGTCTGTCGTTATACGGGCGAGGTCGGAGTATTTTACTATCGAGTCTAAGTTGTGTCGCCTTTTGTACAAATCGGCTAAACCTATATAGCAGTCTTTCAGATTATTAACATTTACTGAAATAATATTCAGCAGAATCAAGTTTGTTTACTTTAGTAAGATATATGGCTTTATTTACATAATAAGACTCACGCCCTTTCTCAATGTGTCCGTTGCTGTCTATCAATCCACTCTCTTTCTCGTATATATCAATGCACCGCTTTACCTCGGCAATATTACCTCGTTCGGCTTGCATTCTTACAAGTATGCCAAGCGATATCGCCGCCTCCTTATCATACACGTGCTTTTTGTACATGCCGTACAATCTTGACCTTATATCAAATGCCTTATCTTCTTGCCCTTGGTTAAGGTAGATGTTGGAGCGTTGCTCCAGCGTGATAATGGCGTTGAACGTATCTTTTGCTGCTAAGGCGTATTTTAGCGCAAGGGCGTTCTCATCCATTGCACCCGTCAGGGCGTTCTGGAACATCAGCTGCTGAGCCGTATGCACGTGAACCTTATGCAGTGTTCGCCAGTCGCAGCCGACGTCGGTCGTGTCGGCGGCCTCAGCCGCAAGGTGTAGGTAGCGCATATCCTCCGACGGATTGCCTTTACCTATATAATAACATCCAAGGATGTAGTTTGCAAGCATCTTGTCGTTGGCCGTACCGTGACGGTCAAAATACTTCACGAGACTTGCGAGCGTGTCCGTGTCTAACGGACAATCCATCTTATTGAGCGCCTTCGTTCATAACAGCAGCAACTTCATCCTGCCGTTGCGGCTCATTCCATTATCGGCACAGGCCACGCTGTCTATATATCTTACCGCTTCCTGTTGATTTACTTCCGTCAATGAATCTGCTGCTGCAACATTGCGCATCACCTTAGTGTCGCCGCAAGACAAGAAATATATCAGCGCAACGCATACAGGTATTAACGTAATACTGATTTTATGATATGCAAAAATCCGTTTCCCCGCCATCTGTTTATATTCTTAACAATAACACTATATTTATGCTTAACGTACGACAAATATAACTATTTCTCACATAACCATGACGCATTTTTTGTTTTAATGCACAAAAGGCATCCTGACGGAACGAAACAGTTCAACATTATTATAGCTACTTTCTATAAACATTATGATGAAATTCTAAACTTCTACAATAACCGTTCGTCTAATGCAGCTGCTGAATCATTCAATGCTAAAATCAAACTTTTCAGAGCACTGCTGTCCAAAGAAAATATCTTAGACATGATTTAAATTAATCGTTTACAATG
>OLIT01001873.1_pt1 | contig 16886 bp, 16 predicted proteins | sample 1601341 | NCBI WGS metagenome assembly OLIT01 (sample SAMEA2452121, study PRJEB22498) | human gut metagenome | biome: human feces; feature: human gut; material: feces | place: Australia | collected 2012
AGCCATAGCACTTGCGATGCCTCTTCCTATTTGAAGGAAAGGAATCACACTATGCTATTTTTGTCCCAACTGATCAACGGCTTGCAGCTGGGCAGCATTTACGCCCTGGTGGCCTTGGGTTACAGCATGGTTTACGGCATTATCATGCTGCTGAATTTTGCCCACGGCGATATCATCATGATGGGCGGGTATTTTGCCCTGGTCTCCCTGGCGGCCAGCTCCAACCCTGTCCTGGCGGTGATCGCCACGGTAGCAGGGTGCGTGGTGCTGGCCGTTGTCATTGAAAAGGTGGCCTATAAGCCCCTGCGGCAGGCCCCCTCCCTGGCGGTGCTCATCACCGCCATCGGCGTGAGCTACCTGCTGCAAAACCTGGCGCTGCTGGTGTTCGGCCCGAACCCCATGTCGTTCCCGTCCTTCGTCAGCATCCCGTCCATCAGCCTGTTTGACGGGCAGCTGATTCTGACCGGCGAAACAATCGTGACTGTGCTGGCGAACATCATCATCATGCTGGTGCTCACGTTCTTCACCTCCCACACGAAGATGGGCAAGGCGATGCGCGCCGTCAGCGAAGACCGCAGCGCGGCGGAACTGATGGGCATCAAGGTGAACGCGACGATTTCCCTGACCTTCGCCATCGGCAGCGCGCTGGCGGCGATTGCGGGCGTGCTGCTCTGCTCCACCTACCACACGCTGATGCCCACGACAGGTTCCATGCCGGGCATCAAGGCGTTCACGGCGGCTGTTTTCGGCGGCATCGGATCAATTCCCGGCGCGCTGCTGGGTGGCCTGCTGCTGGGCATCATTGAGATTCTCGGCAAGGCGTATGTGTCCATGGAGCTGGGCGACGCGCTGGTGTTCGCCGTGCTGATTATCGTGCTGCTGGTCAAGCCGACGGGGTTGCTGGGCAAACCGATGCGGGAGAAGGTGTAACGGGATGAAGAAAACGATGAAAAAGTCAACAAAAGGCTTTCTGAACAACTTGATCACCTACGCCATCGTCATCATCGCGTTCGTCTTTACGCAGATGGCGCTGAGCAAGATGATTCCGGGCGTCACCATCAGCCGCTCCCTGAAGGGGCAGCTCATCCCGATTTGCGTCTACATCGTCATGGCGGTTTCGCTGAACCTGACGGTCGGCATCTCCGGCGAACTGTCGCTGGGGCACGCGGGCTTCATGAGCGTCGGCGCGTTCTCCGGCATCATCATGTCCGGCTGGCTGCTGAACGCCTTCCAGATGGAAAATGAGACGATGCGCCTCGTGCTGGCCATGCTGGCGGGCGGCGTATGCGCGGCAATTGCGGGTGTGCTGATCGGCATCCCGGTGCTGCGTCTGCGCGGCGACTACCTTGCCATCGTCACGCTGGCGTTCGGCGAAATCATCCGCAACGTCATGAACTGCCTGTATTTCGCGGTCAGCAACGGCAAGCTGATTGTCAACTTCAACAATCCCCGCATTGATGGCACGCTCCTGTACAACGGGCCGGCGGGCGCGGTGCGCGTCGGGCGCATTGCGACGTTCGAGGCGGGTTTCGTGCTGGTGCTGCTGACGCTGTTTGTCGTGCTGAACCTCATCAACAGCCGCTCTGGCCGCGCGATTATGGCAAGCCGCGACAATCGCATTGCCGCTGAAGCGATGGGCGTGAACGTGACGAAGTACAAGCTGATGGCGTTCGTCACCTCAGCGGCGCTGGCGGGCATGGCTGGCGCGCTGTTTGGGCTGAACTTCTCCTCCATCGCGCCGGACAAGTTCAAGTTTGATACGTCCATCCTCGTGCTGGTGTTCGTCGTGCTGGGCGGCATCGGCAATATCCGCGGTTCGGTGATTGCGGCGGCGCTGCTGACGGTGCTGCCGGAGGTGCTGCGCGAATTTGGCGACTATCGTATGCTGATTTACGCCATCGTGCTGATTGCCGTGATGCTGCTGGGCAACGCCCCGGTGGTGCGGCAGGTGTTCGAGCGCATCCGCCCCGCGAAAAAAGAAGTTGTGAAGGAAGGTGACGCGGCATGACTGAACCGCTGAAGCGTTTTAAGCCCAATACAAAGATGGTTCCCGTGCCGTCGCGCAGCATCATTCCGGAACGCGACGTGAATCATTCGCCCGTGCTGGAAGCCAGCCATCTGGGCATTGAGTTCGGCGGCCTGAAGGCAGTGGACGACGTGAACCTTGCCATCGGGCGCACGGAAATCTGCGGGCTTATCGGCCCGAACGGCGCGGGCAAGACAACGGTCTTTAACCTGCTGACAAAGGTCTATCAGCCCACAACCGGCACGGTTCTCATCAACGGCAAAGACACGGCAGGCATGAACACAGTGCAGGCCAGCAAGCTCGGCATTGCCCGCACGTTCCAGAACATCCGCCTGTTCGACAACATGACGGTGGAAGAGAACGTCCGCATCGGCCTGCACAACCAGATTAAGTACGGCATGTTTTCCGGCATTTTCCGTCTGCCGCAGTATTGGCAAGGCGAGAAGAAGCAGCACGAAAAGGCGCTGGATCTGCTGAGCATCTTCGGCATGGAAAACATGGGCGACGTGAAGGCAGGTTCCCTCCCCTACGGCGCACAGCGGCGCTTGGAGATTGTGCGCGCGCTGGCGACGAATCCGTCGCTTCTGCTGCTGGACGAACCCGCCGCGGGCATGAATCCGCACGAAACGGCGGAGCTGATGGAGAACATCATCAAAATCCGCGACCAGTTCCAGATTGCTATTCTGCTCATTGAGCATGACATGAATTTGGTCATGGGCATCTGCGAAGGCATCTGCGTGCTGAACTACGGGCGCATTATCGCCAAGGGCACGGCAGAGGAAATCCAGAACAACCCGGTCGTCATTGAGGCGTATCTGGGCAAGCAGAAGGAGGCGAAAGCATGAGTCTGCTGGAAGTCAACGATATCAACGTTTATTACGGCGCGATTCACGCAATCAAGGGCATTTCCTTCTCGGTGGATGAGGGCGAGGTCGTCACGCTGATTGGCGCAAACGGCGCGGGCAAATCCACCACGCTGAACACCGTCGCCGGACTGCTCCGCCCGCGCGAGGGCAGCATCCACTTCGGCGGCAAGGATCTGGCGCGCGTCCACGCGTCGGATATGGTGAAGCACGGCATGGCGCTCTGCCCCGAAGGACGGCGCATCTTCCAGCAGATGACGGTGCTGGAGAACCTCGAAATGGGCGGCTTCACGCGCCCCGACAAGGAGATTCCGGGCAGCATTGAGCAGATGTTTGAGCTGTTCCCGCGCCTGAAGGAGCGCCAGAAGCAGATTGCCGGCACGCTCTCCGGCGGCGAGCAGCAGATGCTGGCGATGGCGCGCGCGCTGATGTCCAAGCCGCGCCTGCTGATGCTGGATGAGCCGTCGATGGGCCTTGCGCCGATTCTGGTCGAGCAGATTTTCGACATTATCCGCGCGCTGCACAAGAGCGGAACGACGATTCTGCTGGTGGAGCAGAACGCGCAAATGGCATTGTCCGTCGCGAACCGCGCGTATGTGCTGGAAACAGGCAAGATTTCCATGTCCGGCGACGCGCAGGAGCTGCTGCACAACGATGCAGTCAGGAAGGCGTATCTGGGGGCGTAATGCCAGGCAGCCGGGAAGGTGGCAGAAGCCGCTTCCCGGTTTTTCTTTCGCGTCAAGATTGACATTATCCTGCAAGTATGGTATTGTATAGGTGAAATGAATGTTATTCGGCAACAGGAGGCATCCGCATGAATCCCTATTTGACGCAGCGGGCAAACCGCCGATGGTGGGTGTATCCGCTGATGGCGCTGTTCTTCGCCCTATCGGCGCTGCTGCTGTGGCGCACCTGCAAGGCGGGTGAGCACGGCGACACGCGCATGGTGCTGCTGCTGCTATGCCTTGCGACGGCGGCGCTGTACGCCGGGATGCATCTGCTTCAGGGGGAAATCATCCGACGCAGGGCGCGCGGCGTTGCACAGCAGTTAGCGACGTTCTCGCTGCACATGTTTCCGCTGTCGGATATGCCCAAGCTCCTGCCGGACTGCCCGAACATGGAGACGCTGCGGTTATTGCTCTGCGGGAACTATCTGCGGAACATTCAGATTGATCCGCTGACGGCGATGGTATACCTGACTGCGCCGAACCTCCGGGCGTATGGGCTGGCACAGTCGTTTATGACGTGTCCGCACTGCGGGAGGCGCACGAGTGTGGTGGAAGGGGCTGCGCGGCAGTGCGAGTATTGCGGGATGGCGCTATGAAAAAGAGCTGCTTCTGTTGTGTAGAAGCGGCTCTTTTTGTGTATGTTGATTTGCACTTTTCAGGAATTAACACTATTTCCAAATTCACCTGCGTCATCTGGAAACAGTATAGCTTGTATTGCGGCAAGCCCTCTCCGTCCGCTATGGCGGACACCTTTAGCTGACTGAAAGGGCAGATAAACACGCGGGCACTGTCTGATAATGTCACCAACCCAATCGCGCGAAAGGGTCAAGGGAGGAACTCCCTTGGAACTCCCTTGCGTTACATAAAATAGTGCTTGTAGGTGTCGTAGTAAATTGTCAGGCGGCGGGAACCGGAAATTTCGCGCAGGGTATCGCGAAGAGCGGAATCCTGCAGGATGAAGCGCACAATGTCCGGGTTGTAGCGAACACCCGCATCGCGCTTGAATTCCGCCAGCACTTCGTCCGTCGTCTTGGCTTGGTGGTAGTTGCGGCCGTACTGGTCAGTCGCGGCATCAAGACAGTCGCAGACGGTGATGATGTCAATCATGAAGCGCTCCGGCGAGGCGGTGTTATCAAAGTCGTTCGGATAGCCGCCCTTGCCGTTGTAGAACTTGTGGTGGCCGCGGGCGATATCCACATAGCGCGCCAAATCCTCGTCGATGCTCAGGTACTGCCCGCCGCGGTTCGGGTGGGAGCGGATGATACCGAACTCCTCGTCCGTCAGCGGGCGGTGCTGCGTCTCGATAATCTCAAGCATGGAATTCTTGCCCACATCGTGCAGCAGGGCGGCGTCATGCGCAAATTGCAGGATTTCCGCGCGGTGCGCCTGCACATCCTCCGGCGACGTCACGCCGTGATACCCCACCATCAGCGTCGGTTCTTTGTCGATGATGGCGGAGAGAATCGCTTCCGCAAAGGCGGACACCATCAGCGAATGCAGGAACGCGGTGCAGTGCCGCGCGACAACGAGCCGGAAGATGTAGTCGATTTTCTCCTCCGCCGTGTCGAACAGCGCATAGGCATTCGGGAAGAACGCCAGCTCCTCCAGCGCGTTGTTCAGCGTGTTGCTATGCCCGGTGCGCGTGTCGTAATCCGCAATGAAATTACGGATATCCTGCTGATATTCGCGGAAATAGCGTTTCTTATCCTCCATCGGCATCGTCGTTTCCACGAGGAAGGAAATCAGCGCGTCCAGACAGGTCATGTAATAGGAAATAACGTCAATTTTGCGCACGTCCACTTCACCGAACTGCTTCACCTTCGGCTCTGTCTTACGGAAGAAAGTGTGAATCTCCTTCCAGCACTCATCTGCCGTGCGGCGGCCCGTCTCGCAGTCGAACTCACACTGGCTGGTGATAATTTGGAACATGTCGGCAGTGCTTTCCTCCGGCTTATCCAGCTTTTCGTAATATTCTGCCGTTATCTGCTCAATCCGACTCATCAATTCCGGCGGCACAAAGCGGGTGTGCGCCTCCATGGTGCGGTCAAACGATTTCGCCAGCGCGTAAGCGTCCGTGCGGAAGCGCTCGGTGAAAATATCCAGCAGCCTGCCTACGTCCGGCTCGCTTTCGCGCGTCGCCGCCAGCGCATCCGACGCCTGCAGTTCCTTCATTTCCTCCCATATGGCAAACGCTTCTTCCATCGTGACCGAGCCTAACACGCAGCAGCTCATCACGAGGTTCGCGTAGGCCACCACAATCGCCTGATGGACGCTGTGCTCCTTGATTGCGCCGAAATTCCGCGACAAAACCGAAATCTTGCGGTAATAGTCCCTCGCGCGTGTGCCATATGGTTCACGCAGGATGCGGGAGAATTCCAGATTTGTGTACGCCAATGTCAGATCCACATCCGTCATCGCGGCAAGGTTGTTGCTGTGCCCATAGTGTTTCTGGAGAATCTTTGCAAGTTCCATCAGGAGCGCCAAGTCATGCGTATCTGCGCGATAGAAGTCCATCATCGAAATTTGCAGCTGGTTCCATGCGTCATCGTCTAAAGCAGGTTCTTCCTTCGCGAACTCCGGCATCACGCTGCGCATCAGGGCATTCATGTGCGCATACTCCGTGCGGAAGAATTCAGCGCGCTCCCGAAGGGCGGCGCACCATGTATCCCAGTCGGACTTGATGCGCATGGCAGCTTCGAGCTGCTCCACCCGCTTGAGGACAACCTGATAATCAGCGAAAAACTTCCGGATCTGCTCACTGTTCATATCGATAACTCTTTCTTTTCGTTCATCACAGGGCGGCACAGGCACATTCGGATTTCTGAGGCAGCGTTTCCTATTATATGGCGCAATTGCGCATCTGCCATTATACTCCCAATTTCAACATCCGTCAAGGAAACAGACTGCATTTCAGAAAACGTTATCGGAAAGTCAGGGAGATCACAAGACATATGGCAAGAAAGTTCAAAAATTGTTCAAGCGGTTACACACACACTGTTATTTTTTCGGCAAAAGTTTCTTGACAAATGTCCGAAATCGGACTATAATCGATACTGTCCGATTTCGGACAAACTGAAAGGAGCATTGTGATGAAAGCGTTAAGCACACGTCTGTTTGCGCTGAACGAGGCATGGAAAGAAAATGCCAATATCTACCGACAGATGGCGAAGCAGATGAACCTGACTGACATGGCGATGTGGGCACTGTACACGCTGCGGGTTGAGCCGGGCGAAATGACGCAGAGCCGGATGTGCGAATTTCTGCACGAACCCAAACAGACGATCAACTCCGCGCTGAAGAAAATGGAAGCGGACGGGCTGATTACGCTGCAAAGCGGTTCAAATCGCCGCACGAAAACGATTCATCTGACGGCCGCGGGCGAAGCGCTGGCGCGTGAAACCGCAGACCGCGTTGCCGAAACCGAGCAGCAGGCGCTGGCGCAATTCAGCGAAGAAGAGGCGGATCAGCTGTTCTCCCTCTTGCGCCGCCTGAATGCGCTGATGATAGACATTTTCCCGCAGACAGTGCGGAATCAAGAAGAGGAAAGTCAAGCGAAATGAGCAAGAAGAACCCGATTCAATTATCTGACCACTTTACCTACGCTCGGCTGTTCCGCTTCGTCCTGCCGTCGATTGTCATGATGGTGTTCACGTCCATCTACGGCGTGGTGGACGGGTTGTTCGTGTCGAATTTCGCCGGAAAAACGGCGTTCGCGTCCATCAACCTGATTATGCCGTTTCTCATCATTCTGGGCGCAATGGGCTTTATGCTCGGCACAGGCGGCACGGCGCTGGTCTCCCGCGTGCTGGGCGAGGGCGACAAGGCGTGCGCGAACAAGTATTTCTCCATGATTACGCTCTTCGGCATCCTGCTGGGCGTTATCCTGACGGTGGTCGGGGTGCTGGCCATGCGCCCGATGGCGATTCTGCTGGGCGCAACAGAGGCCATGGTGGATGACTGCGTGCTTTATGGGCGGATTGTCGTCTGCTTTCTTACGTCGTTCATGCTGCAAAACATGTTCCAGTCGTTCCTGATTGCGGCGGAGCGGCCGAAGTTCGGCTTGCTGATTACGCTCGCGGCGGGCGTGACGAACATGGTGCTGGACGCGCTGTTCGTGGGCGTATTCCGCTGGGGCATTGCGGGCGCTGCGATTGCGACCGGCATCAGCCAGACCGTTGGCGGCGTTGTGCCGCTGATGTACTTCCTGTTCAGCAAAAGCAGCCCCCTGCGTCTGCGCTGGACGAAGTTCGAAGTGCAGCCGCTGCTGCGATCGTGCGCCAACGGCTCATCAGAGCTGATGAGCAACATTTCCGGCTCGCTGATTGGGATGCTGTACAACGCACAGCTGATGCGCTTTCTGGGCGAGGACGGTGTGGCGACGTATGGCGTACTGATGTATGTGCAGTTCATCTTCGTCGCGATTGACATCGGCTATTCCATCGGCTGTGCGCCCATCATCAGCTACCACTACGGCGCGCAGAATCACCCGGAGCTGAGGAACCTGCTGACGAAGGGGCTGAAAGTCATGGGCATCTTGGGCATCGTGATGACAATCGCCGCCATCTCGCTGTCCGGGACGCTGGCAAACATCTTCGTCGGCTATGACGCGACGCTCTGCGAATTGACGCGGCATGCCTTCCACCTTTTCTCCTTCGCCTTCCTGCTCGCGGGCTTCAACATCTTCCTGTCCTCCTTCTTCACGGCGCTGAACAACGGCGGCGTATCCGCGGCAATTTCTTTCCTGCGCACACTGGTGTTTCAAGCGGCGTCGGTCATCCTGCTGCCGATGGCGCTGGATGTGGACGGTCTCTGGTGGGCAGCCTCTGCGGCGGAAGCGCTGGCGTTCGTCGTGTCGATTGGCTTCCTGTTGGCCATGAAGGGAAAATACCATTATTTTGATGAAACCTAATCAGGAAAAACTTGCGTGTTCCCCTTGCAAACTGCTGTTCGCTGTGGTACGATAAGAAGCGAAAGAAACCTGGCGGCGATTGCCGATTGCATCCCCCGCCGGTATCCAGAAAGGAAGCGGTATCATGGCAGCAAAGAAGCCCGCAAAGACCGAAAAAGCCGCCCCAGTGACGGGCGCGCAGGAGGAGAAACTCAAGGCGCTGGAGCACGCGCTGGCGGATTTGGACAAGCAGTTCGGCAAGGGTGCCGTCATGAAGCTCGGTGAACATGCGGAGCAAAACGTGCAGGTCATCCCCACGGGCTGCCTGACGCTGGATGAGGCGCTGGGTGTCGGCGGCATTCCGCGCGGCCGTATTGTGGAGATTTTCGGCCCGGAATCCTCCGGTAAGACGACCGTTGCCCTGCACATTGTCGCACAGGCGCAGAAGATGGGCGGCATCGCGGCATTTGTGGACGCTGAGCACGCACTCGACCCGGTGTACGCCAAGAATCTGGGCGTGAATATTGACGACCTGTATGTCTCTCAGCCCGACACGGGCGAACAGGCGCTGGAAATCGTCGAAGCGCTGGTTCGCTCCGGCGCGCTGGACGTCATTGTCATCGACTCTGTCGCCGCCCTCGTCCCGAAGGCGGAAATCGACGGCGAAATGGGTGATTCTTTCGTCGGTCTGCAAGCGCGTCTGATGAGTCAGGCGCTGCGCAAGCTGGCGGGCATCATCAACAAAACCGGCTGCGTCGCGGTGTTCATCAACCAGCTGCGCGAGAAAGTCGGCGTGATGTACGGCAACCCCGAAACCACCCCCGGCGGTCGTGCGCTGAAGTTCTACGCCTCCGTGCGTCTGGACGTGCGCCGCGGCGAGCAGCTCAAAAACGGCAGCGAAGTCGTCGGCAACCACACGAAGGTCAAGGTTGTCAAGAACAAGGTTGCTCCGCCGTTCCGCGTGGCAGAGTTCGACATTGTGTACGGCGAAGGCATCAGCCGCGAAGGCACGCTGCTTGACATGGCGGTCGAGCGCGACATCATCCACAAGAGCGGCGCGTGGTTCAGCTACAAGGACCAGCGCATTGGTCAGGGGCGCGAGAACACGCGCCTGTACCTGCGCGACCATCCCGAAATCACGGACGAAATCGACGCGATTATTCGTCAGGAGATTTTTGCGGATAAGCCCGCAAAGCCGATTGCACCCGAAGAAGATCCCGGCGAGCTTCCGGATGAGGACGAGGACGACCTTGCCCTGCTGGAAGCAGACCTCGGCGATGATGCCGGTGTCGCCCCGCTGGAAGAAGAATAATCCACAGGTTATCAAACTTGTCCACCCTTGCGTCTGCGGGGGTGGATTTTTTGTGGCAGCACGCTTTTCCCTGCAGCAAAAAAGACCAGCAGCAGGAAACGAATTGCTCCCTATGCTGGTCGGTCGCGCCCATCAGCACGACAATGCTGCGTAAGTTGAAAGAGCCGCCCGGTCATATTCCTTCCGCGTGTTTATCCGCTTTTGTCCTCTTTCCCTTACAGGTGAAACACAAATTTCTTCTCATATCGCTGGAAAATGACCAGCCCAATCATCAGCATTCCGAAAGCGCCTGCCCCGCACGCCAGCAACCGCTCCGGCGTCGGCGGGATTCCCGCAATCACGATTTGCCGCAAAAAATCAATCAGCTGATACATCGGGTTCAAATGGAAAATCCCCCGAAGCCCCTCCGGCCAGATTGTATCCGGATAAAAAATCGGCGTCGCATACGTCCACAAGAGCGAAATCACGCTCCACAGGAATCGCGTATCGCGGAAGAAAACGTTCAGCGTCGCCATCACCAGCGTCACGCCCAGCGCAAACAGAAACAAAAGCGCAATCATCAGCGGCAGCAGCAGCAGCGCGGGCGACACCCGCACCCCCGTCAGCAGCATCAGCAGAAGCAGCGGCAGCAGCGAAATCAGGAAGTTGATAAGGCTTGACAGCGCGCGGCTGAACGGGAAAATCAGCTTCGGAATCGCGACCTTTGTGATGAGCGACGCGTTCATGACAATCGCGTCCATGCCCAGCGTGACGCACTCGGTGAAGAAGCTGAAAACGATGATGCCCGAAATCAGGTACACCGGGAAGTGGTCGATAGCGGAGCGGAAGAGCGTGGAAAACACAAGGTACTGCACGAGCATCGTCAGCAGCGGATTGAGGAAACTCCAGAGGACGCCGAGGATACTCTGCCGATACTTTGTATTAAAATTGCGGCGGACAAGCTGCTCAATGAGGAAGCCGTAGCGTTGGATGCCGGCTTGCAGGCGCAGCAGATGGTTCTGCCGTCCAGTGGCGGCGCAGCGTGCGATGAACAGGCTTTCCCAGACGCAGAAAAGCACCAGCACCGCCGCGAAAATCCCGTAGTACAGCATCGCGCGGGAGGGGCGCGTGCCGGACAGGCGGATGCACGGCTGATTGCCGCTGCTCATGCCCAAAGCAGGGAGCGTGTTGCCGGAAAAGGTAAGCACAAGTTTGTCCGCATCCACGGGTTCAAACGAGAAGGTCAAATTTTCGTGGATGGTACTGTCGTTCAGCAGGGCAGTCTGCGTGAAAATCGGTAACCCCTGTCGTGTCAGGATCAGCGTCGCTGTGCCGCCGGATTCACTGCTCAGCGCCGTAACGGGCAGGCTGATTTCGCGGATGCCGCCATCCGGCAGGGGTAGCGAGAACGTCTCGCCGTCCGTCAGCGGATGCAGATGCGTCTGTGCCGCCGCGTCGATGGTGAACGCCCGCGTCTGCCACGTCGGGGCGAACAAAGCACCATACAGCGCCAGCACCAGCGCAATCACCAGCGTCACCCAAAGCCCTTTTTTCAGCACAGCGGAATCGCCGAAAATCGGCGGTTTGCACTTCGTCACGGCGTTCCCTCCTGTCGGTCAAGGTCAATGAACATGCTGCCGTCCGGGCGGAACAGCGGCGAATAGTAGCGTTCCGGCGGGTGCTCCCCCCACGTTTGGCGGAAACGGCGCAAATCCCCCTTCGGCGCACCCTGCGTCAGGCACGGCGGCAGCAGCGAAAGCCGCATATCCATTGCCATCCGCGCATACGGCGTGTAGACGTTGAGCAGCCCGATTTGCTGGCATTTCAGCCCCAAATCCGCGCCGCGAAGGTCGCTCTGGTACGGCGAAAATCCGCCGACGGACAGCAACACGTCGCGCCGAATCATCAGCAGTGCGCTGGATACGCCCGTCACGTTGCGGACGATGCGGTCAGTGAGTATGTACGGCCGCCCATAGCGCCACTGCCCCGCCTGATGGCTGACCGCGCCGCCGGGGACCCCCACCGCATATCCGGCGTGACGGAAGCAATCACGGTCATCCAGCAGCGCCGAGCCGACGCAGCCAACGTCCGCGCGCTGGGCGTACTGCATGAGTTCGCTGACCCAATCGGTATCCAGTGGGCGCAGTCCGGCGCGCAGAAACAGCACCGCATCGCAGTCCGTCCGGCGGACGAGGTCATTGACCGCCGACAAATCGCGGACGCGGATGCACGGCATCGGCAGCTTCGGCGCATCGCCCTCGCCCCAGAGGACGCAGACGCTGCGCATCTGCCGCGTTTTCCACCGAATGCGGACGCGCAGCTCTTCCACCGTCACGTCGGCATCCATGTGCAGGCGGCGGAGCTGATCCGCCACGGCGCGTGCGGCGGCATCCGCACAGGTCTGTGCTTTTTGATGGCTGAACGAGGTGTCCAGCATCCGCCAATGGTAGAGAATGCGCGGAATGTGGGTGATTTTCGTCGCGTTTTCGGACAGCCGAAGCGCCAAATCATGGTCTTGCGAGCCATCGAAACCGGGGCGAAGTCCGCCGACCGCGTTCATCAGCGCCCGTGACGCTGCGGTAATGTGGCAGATATAATTGCCGGAACGCAGCGAATCCGGCGCGAAATCAGCCTTCAAGTGCGGCTCAAAGAAGTGCGTGCCATCGGCGGACACCTTGTCCTCATCGGTATAAACGAAGTCCGCACCGTCCTGCGCTGCTTCGAGGATGCAGCGAACCGCATCCGGTGCGAGCAGATCATCGTGGTCGCAGAGCGCGACAAATTCCCCCGTTGCCATCGTCAGCGCGGCGTTCGTGTTGCCCGCAATGCCGCGGTTCTCCGCGCCGAACGTCACACGGAAGCGATTGTCCTCCTGCGTCAGCGTTTGCAGCAGTTCACGCGTGTCCGCGCGGGTGCTTGCGCCGTCATAGAAACAGGCTTCCCACGCGCCACACGACTGATGCAGCAGCGAATCCGCCAGCGCGCGCAGCAGCTCCGGCGGCGTATTATAGGTCGGAATGAGGAAAGACAAGCGCATGGTCGGGGTGAAGGGGGCTGAAAGGGGCGCTTCATGGCGGCGGATGAAGGCTTGGTAGCCGTCTTCCTCCGCTTGACGCAGGGCGGTTTCCGTCTGGAGGAAGGGGCGCTGGCGATGGAGCGCGATGCGGAACCGGATGGCTTCGGGGATGCAGCGGAAGCCTTCACGATGAATGCGCCGGATGACGCGCAGGGGGAAGAGCATGACGGAAACCTCCTTTCGATGGATGATTGGCTTTATTATAGCATAAGGGGAAGAACGATGGAAGGGAAAGGGGGATAAAAAGGGATAAACATGCGGGCAAAGTAAGGCAAAGCGCGCAGCTCCATCGTGCGGAGGGACTTCATCCGTTTTATTTTTCCAGCCTTGACTCTTCTCGCTGTCAGAAAAAAATAATTTGCCACCCAAAAAACGCGACGCATATCCATCATGCGCCGCGCTTTTTGTTGCGATACTATTTCCAAATGAGAATGTTCCAAGATGCGAATGGTATGTTATTCCGCCGCCACAGCCGCGTCCGCTTCCACGGTCACGCTCTGCTCCTGCTGTTCCTTCTCCGCAATCAGGTCTTCGATGCTCTCCTTCGTGCGCATCAGGTCCTCCACGGACATCGTCTCAAAGCCCGCAGTGGGCGTCTTGACCTTCACGCCGTGGCTGCGCAGGAAGTTATCCACCTTCTCCTCGTTGTGCTTGTAAGCGTAGAAACCAACCGCGCTCACACCCACACCAATCAGAATGCCCTTGACCATCGGGCTCATGTTCAGGTTCAACATATGTTTGTCCTCCTTATTTTTTGCAAGTATCTATCGTTCAGGCTTTTCAGCCGGACGAGCGAATTAGGTCACCCTTTATGCGCTAAGACTTCGACGCTCCGGCGGAAGATGCTTCCAGCAAAGGCGCTGCCGTCCTCATTGCCCACGACGGGGGTGAGCGTCGTGGTGTGTTCGCCGTTCCGAACCAGATATACCTGTTCCCGCGGGCCGCGCGGCAGCAGGTGGCGGCTGAACGTGACAATCCACGCCAGCAGACTCGCCTGAAAGCCGTTGGGCTTGCCAATGGCGTTAATCAGGTAGACGACGGACATCACTTCCGGGTCGAAACTGCCGCGTGTGTGCAGTTCCTGATAGGCGTGCTCAACCACGGCGGTCAACGTCGCCCCGGCGGACAGCCAGCGCGTGTAGCGTGTGAGCGTCGAACCCGCGAGGGTCATCATGCCGTCAAGGACAATGCAGCCGAGCGCCAGATAGCCGCTGGGCGCCATCGAGAAGCCTTCTTCCTCCGAGTGCTTGACGTGCAGCACCGCCGTCTGCTGCAAGCGGGCGTACAGCGCACCGATGCGCACAAGCAGGTCACTTTCAGAAATAACCGCCTTGTCGTAGCAGCACAGCATCGTCTGAATGCGCGGATTATACCGGCAGCTTTGCAGCCCCGGAATGCTCAGGAAAATCGCTTCGCCCTCAATCGGCTTTTCCAATTGCAGGCGAAGTCTGCCGGGCAAGGCGCTGAGCACCGTCAAATGCACCGCGCCCACGTTGTCATCGCGCATTCATCATCCCTCCATCGGCGGAAACACCATCAGCCGCAGCGAGTTCGCCACAACGAGGATGGTGGACATGTTGTGCATCAGCGCGCTCGCCAGCACAGAGATGCCGCTTGCCGCGCCGAGAATCAGCCCGACGGTGTTGATGCCGATGACCATTGCGAAGTTCTGCTGCACAATGCGCATTGTCGCGCGCGCCAGGCGGCGCAGTTCGGGAATCATCATCGGGTCATCGCGGTTGATAACCACGTCGCTGGTTTCCATGGCAATATCGGTGGACTTGCTGCCCAGCGAGATACCGACGTCCGCATACGCCAGCGCGGGCGCATCGTTGATGCCGTCGCCGACCATGACGACGCCGTTGCCCTGCGTTTGCAGCTTCAAGACAGCCTCCGCCTTCTGTTCGGGCAGCAGCTGCGCTTGATAGCCGTCCACGCCGACCATTTCCGCAACAGCCTGCGCCTGTGCCGCCATATCGCCCGTCAGCAGCTCAATGTCGCCCACGCCGTCGTAGCGCAGGGCGTTGATGGCGCGGCGGACGTTTGCGCGCGGGTTATCCATGGCGTACAGCACGGCGACAATCTTGTCCCCCACGCCAACGTAGTTCGGAATTGCGCCGTTCGCATCGGGAATCGCGCCGTCCGCGCAGACGCCATTTTCCTTCATGTACTTGAGGTTGCCGACGCGGATGCACTTGCCGTCGACTTCCGTCCGGCTGCCGCGGGAGACTTCGGTCACAATTTCGCCATGCGGGGGAATTTTCGCTCCGTGCGCGCGCCCGTAGGTCAGAATCGCGCTTGCCAGCGGATGCGTGCTGGTTTCCTCCGCCGCCATCGCCAGCGAAAGCACTTCCGTCTCGTCCATCGTGTCGGTCAGCATCGTCATGCCCGTCACGCGCGGACGACCCTCGGTAATCGTGCCGGTCTTATCCAGCAGGACGGTGTTCGCGCTGCTCATCTGCTCGATGTACGCGCCGCCCTTAATCAGCACGCCGCGCTTGACCGCCGTGTTAATCGCGGCAGAGAACGCCGTCGCGGTCGAAAGCTTGATGCCGCAGGAATAGTCAATAACAAGCATCTTCAGCGCCTTCTGCGGATTGCGCGTCACGAGCCAAACCGCCGCGCACAGCAGGAAGTTCAGCGGCACGAGGTAGTTGGAGAACTTATCGGCATAGCGCTGGATGGGCGCTTTCTTGAGTTCGCTCTGCTCCACCATGCCGACGATGCGCGAGACAACCGTCTGGTCGCCGACGCGCTGCGCCTGAATCTGCATATTGCCGTTCTTGACGACCGTGCCCGCAAAGACCTCCGCGTCCTTGCGCTTTTCCGCCGGGACGAATTCGCCCGTGATGGCGCTCTGGTCAACAACCGCGCTGCCGGACACCACCGTGCCATCCACCGCGATTTTCTCGCCCGTGTGCACCTCGATGGTGTCGCCCGCTTCGAGTTTACCAATCGGCGTTTTCTCCAGCCGACCGTCCGAGAGCACCTTCCAGACCTCGCCGTCTTCCACCGACAGCATCTGCTTGATGGACGACCGCGTGCGCTCGATGGTGTAGGACGTCATCAGTTCCGCGAGGTCAGACAGCGCCAGAATCATCAGGGCAGAATGCGGCGTACCGAGCAGCAGACTTGCGACAATCGACGTAACCGTCAGGAAATCGGCGTTCGGGCGCATATCGCGGCGCAGACCCGCCGCCGCGCTCCGTGCCATCGGCATCGTCAGTCCCAAACTGGTCAGCGCTTCCAGCGACGTGAAACTTGCCATCGCACCGCCGAGCAGGCTGCCAGGCAGAATCGTGTGACCGAGCACCACCGCGCCCGCGTTGAGCGCCAGCCGCTTTGTCAGCTGCTTTGTCGTCATGGACACTTCCGGCTCTTCCGGCTTGCTGCCTGCCTGACGATTGCGGTAGGCGTTCATGGCATAGCGCGCCATCGTCACGTCCACGCCTTCACAGAGAATCGACGTATCCGTCGCGGTCGGATCGAAGCGCAGGAGGATGCCGCAGGTAATCGGCGTCACCTGCACGCACTGCACACCCGGCAGGTTGGCAAGCATCTGGGCAATTTCTTCCTTCTCGTCATTCAGGAAGTTCAGCCCTTCTACTCTGAGCCGCAGCCGCCCGCGAAGGCTATGCGCCACCTGACTCTTCATCCAGTTTTTCTGTGTTTCCCGATTGAACATGTTATCCCTTCTTTGATTTGGCAATTCAGATTCTATGATTCATGCTTTTTCGCGTCGATTGCGCAAACCCTTGCCGTGAAAAGGCTCAACTAACAGGAGTGTGCACCGAGGGTTTCCAAAGGGCGATCGCGGACTTCGTCCGTTTCCATTGCCCTTTTGTCGCCTCCGCAGAGGCGAAACCCCTGCTTGCGGAAAAGACCAGCTATGTTTGAAAGACCAGCTACACGGTCGCGCCCATCTGGCGCGACACAGCATAGGTGTTGGAAAGAGCAGCTTGGGGGGCGCTTCTGAGGAAGCGCGAAGTTACTGGCAGGGACGCTTCGCTGCCT
>OLIT01001889.1_pt1 | contig 16799 bp, 15 predicted proteins | sample 1601341 | NCBI WGS metagenome assembly OLIT01 (sample SAMEA2452121, study PRJEB22498) | human gut metagenome | biome: human feces; feature: human gut; material: feces | place: Australia | collected 2012
CCTTGTCAAGCGATGTTTTATATACCTCATACAAAAGCAAATATATTCATTAGACAATAGATAATTCAATAGTAATATGCTATAATAGAATATTTTTGTTGACTTTGCAAGTAGGTTTTTTCATTCTTGCATCATTTTGAGTTTAGAGACACACTCTAGCTGCATAAAGATGATGACGGAGTACCGGTGAATTACATATCGTATGCCACGCGAAACCACAACATCGCAATCCCTTAAGCAAATTGCCATATACGAGACAACGAAACTGCGTATGATCAAGATAATCCGTTGGTGTTTACTTTTAGATTGTTTTATGCTCCTTATATTGTGAACGCGTTCAAAAAATCCAAAAGGAGAATATTATATGGCAATTTATAATATCAAAAACAAGGGTTCTGGTAAGTACCTGAATATCACAGGCGACTATCTCACTTCTCTTACTAATAACCAGAATGTAATGCAGTGGGACGGTAGTTATACCCCGGAACAGACCTGGGTTATTGATTCGATTGTTACAAGTAGCACTGGTAGCGGTGTACCGATCAAATCGCATGTAAACCAGAATTTCAGTCTCAACATTTATCGTACAACCAAGAATGCGGATGTATATCCTATTGCATCCAATGGTGGCGGTGACGGACATGTGTACTTTGAACCTGTATCCGGTGTAACTAATGGATATCGAATTGTAACTAAATCTGATTTTTCCACTACAAAGCATTACCTTTCTCTTGAATCTAATAGTACCGCAAACAATATTAATGTATGTTGGGCTCCTTATAATGGTACCAACTATCAGGTTTGGGTGCTTGAACCTATGAAGTATATGAAGGTAAATGCAAATTTGCATTATGTTCGCATTGCTTCCTCTGAGACGGGTGTAAGATACACTAATGCAGCGAAAAGAACTCCTACAGACAGCAATTATTTTAATGCAGGATTCTTTGGGTATTATAGTAGTGGTACACTGCCTGCAGGTAACCTTGTTGCCGATTTCAACACAAGCGAAATCTCTGCTGATAACAAAAATGATCTTGTTGGTTGGGGTTGTTCTTTTGCTAATGATAAGGTATATAAAGGATGCAATAATGGTGGCGGGTATACTAATACCTCAACTTTCTATATCGACTCTTCACATGAAGCGTATATTGCTCAGACAAGCAGTGTCAATAGTACTTGGGAATATGCTATTTCCGGAGCCCCGATCATGGTAAATGGTGTAGCAGCCACTTCTTCTGATATACAGGATCAAGGTTGGGATTTGTCGTGGACATATAACACATGGCATGGTTGTTTGGCAGTAACAACAAATTCATCTACCGGTGCAGATGAATTCTATTATCTTGCAATTAAAACGACAACGAATAGTTTTATTACTACCGAAGTATGTAATACACTTAATAACCTTGGATTAGGAATTCAAAATGCTATTATGCTAGACGGTGGTGGAAGCTTTATTTTCAAATATAGCGGCACTCCCAGAGCAGAAACCATGGAAAACAGACAAATTAACAATATCATGTACTTCTAAAAAGGCAGCTGGTGGAGATCTTACATCTCCACCAGCTGTTTATACATATTTTTATTCAGTATATGGTTCTATGCTCCTAACATGTGCGACCGGTGAAAAATCCTTAATAGGACAATTTACTATATATAAAACAAGTAATGTAGTTGTATTTTTAAGAGCTGAAAGATCTGTTATCGGGTTGTCATTCAATTTCAAGCGTTCAATCTTTGGCAGAGTACCGAGCGGACTGATATCATTGATATTGTTCCCGGACAAATTGAGGTCAGTAACATTCAATTCCGTAAGAGCGGAAATATCGGTTAGCTCACTATTCTGTATACTTAAGTTAACAAGATTTTTTAGATTTGCTAAAGGCGAAATATTTATGCCTAAATTACTGTCCAAACCTAAAGTTGTAAGGTTACTAAGCATTGCAATCGGTGAAATATCATCGAGGTTGTTGCTGCTTAGATCAAGAACATACAGGTTTTGAAGTCCAGAAAGCGGAGACATATCGGTAATATTATTTGAAGAAGCATTTAACTCAACAAGATTAACAAGAACTTTTACAGGTGTAATATCTTTGATGCCGCGCCCTGACAGATTAAGACTGGTTACGCTGAGAAAATCCTTTCTTGTAAGGTCACCAGTTGCTTTACCAATTCTTTCTCGAATTGCCATCTCGAATTCCGGATAATTACTGATGTTTCTGATATCAAAGCCGTTGATAATGGGATCGTCAGAGTCAGGCGTTATATCACCAGTTAACGGAAAATCTTTCGGTATCTCATGCCACTTTGCATTTGTCTTTTTTTGAAGTTCTGACCAAAATGTATCAAACTCTTCTTTAGATACAGAGTTATCATTGATATAGTATTTTGTGCTTCCATCGTCTGTTGATTTGGAATATGCCATTAGCTCTTCTGTTGGATATTTGTCGAATGTGAGCTTGATCATTTTTGCACTCAATTCGTTGTCTTTGCTCACAAATGTTCCGTCCGATTTAAGAATCAGCGTTGGTTCATAACTATATGTATATCCTCGTGCAGATTCTCCTGTGCCATGAATTATTACATAGCCGTGATTCCATGCGTTATGTTTATTTTGAGAATAATGTATTATAGTTTCAAGATTTGAATCACCATCCAAATCTACGACAGCATATTCAATTAGGTCCACTGCTTCCGTACCCCATTCAAGCCAGTATCCTACAGGAAGCCTACCGCCGGGAATCGGTAGGGGAGTCTTCATAATCGCTGCAAGTCCTTCTCGACTTAGAGCATCGCCATTTACTTCACCGATTATGTCGGGGGATGCGGTTTGTGAGTTCTGGGGATTGTCATCGTCAATTTCGTCGTTGGCATGGGTGCAGCTTGTAATGGTGGCGGTAACAATACACAGTATGAGTGTTATTACTACGATAAATGTACTGCGTTTTTTCATTATTATTTTGAGTATTTTCATAATAAACTGGTATAATTAAATCGTCTCACAACAAGTGATTCAATTACACAAATACCTTTCATAGAATTACAAATTGTGATATAATAGAATTGCTTTTACCGCATCGGAGGATAGCAACGCCGGGAAGCGACCTTAGCGCCGATATGGGTTTGGTGAAGGGGGATAATCCCCGTATACAGATAAGGCACATTGCCATTTGGAAAACAAAGTGATAAATCCAATCCTTAGTTTTTAATGCCTCGCAGTCCATTTCATATAAGCTGGTATGATTATTCAATACGCCGCCGAATCGGAAATCAAATACTCGTCCGAATCCGAGATGGTGACATAAATATCAAAATATGCTCTGCCGTTCATATCCGGCGGTATAGCATATTTTCGTGTCCGTTTCAGTTTCAACGTCCGGCGCGTTATTTCCGTAGGATAAAGCGGATGTATAGATTGATATGCAGATCTGTATGGTAATTCTCCTAAGGGCTACTTGCACAGAGGTAATAGATTAACTCTATACCACCAAACCTTGTGCACATTTGTAAAGATTTTGTCTTCACAATGTATTAATTCATCATTCTAATAGTTTCCGCGAATTTTTTCAGTTCAGGTACACTGTTTTCATATGTGTTTTCACCATTAATATAAATCCTGAATTTAGAGCTATTCTTATGTAAACGATACCACATATATGCTATCAGCCCAAACAAATCTCTTTCTGATACCGTATAGCAAATCGGTTCGTCAGGATAAACTATTCCCTTACTGATTATTCCGATATCCATATATTTTTTAATAATGTTTGACAGTTCCGGCATAACACTTTTACCTGTATTTCTTTGTGTGAACATCTGGTCAGGAGCGGAACCGGCGACCGCCGAATCGTCAAAGCAAGAATCGTCATTATGCTCGCAAATCATAACCGTCAGCAATATTTCCATGAACATAAGCAAATAATCCTTATAAAATCCTTTCTTTACAAAATACCAAGCACAAATGAGGGGATTTTTTGCTTTGGCTATGACAGTAAACTTTTCAATACACCTCCGCATTTAAACTTATTTCCCCTTATTATACATAACAAAACCACCATACATTTCATTTCCAAAACAAATAAAAAAATTCTGCAAAATCAATATGATTTTGCAGATTTTTTTATTTTACCGAAGACAATAGATAATTCAATAGTAATATGCTATAATAATTCGCGGATTGACATTAATCTCAACGTTGCCTATAGATATGATTTTGTTGCTACTCTTTGAACGGAGGTATATATTTGCTTTTTGTATTCATGTTATCCGCACTGGCAGACGACGAAAGAAAATGTGCGGAAGAGATTTTTGTGGAATATCACAAGCTCATTTATGAAGTATCGTATCGTATATTAAACAGACGCCAGGATGCCGAGGATACGCTCGATGAGGTCATGATGGGCGTCATGAAGAATATGGATAAATTTCTTCATGCGGGCAGAAATGAAATTGAAGCGCAGCTTGTTATATACAGCAGGAACGCGGCGATTAATCTTTATAACAAGAACAAACGACGCAGTAAAAAAGAGAGCCCATTTACCTTCATGAACGAAGAGAACGAGTTTGAAGATATCGAAATCGCGGATGACGGAGAAACACTGGAAGAAATCACGCTTTCAAGCGAAACCGTTGACCTTGTACGAAAGCATCTGAAGCGTTTGTCCTTGGAACAGCAGGATACGATCAAACTGGTCTATGGGTTAGGGTATTCAAATGCGGAAGCGGCACAAGTATTACATATTTCTTCAAATGCGGTGGGGCTGCGTTTATATAAAGCAAAGAAGAAGCTGCTTGAATGGATCGGAGGTGAGCTGAATGCACGCACTGAATGCTGAATTTGACGCCGTAATCATGGTGGCGGCAAGGACACTACTTGATGAGGATGTTGAATATGCACAGTCGATTGATACATCCGATACGGTAATTTCCAAAAAGGCTTATAACAGAATACGGCATAAAATCAAGAGATTTGATCGAGCGTCTTTGTGGGGTATGCTGCCGCTTAGCTGCAGACGCATTGTTGCTGCCGTGCTGTGCATATGTACTATTGCTTTTTGTGTGTGCATGAGCATTACACCTGTACGTGCGGAATTCGCAAAAATATGGATGCAAATCTATGAGAAATTTGCATCGGTGTTTTATGTTTCTGAAAAAATGCCGCCCGAATTTATTGAAGAATATAAGGAACCAAGGTTGCAGATAGCCGGGACTGAAAAACAAGTATTACTGCAATCTGATAATTGTTATATAATTCAATATCATGAGAGCAGTGAGCAGATTATGTTGTATCAGCAAATGATTATAACGGATTCATCTGCTGATATAGATGATGAAAGATGCACCATAAGCGATACTAAAGTTTCAGGTTATGATGCCAAACTATTTGAGTATGAAGATGGACGAATAAATCTCACTTGGCATGATGATAACTATGCGTATACAATTAGTAGCAAGTCTAAAAATGTTGGCATAGAGTTAGTTTATCGTATTGCTGAATCGGTAAAATAAAAAAATCTGCAAAATCATATTGATTTTGCAGAATTTTTTTATTTGTTTTGGAAATGAAATGTATGGTGGTTTTGTTATGTATAATAAGGGGAAATAAGTTTAAATGCGGAGGTGTATTGAAAAGTTTACTGTCATAGCCAAAACAAAAAATCCCCTCATTTGTGCTTGGTATTTTGTAAAGAAAGGATTATATAATGAAAAAAAGAATTATTTCGATTATTTTAGTTTGTTGTATGGCTCTTTTAACAATGCCTTTCGCGACATATGCTGCTTTACCAGAGACGGTGGAGCCTTTGTGGGACAATACAAATATATTTACTGCAACATTGAGTTTCAATGGTACTAGGGGTACGGCAACTGTGTATGTTGACGGACAATCTGGTGTTACGGATATAACTTTAGAAATTAAATTATATTATAAGAACACATCTGGATCATGGATTGAGGTGGATAAAGACTGGAATTATGATGTCAATAGTTCAACTTTTGCAGTTAGCGAGACTTTTACCGGTGTTTCGGGACGCGAATATAAAATCGTGGTCAAGGGAACTGTAACCAAAGCTGGTTATGCAGAAACCATTTCTAAGATTGCAACGGCAATGTGCAAATAAAATGAAGGGCGACCGTTTACCATACGATATTGTTACGAAACCACGGAAAGGGGATTTGCGATGAAGACTAAAAAATTTTTTATTCTTGCTGCGTTAGCCGCGGTTTTATGTTTCACCGCCTGCCATAAAACCGAGATGCCTTTTGAATCGGGAGATGAAGCGACATCTTCCTATTCTGCTGACACGACGGTTTCCGAAGATACTACTGCGGAAACCGTTCCCGGTTTTGTTATAGAGGACGGCGCATTGCTTTACTATACGGGCGATGATGCGGAGGTGACCATTCCGGATTCTGTGACCGCAATCGCGCAAACTGCTTTTTTGGAGGCAACCGATATCAGCCGTTTAACCATAGGCAGCAATGTTGAAAACATCGAAATATTTGCGCTCGCACCGCTGATCGGTAAAGCGGAAATTCAGATTTCGCCCGATAATCTGTATTACGAGATGATTGAGGGCGTCGTGGTGAGAAAAGACGGCACTGCAATCATTCTGGACGCAATCGGCACAGACGCGGGGCATAATGCGGACAGGAGAATGGGCGTTGTCAGCGATGTGATGGCGAAAAAAGGCTATTCTCAAAAGGTTGAAGATCCTGAGCGCTTTAATGTGGAATTTGAAGGCCTTGAGCGGATGGAAGTGGGAAACGCATGCATCAAAGTGGATGAGGGTCTTGCGGTAGAATCGGTTACCGTATTCGGCAAAACGGTAGATTTTGAGGATGGATTTCTCATGGTCACCGGAAACAGAAAATTTCAGGCTTTCGAAGCGCAAGGGGGCTTTGTCATTGCATCGATCAGCGGCGGATGGGGAAGAACCTGCCTTATCTTTCCGGAGGACTGTATCACGGTCGAGACGCCGATGAAGAATGCGGAAGACATATACAGCTGCTCGGTTATCCGGTTTTATAAAGAAGAAGACCGCATTTGCTACGAGCGCATTCCGGAAAAGTATGATAATATCCAAGCCGTCGGCGGCATCCTTGAATATTGCGTATCAAAAGATGAGCTTTTCAGAGAAACAGGCACCATTGCGCTGGACGACGGGAAAATTGATTATATTCCCCAAAAGAAAGAAACGGTATCCGATGCGGTGGACCTGGAACACGAATTTGCGCTTTGGTGCAATACGATGCGCATGAATCCATCCAAGATAACGATGGACGAATACTTGCAGGAAAACAGCCGGATTTACAGTCGTGCCGAATAAACAGCAGAAAAAGCAGTATAGAAGTTTCCAGATGATAAGTTTACTTTTTCTTCTTTTAGTTCTCTTTTATTGTTGAATGCATTCAATCTAAGAAGCTTTGTGAAGTATAAAAATCTTCAAGATGCTTCAACGACAAATTAAATTTTGAAAGGATAAAAACTATGTCAAAAACCGAGATTACAAATCGCTTGACGAACTACAAGAATTCTTATGCAGAAAAGTATTGGAACGGTGGTTTGAATGATGAAAAATTGTCTGAAAACAATTGGGGAACAACTAATTCCAAAATCGGAACGGGAAACAGGTACGGCGATGCATTCCAATGCTATGGCTTTTCTCTCTTTGTGGCAAATGTGTTGTTTGGCAAACGTATAATTTACGGCAATGTGAAAAATGCGGCAAGCGGAACCGATTTGGGTGACGGCTGGACTCTTTATCGAGGAGACTATTCCGGTATTACTCTTGAGCCTGGTGACATTATTCGCGGTGATAACGATGGACACTCAGCTGTTGTTTGGAAAGTCGAAAATGACAAGGTATATGTAGCTGAATGCTGGGGAACCGAAAACAACAAGTTGTTTTGGGGCGGTTGGAATAGAGCTAGTCCCGCCAAGTCTGTTGCAGAGATGAAGGCATTAGCCACTTATATTATAAAAGCTCCAGAACTGTCAAGTTCTCCTGTTACAGTTACCTTTAAAGCCAACGGTGGTAGCTGTCAGTTAGCAAGCAAACAGGTATATCCTGGCATGTCTTATGGTACGCTACCGACTCCGACAAGAAGCGGTTATACATTCATTGGATGGTGGCCTGAATCTACAACGGAATCGGAAGTATATGTGGGGGAAAAAACTGTTAGCGTTACATATAACCATAATCTTTATGCACATTGGGCAAAAACTTACAGAATTACAAATGTAGGTGCAGCCAAGTGCTTGAATATTGATGGCGAGGACGTGACCGAAGTATATAACAGCGACAATGTAACCTTATGGGCGGCTGGAACTACCAATGAACAGAAGTGGTTGCTGTCTGCTTTGTCTTCCAGACGTGTACTTGCATCTGCTGTTGATCCCACTTATGGTCTTAATGTATATCAAAGCGGAAGCCCCTACAATTGTAACATGCATAAAGTTTATAAGAACGAGACGGACGCGCTTGTTTCATTTGTTGCATACAGCGGCTACTACAGAATTAAACTTTATAATTACGATCTGTATTTGACTGTCGGAAGCAGTTCAAATGGAGCAAATGTATACTGGGCGGCTTCTTCCAGCAGCAATTATCAAAAGTGGACAATTGAAGAAGCATAGTTAGTCAATATAGGGCATTATCTGGGGCGTAGAATTACTATATAGCGAACATAGATCGGTTCAAATCGAAAGATGAGAGCCGATCTATTTGTTTGTAAATACGTATTGTTCGGCAGATAACTTATTCAAATGTACGAGAAAAAAGTTGGCGTCATATGTTTTTACCGGTTAGTTTCGTTTGCGAAATTTTTAAAAAGTTTAAACTATCAGAAATGAAACATAGATATAATTTGTTATATTTATTAAGCGGATAAGAAAGCCTTTTCAATGTACTTTTATCTTGAAAGAAAAAATATGGAGGTGTCATATGAAAAGAAATTTCGCAATCGTTTTTACATGCGCTTTGTTTGCGGTACTTTCCTGTTTTGGTGTTTCGGCAGCAACCAGCGAAAATGCGACAAACGAAATGACAATTGAACAGCTGACAAATCTTTACGTTGTATCTGCACCTGATTTTTTCGAAGTGTTTTTGGAATAGAAAATTCTTGCTAATGATTTCGGCATGGAAAAAGTCTCTGGTATTGAAGGGGGCTACTATATCAAGCACATACAGTAGTACCCCCTTGGTTTGCTTTCTATATATTTACATGATAGAGTGAATGACTAAGATAGAAAACATTTAGTACGGTAATCGGTTACTCTCTGGCGGCTTCCTTATCTGGCAGGCGAAGATTCATCATATTGTTAATATAAAATATAAATCAACTTAAAAGAGAGGAAAAATATGAAAATTAAGAGTGAATGCCTGACGGCTTTGATTTTAGTGATATCACTTGTGTTGAGCATTTCAATTAATGCAGATTCAAGCACTTATGTATATTATACAAATAAGGGAACTCCAAACTACAATACGAATAACCTAAACATATTGACAAATACCAGTGGAACCAAAACATATAATTGGGCAAACAGATTGTTTGATGCTGGATGTTTTATTACATCTTATGCTATGATACTTCGCAATGCGAAAAAAACGACAAGCAGCTCTTATACAGACATTAGAAAGGGCACAACTGGTATTTTGTCTCCAGATCCATTTACAGTAACTTATGCAAATACCAACTTTTCAACTATTACATACAATCAATCTTCAGGAACATATGTATCCAGTTATAGTGGCGACCCAGTTGCTACTTATCCGTTGCGCATCGCTTCCGGTTTTAATGCAACATATAAAAAAATTGATCTCATTAATTCAGTTTTTACTCCAGAAAGCACAATGTCGCTGGAAGAAAAAATATATTGGATTGCGTATTACATCAAAGAATATCCGCAAGGTGTTGGTATCGAATTCTACAATGCTATCTCCGGCTATCATTTGATTGTCGGTGTAGAGACAACGTTAAGTTTGGATTTCGGAGGACCGATTTCTGAAATTGCCAAGTTGGCAGCGAATAATCCAGAATTGTTGCCTCAAGCCAAAATTAACTCTGCTAATGAAATCGATGGTGTAAACACTCCTGCACAAATTGCTTATCGCAACAGCACCATTAATGATATGCTTTCTGTTTACAATACTAATGATATAACCTATGGCGAATTTTTCACGGTTTGCGATCCGGTTCATTATAATTCGACTCCGGGAAATTATGTTTCGCTAAATGACACATGGACTGCTTCGGCATATGATTTGAATGATGTCAAATCCATTAGATTAATGTATTAATTGTTAGGTTATGGGAAGCATGGCTGCCAAATGGATCGATTTCCTGTCAGCCAGATAGATAATGAATGTAGGCAAGACCTTCTATAAATATATTTTAGGGGGCCTTGTCTGCGTCATTGTCGATAATAAGATGATTGGGCGGTGCTTATGAAACTGCAAAGGATGGTTTTGTTTATTGCTATCGTTTTGGTTTCCGTCTCTTTCGGCGGCTGTCAGTTTTTGTCCGAGATTGAGGAAAGCCAAGGTATAACGTCGGATGCCCGGCGCGATGACGCGGATGCAGTCAATCAACGGATAGCACAATTAAAGCAGCTGCTCCGGGAGGATATGCCGATTACCGACGGCTCTACTTCTGCAATTCCGTTGGATGCTGCGATTCGAGCCGGTTTGTTTGATATTTCTATCGACGAAGCGCAAGCACAAGTCACGCATAGTACTTCGCATACCGCTTTCACAAATCTGTTGAGCGGAAGCTGTGAACTCGTCTTTTGCCATCTGCTGTCCGATGCGCAGTATCGGCAGGCGGAGACAGCAGGTATTGCGATTGAACAAACGCCGATTGCAAGAGAAGGATTTGTATTTTTGGTCAGTAAAGAGAACCCGGTGGATAGTCTGACGGCAGAGCAAATTAAAATGATATATGCCGGTAAAATTACAAACTGGCGCGAAGTCGGCGGGAATGATGAGCCTATCATTCCGTATCAACGGAATGTGGATTCCGGCAGCCAGAATTATATGTCCGCATTCATGGGAGAAATACCGCTGATGCAGGCGCCAACTGCATTGCGACCGGGGAGCATGGATACGCTTGTTGATGCAATCGCCGGGTATGACGGGGCGAGCGGGAGCATTGGCTATTCCGTGTATTCCTATGTAGGCGGTATGTACGATGCTGACGGCGGTGTTAAAATTCTCAAGGTGAATGAAGTCGCACCGAGCGCCGCTGCGATTGCGGATGGAAGCTACCCCTGTACCGGCTATAACTATGCTGTCATTCGTGCGGATGAACCGCAAGATTCTCCCGCCAGGCTGCTTATAGAGTATATTCTTACAGACGAGGGGCAACAGGCGATTGCAGATACCGGGTATTTTGCGCCGCTGGATCCGACAGCGGGCATAGATGTAACCATTCGGAATTTGAATTTGTATGTGCAGACCGGAACCGGCAAGCGGGAATACAGAAAATCCGCATGGTATTATCAAACCAATGTTTTGACGGATTCTCTTTGCATACCGTATGCGGATGGATATACGCTGCATGGGCGTCGGTATAGATTTGATACGCGCCGCCCCGTCACCGGAAATCCTGCGTTGGATGCCGAAGTTGAAGCGTATCTCCTGGATGCCGTCTGCAATATGGTTGAAATGATTTCAACAGCGGATTTCAATTCGCAGGAGGAGATTCCTACAGTGCCCATTGGCTTTTCATTTGTGCAGGTGAATGGATACCTTTCCGTCAAGGTCACCCGAGGAACTGCATATGCACCTACTTATACTTATGGGGCAATATGGGATATAGACACGGGAAAGCGTTTGTCCTTATCGGATTTGTTTATATATCAATCCGACTTTATTCAAGCTCTCAATGCTGCCGTGCAGCGGCGCATAGACTATGTGAGCGCTTTTGGTGAGAATACGGAGACAATCTATCCTTTTGAAGGCATTGAAGCGAACTTCAAGCAGTTTTCTTTGGATCGTTCAAATCTATGGGGAGAAAAAACGTCTCGTCAATCCCTCCATTTGAATCTATACTTTAACGATGGCGAAAACCGTTATTTTGGTAACAATGGCTGCACATACGAAGTAGCCGTATCGGTTGGCGAGCTGGAAGGGTGTCTTCTTGCAGAGGCGTATGACATGGAACATTATCTTGATAAGAATCAGATGCAGAGACGTGCATACTGGGGTCACGAGAATGTTGCGCTGCGGGAAGAATCTTTTTCCGATGATACAGAACCCAACCGCTATACCGAGCAATACAGATGGTATGAAATCAAAGGATACCCCGGGGCTGAGGCGATTAACAAGGCATACTATGCGTTTATGAAAAGTACATACATTGCCTCCGAGATTGTGCTGAATCCAACTGTTGAAAACTGCAATTTGAAGATCATTGCCGAGCCGGTATTCTGGGGTGACCGCTATGTTGCGATTTCGTGTTATGCGCAAACGCAATACGGCGCTTTTATCGGATACGGAGACGGCGTAATCAGCAACAGAACGCTGGTTGTGTATGATTTGCAGACCGGCGAGCAAGTTCCTGCGGATGTACTGTTTACTGAGGAAAATTTGATTGGAGAATGGCGCTCAGACGGAGAGCCTTGTGAAGCACCGAAAATATTGACCGCGCCGGTAGGCGTGCAAATAGCGGACGATCATCGAATATGCTTTGTTTTTTCTTCGGAAGACAAGGAGTATTCTTACTTTCCATCTGAAGAAAGCATCGCATGGTATGATTAAATAACTGTATATTTTGTTTGCAGTATAAACAAAGCCGCAAACCGTGCGCACGGTTTGCGGCTTTGTTTTGGCGTTCCCGAGGTGATTCGAACACCCGACCTACCGCTTAGGAGTATGGCGTGCTGTTTTGTACGGTTTTCAAGTAATAACTTCCTATCACATGAAATACGCGCGTGTGTCATGATGTATATGACCAAAATGACGCAAAACACGCAAAATACCGCCCTTTTACGGGTGTTTCGCGGGGTGCAATTAGCAAATTCTTAGCAGAACCCATCTGCTTCTTTTGCCTGTTGTTCCTCCGATAATCGCACACGGAGGTTGTTGCTATGGAAAAGTATATCACGAAAGAAAACAAAATTCAAGAGTCAAGAACATATTCGGTCGCAGATATTTCTGCCATGCTGAATATCAGCCGCGCTTCGGCGTACCAACTGACCGGCAAGGGGTATTTCAAGGTACTGCGTATCGGCAAGACGATCCGCATATCCAAGAAGTCCTTTGACGCATGGCTGGAGGAATCCGAAATCTGACTTGCAGTAAAGCACCGCGCTTCATTCACGGTGCTTTACTTTTGCGGTGTTTCCTCTCTCACGTATGATAATCGTAATTTTTTTACGATTATCATAAAACTTTTCGTAAAATAGTTGCATTTATCTTTCGCGCGTGGTATAATAATAACGCAGTAATTGAAATGCACTACGGAGGGCGAAATATGCTTACCAAAATCACACTTGACAATTTCAAGTCTTTCAAAAATAAAACCACCATTGACCTGACGAAAACCAACTATACCATTCTTCCGCAAAATGTTGCGGAAGGCGGCGTTCTGAAAGGCTGTATCTTTGTCGGCGCCAACGCTTCCGGCAAATCCACCGTCATTCTCGGCGTGAAGCTGCTTCTTGATTTTCTCTTTTCCGAACGGAATCTGAATTCGGGTATTTTTCTCTGTATGTTCGGAGACAGTCCCCGCTATTCTCTCTCTTATGAGTTCCTGACCGAAAAGAAAACCGTGAAGTATTCCTTTGAGGTAGATGCAAGCAAAAATATGATTTCCGAAAAGCTTTGGCTTGATGACGCGCTCATGCTCGAAAGAATGGGACTTTCTGCAAAGTCTTACATTGCCGAAGCCGGCGGTGTAAACTATGATGAAACAGATGTCGGCAAAGACACGCTGTTCCTGCGGACGCTGTACTTCAATACAAAATTTGCTTCCAATCCCGTGCTGAGTGCATGGATGGACTACCTGAAAAACTCCATCTATATCAATATGTTTGCAAAGGCGATCATCTCATACGGAAAAGCGGAGGTGTCGGTTGCCCGCTATCTTGACAAGGGCGGCTGTGAATCTATCAACCGTTTCTTTGACGAATACAACTTTGAACAGAACATTGAGTACGAACACAGCAGCAAAGGCGGCAGAGTTCGTCTGGTCGTCGGAAACGATGACAGCGAAAAAGGCATATTCTTCAAACGCAAAGGTATTGAAGTACCGATTCCGTTTGCGGAAGAATCTCTCGGCAATCAGAATCTTCTCCGTATTCTCCCGGCGTTTCTGAATGTTATCCAAAACGGCGGGATGCTTCTGATTGACGAATTTTCAAGCGGATTTCACAATGAGCTTGAAAATCTTATGGTCAGATATTTTATGGAGAAAGCCGATCGTGCGCAGATGCTGTTCGTTTCCCATTCGACAAACCTGCTCAGCAATTCCATTCTGCGTCCCGACCAGGAATATTCGGTTGAGTTTCGGAATGAAAACGGAAGCTCTGTCAAACGTTTTTCATCGGAACAGCCGCGTTCGGCACAGAACATCGAAAAAATGTATGTAAGCGGCGTTTTCGGCGGGCTTCCCGAATACAAAGAGGTAAACGATGAAGCTGAATAAAGATAAGCATATCGGCAGAGTTCTCTTTATCGTGGAAGGCAGTCAGACGGAATTTTCGATCTTAAGGCGAATTTTCTGTAACCTTCTCGGATACAGCTATATTGAAAAGCGAAGGAACAAGCCGACCTATTTTACAAGCACCAAAGACCGTTTTTCACAGGTTGCCGTCATCAATACCCGTGAGAGCAATATCCGTGATATCAGCGAAAACGAAAGTTACTTGGATGATGTGTTTGATGCGCTGCGCGAGCAATATCAATTCCCGGTCGATCAGTCGGCAATTTACTATCTGTTTGACCGCGACCCAAAATCCAACACAGATTCTGCGTTGATTGAAAAGTACATTCTCTCACTTACCGATCCCTATGACAACGATGACTACAAAGCGGGACAACTTCTTTTGAGTTATCCGAGTATCGAAAGCTACATGATCACAAACTTCAGGAATGCTGCAGATTCTCTGCGTTTTTCGCTCGGAAAGGATGTCAAAGCCTATATCGGCAAAAACACGGACATTCAGATAAACAAGATTTCGGAAGAAACGCTGGTACGGGCCGCAAATGAATTTCTGCATTACCTTACAAGCGTGCAGGTTGCTTTTGATATAGACGAATTTGCAGAAGCGAGCCATGCTGTTTTTACAAAGCAGGAAGCCGAATATCTTGCCGGGAATGGATTCCGCCTGTTTTCCATGCTCACGCTTGCTTTTTTGCAAATGGGCATCCTTCAAGCGGAGGATGCCGAACTGTAAAAAACGAATACCATCAGGCGAACGCCACGAGATAAAAAATCCCGTGGCGTTTCTTTATGCCTGAAAATGCCGTGATTCGGGTTGAAAAACCGCTGTTTTTTCTTCTGTATGCCGCATTTGAAGGCGGTAATGAGGGTTTTCCTTTGCAGAAAGAAGCAGACGGTTGTGGGCGATAAAAAACGCCGAAAACAACACTTTTCAAAAACAATGGAAGGAGGTACGGAAATGGCGGTATTTCGTATAGACAAGACGCGCGATTACACGGTTATGTCAAATCATCATCTGCGCAACACGGAATTATCCTTGAAAGCAAAAGGACTTCTGTCGCTCATGCTGTCATTGCCGGATAATTGGGACTACACCACAAAAGGACTTGCTCATATCTGCAAGGATGGCGTGGACAGCATCTGTGCCGCTGTGCGGGAGCTGGAGGAACACGGATATGTGATCCGTGAACGCATCCGCGGAGCGAACGGTCAGCTTGGGTCAATTGAGTACACGATCTTGGAGCAGCCGGCAAAGCCGTCACCTGAACGGGAAAATCCAGTTCAGGCAAAACCAATCTTGGAGAACCCTGTCTTGGAAAAACCTGAACAGGAAATCCCCGCACAATCAAATACTTATAAATCAAATAAAGATTTATCAATTACGGAAATATCAAATCCTATCCAATCAAATCCCCCTACCCCCGCAGGGGCAAGGATAGGAAAGGATGGGATAAGAGCGAGAGAAACATACAAAGAGATCGTTTATGAGAATATCGACTATGAAATCCTCATTACCGACCCAAAGATGGACCGTGAAATGCTTGACGAGATCGCGGAGCTTATCGTGGATACCGTATGTTCGGCGCGAAAGACGATCCGCATAGCCGGTGACGATTATCCGGCAGAGGTGGTGAAATCCAGTTTTTTGAAGCTGGACAGTTCCCATGTGCAGTATGTCATCGACTGCATGAAGAACAACACGACCTATGTCCGCAACATTAAAAAGTATCTTTTGGCGGCGCTTTACAACGCACCTGCCACGATTAACAACTATTATTCCTCGCTCGTACAGCACGACCTGTACGGAGGCGGAGAAAGGGGTGGTTAAATGCAGGAAGAAGTGACCGGCAAATCCGTTGCGGTTATCATCAAAGGCGCAAAAATCAGTGAAAAGGTGCTTGAAAAGGCGCTCGGCAAGCTGCTGGAAGCGCAGAAGAATAAGCAGCCGAAGATTCACCGCGGCAAACAGACGCTGAAACAGCTTGCCGGACAGAATGCGGGGCTTGCGAACATAGAGATCACCGATCAGAATATCAAGGCATTTACGGCGGTCGCGAAAAAGTACCACGTGGATTTCGCCCTGAAGAAAGATACCACGGCGGAAAAGCCACGGTATATGGTGTTCTTCA
>OLIT01001895.1_pt1 | contig 16736 bp, 12 predicted proteins | sample 1601341 | NCBI WGS metagenome assembly OLIT01 (sample SAMEA2452121, study PRJEB22498) | human gut metagenome | biome: human feces; feature: human gut; material: feces | place: Australia | collected 2012
GCAGAGCTTCCGTGCGGATCTCATCGCCTGTCCGCACTTCTCCCGCAAGGCATCGAGGTGTAGACAGTTAGGGGTCGAAAAAGCCTGTGATAGCAAGCCCCAGAGCGGCGCAAATTGACCAACCTAAGTGATTGTATTCCCTGCGCAGTTTCTTCTTTAGCGCGGAAATAAGTGTCGATTTCGGCACTTGTTTGAATGCTCGGAAAACGAACCAAGAGCCTCTGTCGATGCCCGGTTTGGGTATCGGCAGAGGCTCTTTTTTTGTATCTTTTCTGTAAATACCGTCGAAAGTCACACGCTAATACACAGCGTCGCTATTAGCGTTTCTGTATAACTATGCCTCTAACCCATATAATTGTTATGAGCGTTATAGAAAAGGTGTAGGTACGCGCTATGATTGACAAACGAATAGGTAAACGAGTAAAACAGTGCCGGGAACGCCTCGGAATCTCGCAAGAAGAGCTTGCGGAAAAGACCGGGCTGACTGCAAATTATATTTCTACGGTTGAACGTGGTATGTCGTTTCCTCGCTGTGAGAAATTGATCATTCTTCTCAATGGGCTTGAGGTTTCGGCAGACGCGATTTTCTGTGACGTCCTGGAGCATTCGACAAGCTATAAATCGTCTGAACTCTCGGAGAAACTTGCTTCGTTGTCTCCGCAAGCGCAGAAGCGCATTTTGCAGATGGTTGAGCTGATGATCCAGCAGGAAACGGCAGATAAAGGCTGAATCCGTCATGGGCTGTGTGATTTTTTCACGCAGCCTTTTTTCTTCCCTTATTTCGACAGAATATTTCATATCTCCGTGCTATACTATGTATTAGAGACATAGAAACAGTCTCTAATACATAGTCAGGAGATGAAAAAGAGAATGAAGACCTGTGCTTTTACCGGGCATCGTCCGCAAAACCTCCCGTTTGGTTTCAACGAGGAAGACGAACGCTGCATAAACCTCAAAAAAACTCTCAGAGAGCAAATCATCAATCTCATTGAAAATGAAGGCATCACGCACTTTATATCCGGAATGGCAATCGGTGTAGATATGTATGCCGCCGAGATCGTGCTGGGGCTGAAAGCATCCTATCCGGGAATTACGCTCGAAAGCGCCATCCCATGTGAAAGTCAAGCCGCAAAGTGGTCAGAAGCTCTAAGAGATCGGTACTTCGACATTGCGTCCAAGTGCGATAAGGAAACACTGATTCAAACCCATTACACGCCCGATTGCATGGACAAGCGTAACCGTTATATGGTTGATCATGCGGATGTTCTGATTGCAGTTTGGGATGGAAGTCCCAGCGGAACCGGAAAGACCGTCAGATATGCTCATCAGCAGGGCAAATCTGTTACAGTCATTAACCCGGTTTCCCTTGATGTCACACAAGAATAAGGCTAATAATTTCCCCTCTGAATCAAGCAATGTGAAAACCGTAAATTTACTTACGGCAATGAATACACATTGCGCTGAACAGTGATTATTGGAAACGTGTACGGTGTGTGCTGTCCCGTGAACTTCTCCACGGAATGCACCGAGTTTTCACGGCTTCACAAAATGGAAAGTGCCACCCTACGAACAGTTCCTCGTCGGGGGAAAATTTAATCGCTGGAAACGGGAATGCCCCCAGCACTGTGCATCTGGCACAGCGCCGGGGGCATTTTTTCATCACAGGAGGTCATTCAGAAGATTCATGCACTTAACCTTCTGTTGGAGATTTGCGCTCCCGTACACATTCAGGGTAAAAGATACGTTCTTATGTCCGAGAATTTCAGAAAGAGACTTTATATCAAACTCCGGTATCTCGATTGCTCTAACTGCGAATGTATGCCGGATCTCATGAAACTTCACTTTCTCCAATCCGTTCCGCTTCAAGAAACGTGTGAAAAATTGCCGATATGTTCTCGGCTCGGTTGGCTTTGTCTTGCCCGTGAGGAAATAGTGATTCGGGTTTTCCGTGTAAAACTTCTTGATGATGTTCATGAGAAGCGACGGAACAGGAATCGTTCGAGCGGAGGTCTTCGTTTTCGGCGGTCCTATATGAAGATACGATTCACCCTTCTTCTTGTCGTAGATACGCTGGACGGTTTTGTTGATGCTGATGGTCTTGTCCGTCAGCGAAATGTCCCTCATCTGCAAGCCGCACAGCTCTCCTATCCGGACGCCGGTAAACAATGCAATCAGGATCCCCGCTGTCTTCCGGTTCAAGTCCATGTAGATACACTGAATTAGAGCTTGCTCTTGATCTTTTGAGAGAGAAACTACTTTCTTGATACCAAGCTCTCTTGGGTATTCGATTAGGTCCCAGTTCAGGAGTGGAATAGCCCGTTCCTTGTAGGCATACTCCATTGACAACCGGAGAACGAGGATAACATCCCTTATCGTCTTCACGGTAAGCCCTCCGGTCTTATCCAAGCGTCCAGCATTGTAGAGATACGAAATGTAGCTCTGGATGTCCGCTTCGGTGATGCTGCCAATCTTACGCTTGCCGAAATATGGGATCAGGTGATTTTCGGCAATCAGCGTAAAGCTGGCGTGGGTTGACGGCGTGATCATGGGCTTCTTTTGATTTAGCCATGTGTTCACAAGCGTCTTGAATTGTGTATTGTTAGTCATAATGACCACCTCCACGATCATTATCCGGTGGAGGGATAATCAGGGCATTAACACCCTCAAGTAACGGTCTTGAGAAGCGTCCGAAGCTCCGCTTCCCGGGCTTCGATGAGCCGTGGAGAGCAGAGAAATTGTCTGATTTTGCAGAACGAGTAACACGAAAAAACAGCAACAATGAAACTGACCTACCCCTGACAATATCCTCGAAAGATGGTCTTGTCGATCAAATCAGTTACTTCAACAAAACCGTTGCAAGCAAAGACATGAGCGGATATTACCTTTTGAGAAAGGGCGAATATGCGTATAACAAGAGCTATTCCGTAGGTTACGACTTCGGTTCAATAAAGCGGTTAGACCGCTATCCTATGGGAGCGTTGTCTACACTATATATCTGTTTTGCGCTCAAGAAGCACGATACAGACTTCATTAAGGTGTACTTTGATTCACTTAAATGGTACAAGGAAATCTATATGATTTCAGCAGAAGGGGCAAGAAATCACGGATTACTTAATGTCCCAACAGATGAGTTCTTCGCCACAAAACACTATCTGCCGGAGAATACTGCCGAGCAAAGAAAAATTGCAGACTTTCTCATTGCCTTAGATCGTCGTATCGACGCGCAGCAATCTCTCGTAGATAACCTCAAGAAGTATAAAAGAGGACTCATTTCCGAAATACTTAATCAGAAGATCAGAATCACTCATGAAGATGAAAAGTGGGAAGAAGTATCATTAAGTGCCGTGGCAGACGGCTTTGAGTATGGAATGAATGCCGCTGCGACTATATTTGATGGTGTTCACAAGTATATAAGGATCACTGATATTGACGATGACTCTCATACATACATAGACTCTGCGCCCGTTTCACCGGCTGGTGTTCTCGAAGGCAAATACCGTGTTAGAGAGAACGATATTTTATTTGCTCGTACCGGTGCTTCTGTTGGCAAAAGCTATCTTTATCAGGCATCTGATGGAGATATGTATTTCGCTGGATTCCTTATCCGTATTCATGTTATTGACGGTGTGGATAGTGGATATGTCTTTTTGAATACGCTTACGGAAGAATACAACAGGTGGGTGGCGCTTGAGTCTACGCGCTCTGGTCAACCCGGTATTAACGCCGAACAATATAGACGGTATCGCTTTAAGCTGCCACCACTCGAAACCCAAAAACAGATTTCGGCAATCGCACAAAAGATAGACGCGCAAATCAAAAGAGAAAGCCAATGTTTGCGTCTCCTACAAAAGCAGAAAGATGGGTTTTTACAACAGCTCTTTATATGAAAAGTTGTTGTAGGAAAGCCTTGCGCTGGTTGATAAGAATAGATAGCATTTTTTCCTGATTAGATAATTGCGAATCAAGCCTCAAAAGGACGGACGCTATTTTAGACTGCGTTTTCTTGTCGGGGACCGTGCATTTAAGTCTTAATAGTTTGTTTACAGCAAGACCGGGTTGTGCGCCCTGATCTGAATACTGCCCAAGTTTCATGAAGCCAAGCAAGTACAAGAGGAATCCTGTATCGTTGTCTGCATTTGCGCGGACAGCAATAGCGTGTTCAGACAAATAGTTTTGACCCTGAATAATACGAACATTTCCGCATAGCGCCCCTTGCCTTCCGATGACAACGTATTCGCCCTCATGACTATATCGGTCACAATACCCGCGTATACCGTTGCCACCGTACACAGGATAATCTCCGGTTTCATGAATGAGAGTTGATGATATATTTCGTCCGCTTCTGAACTCACTGCATAAGTCGCCAAGGTTTTTCTGCATCCATGAAGATGCAGAGGAAAACGCTTTGCTTTTACCCGAAAGAATGTGGGCAATAGCACCTCTTTTATACTTCTGATCAAGCCAGCAGAAAGAGCTATATGACAGACGAAATCCCTTGCAATAGCGGAAAATCTCTGCTACTGCAAGGGATTTTACTTTTGACTCATACCGGCATGGGATCTGAAAAAGAACCTCAAGTAACGGTCTTGAGAAGCGTCCGAAGCTCCGCTTCCCGGGCTTCGATGAGCCGTACAGATCGGCGCAATTAGGCGATATAGCGGCTCTGGTAAATCGCACTGATCCAAAATCTAACGCGCCGATCATGATGCTTAGTGCCGGAAATGGCTTCATTATGCAGTCCGAAAAGTATTCCAGAGACAATGCTGGACAGAGCCTCAAAAAATACATTCTCTTGAAGCAAGGGGAATTGGCATATAATCACGGCGCATCTAAGGCTAAACAGTTTGGTTGTTGTTATGAGCTGACTGAGCCAGAGGCACGAATCCCCTATGTGTATCATTGCTTCAAGATCAATAATCACGAATATACACCATTTATTGCAATGGCACTCAATAACGCCAAAATGGATAAGCAGCTTAAACGCCTCGTATCGTCAAGCGTTCGTATGGATGGGCTACTCAATATTTCTTTTGAGGATTACATGAGCGTAACAATTCATCTTCCTTCGCCCTCCGAACAAAAGCGCATAGCCGACTTTCTCCAAAAAATTGATGAGCGAATCGCCGCGCAGGAAGAACTTCTTGCTTCCCTCAAGAAGTATAAAAGAGGTGTCATTCAGCAAGTGTTCGCTGGAAGAAAAGGAACCGGAAAAGCGTGTTACCCCGAATGGCAGCAATCGTCTTTAGGTGAATATTTCACCGAGCAAACCATAAGGACATCAAACACCCCATCCACGCCTTTAGTCAGCCTCACTGTTGAGGATGGTATAACGCCAAAAACAGAACGTTATTATCGGGAGTTTCTTGTAACTAAGGAGGGGGAAAACTACAAGATGATTAAGCCCGGTTGGTTTGCATATAATCCCATGAACGCCCATCTGGGCGCAATCGCTCCTAACCATCTCGGATATACCGCCGCTGTTTCAGGCTATTATAATATCTTCTCTGTCAATGAGCCTGATACGATTTGCTTCTGGGAAGAATATCTGACATCGTACTCCATGCTAATTCACTACAAGCTCATCGCTACTGGATCACTTATTGAAAAGCAAAGAGTCCATTATTCCCAATTTGTCCGCATCCGTCGATGCTTGCCGTCAGTGGAAGAACAGAAGCACTTGTCAAAGCTATTTGAGACTCTAAATAAAAAAATAGCGAATGCTGAAAGTACAGAGCGCCAGTTGGTTGGAATGCGAGTCTCTCTTTTGCAGCAGCTCTTCATATAAAGAGCTGTTGCATCAATCCCTTTTTTATAGAAACAAGGCTCTTTAGAACACCCTCTTGCGTTATTAAAGCCTTTTCTATTGCCGAAAGAAATTTCACGATTCGCTCTTGCTCAACGATGGGGGGTAAAAAGACGCGCTGATTCAAAACAGTTTTACGATCTATGCCTTCAATCAGTCCTGTTGCCGATTGCTTCATTTTCTCAGAAAGATGAAGTGTGAGGTAAAGGCAAAACTCTTTGGTCATGCCTCCATGGGGGCGCAACGCCATAAACTGTCGTGCAATGTGTACCTTATCTTGAGAGAGAAATGCTACTGCGCCAGAGCCGGAGCCTTTGCATACCAGAAGTGTATCTCCATGATAAGCGAAGCACCGGGGAACTGTTGTCCACCTTGAAACGACCGTCTGTCCTTCAACAATGCAGCTTGCTCCCGTCATGTAAGGTATACCTTTTCCTTGCTCATTAAAATCAGTCGGTGCAAAATCTTGACCAGATTGAAGGGTGATCAACTCGCTCATCTTATGACTTTCCCATTTATTTTTCTCCGCATGGAAAGACACTCTTTGAGTGAAAATACTCTTGATAGCACCTCTTTTATACTTCTTGAGGCAATCGACAAGATGTGCCTGTTTTGCAATCCTCCGCTCAAGTGTACCGAGCATATCTGCTACCCGGTTTTGTTCTGAGAGAGCTGGTATGCAGACCTTGATTGTTTCAATCTGAGGATACTTCAAGTTCCATGTGTCAGAGGTCATGCCTTGAGAGTTCTTTCTAAATTCATTTATTAGATTAGGGCTTTTGAAAAAAGCTGCAAAATATCCATTACTAATCGGGATTTTAGGCATTAGAACTGTGTATGCAGGACTCACTATACCATTACACGGAGAGATGCCGTTTGCTCCTTGCCACATTCTCATGGAGTTATAGACCATATCTCCCGTTAGAACAACCTTATAATTGCTTTTGTCTTCACTTGAGTTATCTTTGCCTTCAATCTCAGAGCGAGGCATAACGCCATCGTTCATCGTGACAGAAAGCAGCTCCATGTCAGAAGCGCCTCGCTGACTTCTTTCTGCGTAAATATCACCTATATGACATTGCTTGTACGGCTCATCGAAGCCCGGAAAGCGGAGCTTCGGACGCTTCTCAAGACCGTTACTTGAGGATACATTTGCCATAATTATTTGCCCTCCACGTCAAAGGGGAAGTCCAGCCCCAGCTCATCAAAAAACGGTTTCAGTTCCGCATCAATATCCTTAATTTCAGATTGGAGCTTGCGGATCTCAGCGGCAACTTCATTCAAGTCAATCTCAGGTTCCGGCTCAAAGGTGTCAACATAGCGAGGAATGTTCAGGTTGAAGCCGTTCTCTTCAATCTCCTGCATGGTCGCAACATGAGCATATTTATCGACATCCTGACGGCGCTCATAGGTCTCAACAATCTTGTCGATGTCGCACTCCCGAAGGATGTTCTGGTTCTTTCCTGCTTCAAAGTTGCTGGAAGCGTCGATGAAAAGGATGTTGTCAGAGTTGCCATTGCGCTCTCTTTTAAGAACAAGAACACAGACAGGGATGCCCGTGCCAAAGAACAGATTTGCAGGCAACCCGATTACCGCGTCCAGAACATTTAATTTCTGAATAAGGTGCTTGCGGATTGCTTCCTCAGCAGCACCACGGAACAGGACGCCATGCGGCAGGAGAACGACGGCTCGTCCATCCTCGTCCATGTGGTAAACCATGTGCTGAACAAAGGCAAAGTCAGCCTTGCTCTTCGGAGCGAGTTTTCCGTACTCGTTGAATCGCTCGTCCTCCATGAAGTGCATATCGGCAGACCAGTTTGCAGAATAAGGTGGATTGGCAACCTGAACACGGAACTTCATGTCTCCGAAGTAGTCATGCTCCAAGGTATCACCGTTGTAGATGTTAAAGTTGCGATACGGGATTCCGCGCAGAATCATGTTCATTCTGGCGAGGTTATAAGTCGTGGAGGTCAATTCCTGTCCATAGTAGTTTCTCACGTTCGCATAGTTCTTGAGGCGCAGCAGCAGTGAACCAGAGCCACAAGTGGGGTCGGCTGCATCCTTGACATCCGTGAGACCAAGGCAAGCAAGGCGGCAAAGCAATTCGGCAGGACCGGAAGGCGTATAGAACTCACCGGCTTTCTTGCCAGCAGTTGCAGCAAACTGACCGATCAGATATTCATAGGCATTCCCCAGTACGTCAATTTTGGTATCATCCACGCCGAAGTTGATTTCGTCCAGCGAAGCGATGATCTTTGCCATAACAGCACTTCTATCCTTGACAGTATGACCGAGCTTTGAGGAATCGAGCTGCATATCAGAAAACAGTCCGTCAAAGTCTTCCTGAGAATCGTTTCCGATTGTGGACTCCATCAGGGCGTTGATTGCACTCTGCAAGAACTCAATGTCGAAGGAACGGTTTTCTACCATCTTGACCATCTTGCGGAACAAATACTGCGGCTCGATGACATAGCCGAGATCGCGCAGTGCCTCTTCGATAACGGCGGTCTTATATTCTTCGTCTGCCCACGCCTCTTCATAACCGATACCGTCATCCTTGAGAAGATTCGCCATATACTTCTCCGTCCGGTCGGAAAGGTAGTAGTAGAAAATCATGCCCAAGATGTAGTTCTTGAACTCATACGCCTCCATGTTTCCGCGCAAGACATTTGCCATTGCCCATAGCTTATTGCAAAGCTCTTTCTGATGAGCCTGAATCGAATTATCCATTTGTCTCTCTCCTTATTGGTATTTCTCTGTGTGCTGCCGGATGAAGTCAACAATCCGATTTACAAGGGAGCGCTTCTTCAAAAGCGGCAAGGGCTTCTCAATCCTATCTCGGATATTTCCTGCATCCATTGTGCCAGAAAACTCATATTCCGAAATAATATCCGTCAGCATAGATGCGTCAATGTCCTCAGTCTTCGCAAAGGCAACAATCTCTTCGCGCTTTGCTTCATTTTCAAAGTCGTTATAGGCTGCATCAATTTCATCCGCACTTTCCAAGCCGACAACAACACGATCCAAGAACGCTTGCAGGATTTCGACTTTCCGGAGCAACTGCGGATTATCGGTTCTTCCCAGCTCATCCTTAATGTGTTTAATATCGTAATCCTTCTGCTTGGGATCGTCGAAATGAATGTTGCGGATCAGGTTCATGATGTATGCGACATTGATCCTGTCACTCTCCATCAATTCGATGCAGAAGTCAACGTCATTCAGGACGGAGACAACCTCGCGGTCTGTTTTTTGCCTTGAGTAGAGCATGAGGTATTTGCTCTTATAGTCCTGATATTCCTGCTCGGACATGATAAGAGCATCCTGATCGAAACTGAACTCAATAAAGGTCTGCAACGATTGGAGGTACTTTGTCAGCTCACGGAAGGTCACGACAAACTTCTTCTGATCGTCCTCGTTCTGCATTGTGTCCACGGACTCCGGAAACAGAGCAATTTCCTTGAGCTTCATCACCATTTCGTTGAACTTCTCTACGAAGTATTGATAACCCGGAACAACGATGCCAGAGGTATCTTGACTCTTAGAGAAGAGCGTCAGCGCGTCATCAGTACGTTTTTTGAGGTTGCGGTAGCAAATGATAATGCCAAAGGGCTTTGTTTCCTTCTCAACGCGGTTCGTGCGGGAATAGGCTTGCAGCAAATCATGATACTTCAAGTCCTTGTCCACATAAAGGACAGAGAGCTGCTTGCTGTCAAAGCCGGTCAGGAACATATTCACGACGATGAGAATATCGAGCGACTTTGTTTTCTTTCCCTTTACTCGGTCAGAGATGTCCTTGTGATAAGCTGAGAACGTATCTGTGGAGAAATTGGTTCCGTACATCTCGTTATAGTCCTTGATGATACGCTCCAACGAATCACGGCTATGCTCGTCCTTGCCCTCGGCATCCTCATTCTGCCCGTAGGAGAAGATGCCGCTGATATTCAGGTCATGCTTGATCTTCTTGAAAATGTCGTAATACTTAACAAGGGCATCAATAGAGGACACGGCAAAAATAGCCGTATACTGTCCATTTCGGGTTTTCGCCTTGTGGTTCTGGATGATGTGATTGGCGATCAGAGACATTCGCTCATCGGACATATAGAGTTCGCCTATATCAATCGCGTCCGCGAGTGTCGGGTCATCCCAGTCGAAATCACCCTCCATTGTTTTTATGTATTCGATGTGGAAGCCCAGAACATTATTATCGAAGATGGCGTCTTTAATCAGGTAATTGTGAAGACACTCACCAAAGAGCATTTCTGTTGTTTGCGTGATTTTACCCTCAGTTTTACCGTTGACTTCAAACCGAGGTGTCCCCGTGAAGCCGAAAAACTGTGCCTTTCTGAAATGCCGCACAATGTCCTTGTGCATATCCCCAAACTGGCTGCGGTGGCACTCGTCGATGATAAAGACAACCTTCTCGTCTTTGTATGCGTCCATTACTTTCTCGTACTGAGGGCGCTTTACAGCGTTTGCCATCTTCTGCATCGTGGTGACGATAAGCTGCCTGTTCTTGTCCTTCATCTGGCGGACAAGGACATCGGTGCGATCTGTAACATCAACGGAGCCAGCCTCAAACTTGTTAAACTCTTCGGTTGTCTGAGAATCCAAGTCTTTTCGGTCAACAAGGAAAATGACTTTCTTGATGTTCGGATTTGCTGCGAGGATTTGCGCAGTCTTAAAGGATGTCAATGTCTTGCCCGCGCCGGTTGTGTGCCAGATATACGCATTCCGGTTTGTAAGCGTTGCTTGACGGATCAGCGCTTCTACGGCATAAACCTGATAGGGACGCATGACCATCAAAATCTTATCGGTATCATTTAGGATGGTGTAGCGTGTCAGCATTTTAATGATGTGATCCCTTGCAAGGAAAGAAATCGAATAGTCCTTCAAATTGGTGATGCGGACGTTATTGAAATCAGTCCAGAAGAAAGCAAGACTATACATCAAGTCTCTGTCGGAATTGGCGAAATACTTTGTGTCAACACCATTGGAGACAATGAAGAGCTGAATGAAATGATACAGCCCGTTGTAGGAGTGTTTCTTATAACGCATGACCTGATTGACTGCCTCGCGGATGTCAATGCCACGGCGCTTTAATTCTACTTGGATCAGGGGCAAGCCGTTTACGAGAATCGTAACGTCGTAACGATTGACGTATTTTCCAACCACGGTTGTTTGATGAGTGACTTGGAAAATGTTCTTCGTGTGGTCCTGATCAAAGAAGGACAGATATACCTTTGTACCATCTTCACGCTCAAGGACAAACTTATCCCTCAAGATTTTTGCGCTCTGGAAAACAGACTTTCCGAGCATGAGGTTGAAGATACGCTCCCACTCTTTATCGGTGATAGGCGTATCCAGCTTTGGCGCATTGAAGGCTTCAAACTGAACTTTGAAGTTCTCCACCAGCGCGTCATAATCAGGAATTGCGACTGTGGTATATTCCTGCTTGTTCAGTTGCTCAATAAACTGCTGTTCAAGAGCCGCTTCGCTTTGGTATGCCATATCTTCATCTCCAATACTTGAGGATCATTTGTTGGTTGCCAGCCTGTCCTCATTTCTATTTTATCATAGCAAGTGTCCCAAATACCGGACTTATTTTCGTTTCAACTGCAAAACCACGTCACCATCATCTGTAATTTCCATTTGCATTGTTTTTAGGTACTTTGCGATGAACTGTTTTTTCTCAGACAAACTCATCTCAATGCGCGTTGCCTTCAAAGCGGCACTGAACATCTCGTTGATATTGAGCCTGACGGTTTGGTCAATATAACGCTCTATTTCTTTGAAAAGTGCGCCGAGCTTGATGTCCTCGGCATTCCCAGAGTAGAAGTCATCAATATAGCAATAAAATATCCCTGCATTCAGAAGTGCATTCTTCAAGTCCGGTCCGCAGTTCTCTCGTTCAATCATAACTAAAAAACGTGCTTCCGGCAGAGACGAGATTAACCCCCAGTAGTCGGAGTCGCTGGAAACAAGAATAAAGGAATCGACGTTATTCTTGTAGTGTTCCTGACAAGTTCGGGCAATAAGCATGACATCAACGAGTGACTTGCTTTGCTTCACCCGTTCAATCATCATGTGTTCAACATGAATTGCGGTGAAGCTGTCTAATATCCTCCATGCGGAGGCGGTATGCACATCATCAAAGAGAATGATCGACGCAATTTTTTGTGTATACTTGTGATCGAGGTTTTTTAAGGTAGCACACAGCTTGTAGGGATCAGAGTTTTCACAATCGACAACGATAACAGTCTTTTCGCTGCTCTCAATAAACTCATAAATACTTCCTTTGATATAACTCCCCGCATCTGAGACTTTGCTATATTCGGTGAAATAGTCGTTGTTCCAACTGTACAGCAAGGTAACGAACTTCTTATCATTGTAAAGAATGTTGCCGACTTCCTCCGGCTGCCAGTTTATGTACATCTGATAGGGATAAAAAAGCAAATGAGAGTAATAAATGTCGGCAGCCTCTCTTGTACCATCTTCCTTCAAACCATCAGGCATGACGAAAAGTGCTTTAATGTAATCCCAATTTATCCAGAGTGGAAAGAGCTTCTTGCAGTTGTTGATTCTATCGCAAATCAACCTGTTAATCTCGACAACGTGTTGGCACAGTTTTTTGCTGGTGTTTTTGATGAAGTTCACTCCGTCAAGACTTAGCTGGTTTATGCTTTCCTGCGGAACATATTCCGGCATACTCAGAATGGTCTCATACTGGAATCTCATGCGTTCATTGATGCGCTTGAAATTGCGCTCAATCGCAGTTCGTACAATGCAAAGATGTCTTATAATCCGAGCTGTTTTATCACTGTCCAACCGATTGTATACTTCAACTTTTGGGGCTTCATGTTCGTTGTCAAAGATGCGTTTTGGCACACCAATCAGGTAAGCCACCTTTGAAACGATCTCGTAGGTGCTGTCTTTGTACGCTGCCCTGTCATCGGTGAGAGGGCTTGTTGCATTATCCAACACCTCATTCGGTATGGGATTTTCAAGTATACTCATGATTGCTCCTTTCCACGGAGAGCGTATCTGCTTGTTTAAGAAGCGGTGAGATTAGAAGAACGGCTGTCCAGTGCCTACGCTCTACTTTATCCGATCAGCAATGCTGTCGAGCTGCGCTGCAATTTTAGAAAAGTCGCAGTCCATGTCCAATGTCTTCACACTGATCTGATTCCCGCTCATTTGATAATCATTGTTTGGCTGAATCGCATCGTCTGTTCCCGCATATAAAAGCATACCGGAAACGACCTCATCCGGCGCGGCAGACCAGTTCTTCACATAGGTGAAAATCTGATACAGATTTCCGGAATGAAGCGTCTGCGTCATGTACGGTGCTTTCATTTGCATATTGTGCGTGTAGTATTTGGCGTCGATGATGAGCGTTTTCTTTGATGCCTTATTCGTAATCACAATGTCGGACTGCATCGTCGGCAAGAGCGTTCTGTAGCCATCTGTGACTTGCCACGCAATTTGTGGAGAGTATGCTTTTAACTCTGGATGCTCACGCTGATAGTATCCGAGAATAAACTTCTCGTATAGCTTCGCCATTGTTTGATCATCTGCATAATCCATAATCTTTGTTGAGCCATCGGCTGTCGTTTGCAAAAGCCCTTTTATCACAAATCGGCAAACGGCTATCAACATCCGATATGTTTGATTATTGCGATCATATTGAATGTCCCAGTTGATACTATGGATGTCCAATATGCTGATGCCATCAAAGAAAATCATCAACTTCCTGATCTCCTTTTTTCTGGCTTTTGAAATACTTCCACGAAGCAGCAAATCCATTGTTGTTTTGATGATTCGGTTGGGGTAGGCATCAACCGAAAACTCATCATAATTGCAAACGAGCTGTTTCTTGCGAATAACCTGTGTCTTTATGGATTCACCAATTTCAAGTTTCCCACGGGGAGACGCAAGTGCTTCCTCTCTCGAAATGTATTGTCTGATTAAGCCTCTCTTTATCTGGACAGATACTCCACGGCAGAGAATAGCAGACAGAAGTTCAGCCACATTATCAAACTCTTCGGTGGCGACATTTTTATACCCTTGCTCATGCAGCACTTGGAACGCATAAGCCAGCATATAATAAACGTTCTGGACACGGATCATTTGACTACCTCGCGTAATGTGCGGCTCCAATCCTTCACTTTAACTGCCTCGTCAAACCAGTATTCTTTCAAAAGAGGTATCAGTTCATATTCGACAACAGACCGCATCCATTCATCGTTGATGGTTGCGTTTGTACAGAAATAGCTATGTCCGATACAGAACCCCTCACCGAGCGAGTCATCGTTTGCAATTACGTCGTTAAGCTGCTCAACTGTTGCAATGAGCCGGTCAAACTTCGGGTTATTGACTTTCGTTCTGTATGCTCTGAATCCAGCAGACGAAAATGCCGGAGCAAGCTCAAAGAAAGCAAAACGACGTCTAAGTGCGTAGTCCAGCATGGCGAGGCTACGGTCAGCAGTGTTCATCATGCCAATGATATAGACGTTACTTGGAATGGAGAACTGCTCATCTGCATATAGAAGCTGCAATTCGACACCGCGTTTATCACTCTCAATCAACATGAAGAGTTCGCCAAAAATCTTGCTGAGATTGCCTCTGTTGATCTCGTCGATAATGAAAAAGTATGGACGATCATCCTCAGCAGCTTGCCTGCAAAACTCGTAGAATACGCCCTTTCGCAGTTCAAATCCTGTCTCCGTCGGGCGGAAACCCATGATGAAATCTTCATAGCTATAACTCTGATGAAACTGAACCATTTTCACACGGTTGGTGTTCTTTTCTCCCATGATAGAAAATGCCAGTCTTTTTGCTGCGAAGGTTTTTCCCACGCCCGGTGCGCCTTGCAGAATTACATTCTTTTTGGTTAGAAGCAGCGACTTGAGAACCTTATACCGATCTTCGTCCATATACACATCAGTCAGAAAATCATCAGCGGTGTATGGCTCGAAAGTGATTTCCTCATCAGCGGCATCGTCGAAGGTATCTTCGTGCTTATCTCCGTCAATCATGTTTTGCAGCTTCTTGACGTAATCTGTGTAGGACGTAATATCCGTCAACGTTTTGATTGCACCCTGATCTGATAATTCCCACTCGCCCTTATCTGTCCAGCGAACCTTTCGGGTATTGGCATATTGACCGCGTTCAGGGTCAAAAACGTATTCGCCTTCGACCAACCCGCGACCGAGGATCTGCCTTCTGCCTTTTTTAACAAAGACAACATCACCGGGTTTCAGCTCGTTTGCAAATTGCCATGTAGCAAGAACCTGATTCTTATATGAGCCAGTATCCCCGTAGACCTCTTTCATCTTTGCCCGCATTTCTTCTTTGGAGCTATATTCCATTAGATCACCAAGGTCAGACCAGCCGATAGCCATAATCCCTTCGGCATAATCATTCTCCCAATTTGCGGAACCATCACCCGCTGCGTACAGCCAATAGTGTGTTGCAGTAGCGTCGGATGAAAGAGCTGTATCTGTGTTCTCCTTCGGAATAATTCCATCAAAGATTTCATCGTCGAAGGATATATCAATGTTGTTCTCTTCGACGATCTTTTTGCATCCTCTACGAATACTGTTAGACTTGTTGCCGGTTTGTTCGTAGTAATATTTAATGTTTTCCTGAGTGGCTTTTAGAGCATTGACCATCTGCTCCTGTCCGTAGTCTTTTCCGATGTGGACGATGAAGTAAACTGTAGTTTCAGTGTTGGACCTGCGAGTGTATTTTACGCCCTTCATCATGGACGCAAAGAGCATAATCGTCAGCTTGTGCGAGGTTTCTCCAAAGCACGGAACATCCTGACACATGGCTTTTACAGCAGCGTCCATCTCCATCGTGCCATCATAAACCATCTTGGCATATTTGTAGACAATGACTTCGCAGTCATATTCATAGCCGATATACGTCTTGACGCCACCCTTAGAATCAATAAATTCTTTCAGACGTTTCAAATCTCTATAATACTGTGCAGTGCGTTCGTCTGCTCGATCAGACATCACTTCTTGTTTTAGGTAGTCGAGGATTTCGCCCTTTGCCTTCTCCATAGCGGCATCACTTTCAAAACACTTCCAGAAGGATAGTGCAATAGTGTTTTGATACAGATAGAACGCATCGGAAACATGGGTGCTGATAGTCGTATCAGCCCAGTCAGGGTGAGTTTCCCGTAAGTATTCCTTGTATTCTTTTCTGACTTTGCTTATCGTTACGCCAATATCCATCTGTTATCCTCCTTCTTCTGTAACAGTCCTGCTACGCACAAACCTTTAATCCTTCTCCACAGGTATATAAAAAAGCCGCACGGAAAAAGGACCTATCAGTTGCCCGTCCGCACAGCCTCACAAATATCTCCAATGTCACAATTCAAATAGCCGCAGATGCGCAGCAAAATAGAGAGGGACACTTCTTCCCCCTTATTCAGTTTCGTCCATGTTCCGGATGCAAGGTTAAGCTCTTGCCGGAAGGTGGACTTCTTTATGTCTCGTTCTATCAGGAGCATCCAAAGTTTTTTGTAGCTGATTCCCATGATACGCACCCCTTTACTCATCCGCTAATCATGACTTCCATTCTATTATACACGAAAACCTCTTTGAATGCAATTATCTCATGCACAAGTTCACAAAAAAGATGCAAGTTCTTGATGGTTTTGATTTTCAAAAAGGGAAAGGCAGTTACTCATGAAAACTGCCTTTCCTTTTCTCTTTATTCGCGCTGAGAATTGCGTTGATACTCTTGGTCGCGCTCTGCGCTTGGCTTGAGGAAATCGTCCACGTTTGCCTTCAAAGTGTCGATCATCCGAGCTTCCTTTTTGAGCCTCGCACGTTCGTCATAAAGCCGCTGCTGCTCTTCAAGAAGTCTCTGCTGTTCCGCTTGCAGTGTCTTCAAGCTCGGCAGTTTTTCATCGCCCTGCATG